>Ga0181520_10001844_pt1 | contig 41642 bp, 22 predicted proteins | sample PEATcosm2014_Bin_29_FD_132451 | JGI IMG/M metagenome (GOLD analysis project Ga0181520, IMG submission 132451) | Peatland microbial communities from MTU Mesocosm Facility, Houghton, MI, USA - PEATcosm2014_Bin02_30_metaG | ecosystem: Environmental > Terrestrial > Soil > Wetlands > Peat | place... | reverse complement strand
GCTTGGGATCGTGTACGCATGGAGTGTTTTCAAGAAGCCCCTGATGGAGGCTCACGGCTGGTCGAACACCGATGTCGGCCTGACCTTCACGATCCTGATCGCCGTCCTTGGCGTGGCCGCGGCCTTCGGCGGGCGGTTCGTCGACCGCTCGGGGGCACGGAACGTGGCGATCACGGGGGCGGTGCTTTTCGGGCTGGGCACCATACTGGCCGGAGTCGCGGACGCCATCGGTAGCAAGTGGCTGCTGTGGATCGGCTACGGCGTCCTCGGCGGAATCGGCAACGGCCTCGGTTATGTGACGCCGATTGCGGTGCTGGTTCGCTGGTTCCCTGACAAGCGAGGGGTCATCACGGGGCTGGCGGTGATGGGGTTCGGCCTTGGCGCCGCCATAATGGGCAAAGTCGCCCCCGGCCTGATCCAGAGCATCGGCGTGCCCAACACGTTTTACGCAACCGGGGCTGTCATCCTCGTGGTGTTGACAGCGGCGGCGATGTGGCTCAACAACCCGCCGGAGGGATGGATGCCCGCCGGTTGGTCGCCTGCGGCGAATGGCTCGCTCGCTTCAGGGCTTTCATGCAACGTGGCGTCTGCGGTGAGGATGAACCAGTTCTACCTGCTGTGGGGCATCCTGTTCATCAATGTGACGGCGGGGATCGCCCTGATCAGCAATCTCTCGCCTATGGCGCAAAGCCAAGTCCGCCTCAGTGCACTAGCGGCTGGCACCGTGATCTTCGTCACCTCGCTGTGCAACGGGTTCGGTCGTATCCTGTGGGCGTCGGTGTCCGACCGCATCGGGCGGCGGACCGTCTTCCTGCTGATGCTCGGCACCCAGGTCCCCGTGCTGCTGCTTCTCCCCGGTCTGTCATCTTCTGTGCTGTTCACGGCGGCTTGCTGCTATATTCTCCTATGCTACGGCGGCGGATTCGCGACGATGCCGGCCTTCGTGGCCGACACGTTCGGTCCCGAGTGCCTGGGAGCGATCTACGGCAAGGTCCTTCTCGCGTGGTCGGCGGGGGGCGTCGTCGGCCCGGTGCTGATGGAGTACGCGCAGAAGCAGTCGGGGACGTTCTCCACAGCGCTGCAGATTGCCGCCGGGATGCTGACGCTGGGCTTCGTACTCGCATTGCTCTACCGCAAGCCCGCCGCGCCGCTCGCTACGCAGAACGCCTGCTGAAGGGCTGTAGGAGCGGTCTCCAGACCGCGACCGCCGTTGGCGCCCGCCGCCGCCGCGGATTGCGTTCCATGACAGGCGCTCGTCCGAGCACATGATGCTCGCCGGTCGCACTCTGGAGAGTGCTCCTACAGAACGGCCCTTGCGACCCGCGTGCCTCCGCCAACGCTACGGCGAGTTCGCCGGCAGTGTCTCAAGCGCTTTCAGCACCTTCGCTCTCGCCTGCGCATAGACCTCCGGGTCGGTGGTGTACTGGGTGAGGCCCCCGAGGTGAGGGCCGCACACCGTCGCCACCGCGTCGTTGAGGGCTTGCTCGGCGGCGATGGCCTCCTTGTTATGCCCCGTCTTCCACGCCGCAGCCACGCTGTCCCGAAGTCGGCGCAGGAGTTCGTAGTCCTCGAACCCCTCTCTCAGCCGTTCCCAGCGGGTCGATGAGATCGGGCCTTTTTCGCCCGGGTAGACTACAAACAGGTCTCCCGGCGGGAGTGCGCCATCGCCTTCGGGCTTGTGCCACACGTCAGCCGGCCAGTTCATGTATGACCAGCGCAGCAGGCCGGCGAAATCCTCGCGATAGCACAGCCACCCGATGATGACCTGGTCGATCGCGTCGGATGTGATGAAGCTGTTCGGGCGATCCGGATGGCAGCAGATGTACGTTTCCACGCGTTTGCCCTGCGCGAGCAGGCTTTGGGCGAAAGGCCGGTTGTACACATCCTCCCGCAGCTTGAAGACGAAGCGATCCACCACCGGGGCCAACCGCTGCGCCGACTCCAGTGAGTCGAGGGCGACCGTGACCTTGTAGCCCGGGTCGGCGAGCTTGAGGAGGCCGCACGCCTGCTCGAACCGGGTGAGGGTCGGCACACCGTATACGTCCTGCGGCTCATCGGTGGGGCATACCCAGAGCATGTCCCACCAGCCCTTGGCCTTCAAATGCGCGGCGAAGTCCTTGAGAAACGCGAGCCAGGCGACGTTGTAGGCATCATCGCCGGGGTTCGTAGTGATCTTTTGTTCGGAGCCGTCGGCGAGAGTGTACGTCACCTGCGACGGTCCACGGCCGTCGAACATCTGCAGATACTCGATGTGATGTCTGATGCCCAGCTTCAGACACAGGTCCACGTACCGGTCGAAGCGGTCGTACCCGAACGAGAACACCCCGTTCTCCGCTCGCCGCCAGTCGAAGTATGACCTGTCGACCTGGATGACATCCTCCCCGTGGGCCGCCATGTCCGTGAGGTAGGCCTCCACCAGCTTCCACCAGTCAGCACTCCACCGCTCGACCTTATACTCCGACGCCAGCCTGTCGGTGTCCTGCCAGAAGTCGACCCCGAGCCGGTACTCCTGTGGCTTTGGCGCGACAGGCGAATGTACCGAGACTTCGACGAGCAGTTCGCTCCGCTCCGCACCCGCCGTCTTGAACACCACGCTGCCCCGGTACGTGTCGGGAGCCGTGTTCTCCGGCACGTGGACGGTGAGCCACACGCAGCGAGTCTGCCGGGGCTGCAGGTCGAACGGCCCTGCGTTGTCTCGCAAGATGTCCGGCCACTGGCGGACTGCGTCGCCGGGATCACCCGGTCTGACGGCCGGCGCCAGGTCCGCCAGGCGCGTTTGCACCTCGGCGGCGGGGACGCGCGCCCCTGCCTTGTCGGCCACCAGGTCGCCGCACGAGACTGTGACTCCCTTGACTTCCTTGTCAAAGGGAAGGATCGCGATCTGCGCGCTGCGCCACTCATTGCGGCAGGCATCAATGTGAACGGGCTTGCCGATGGTGACGTCCAGGTCGTCGGGCATCACGTGACGGGTGATGGCGGCAGCCCCGACTCCGAACTCGCCGGGTGCTCCGCCGACGCCTCTGGCGGTGTCGATCTTGCGTTGCATACGCGTCGCCTCGGCTTCCAGTTTGGCCGCATCGGCTTTCAGGGCGCTAAGCTCGGCGCCGGTCATCCGCTCTCTCCCGCGGTAGCGGTCGGCGGCGCTCTTCCAGGAGGCGGAGAGGGCCTCCAGTTCCCCCTGCAATTCATCCTTGAGCGCCGACTTGGGAAGCCCGGCCCAGCCGGACATGGCGGCGCTGAGCGCGCGCTCGGTGGCTTCGATGTTCACCGATGCGGAGGGAATGTCGATGGGGTAGGCTGCAGTGCGGTAGAAGGCCTTGCCTGCGGGGTCCGTCAGCGAGAAGGTGACGCTGCCCAAGCCGTCTTGCGCGACCTTGTAGGCCACGGAGGCATCCAGTTTCGCGTGGCCGGCGAGAGTGAGAGTCCGGGCATTATAACTCTCCCCGCGCTTGTCGCCGCCCACCACCTTGACGTTTGCCTTGAAAGTCGCCGCCGCTTTCGCGGGGTTCGCGACCTGGAACCGCAGCGTGTTCTGCCCCAGCCAGCGCTTCCCGAGGTCGTCGATCAGGCAACGCACCGGAGCCGTGCCAAATACCAGCACTCCGAAGCTCTCGGGCTCGTGGAAAGACTGCCGGTCCAGCGACCAGCAGGAGGCCTCCCTGACCCGGACCGCGTTGCGGCATACTGACAGGTTCCAGGCCTCTCCCGGCTGGGGAGCGACCCCGCCCGCGAAAGGCAGGGCGACTTCGACGCGCCACCCGTCCGAGGTGATAGACGTCTTGCTCTGCCACTCGTAGTTCACACTCTTATCGTGGTTGGCCTCGTCGAATTGCGTGTTCTTGGGGTTCACGACGAGGTGCGCATAGTTTTGGCGCTTGCCTTCGGTGTCGAAGAACATCTCGAAAGAGTCGTCCGAGTACACCGGGCCGTCCCTGTCGAGGACCTCGGCTTTCAGCTTGTCGGGCTGCGGGTCCAGGAGATAGGCCGCGATGTAGAGGGCCTTGCTGTCATATTCCAGCATCACATCGGACTGGAGCGAGGGCGTGCCGCGCCCGCCCAGCAGCACGAAAGGCGACAGGTGCTGAGCCGCCGCCCACTCTTTCGGGTCGATGTCGCCGTTGATCGTGGGGGCTTTGTCCACTCTCGGAATCGTGATCACCGGCAGAGCGAACGCGGCCCGCCCGCCGCCTGCAATCGCCAACGCCAGCCACCCGACAGCCATGATGCGCTTGAACACTCAGGTTCCTCCAAAGTCAGGTAGTTCTCATGTCCGGGGTCTCGGCACTCTGAGACGATCCCGCCCGGGCGAGATGCCCATCCCACGCGCGACAGGATTGTCGCGCCCACTCCACCTCGAGGCAAACGGCCGCGGGCGAGATGCCCGCCCTATGCGCGACAGGATTGTCGCGCGCCCACTCCACCGCGTCGCACCCACTTCACTTTCAGGTGAGGGGCGAGGCCGCGCGGCTCAGGGGAAGCGGTGCTGGGAGACCGCGCGCCCGTCGGGCTGCTCGACGATCCGCAGGCGGACGCCGAACACCGCCTCGAAGACATCCCTCTTGCGGTCGGCGGCCCAGAGCGCGGTGGCGAGACTCCAAGGTGATTCGATGTACAGCGTCCACTCGTCCTCGCCGGTCTGCACCAGGCGCAGGCGCTTCACAACATGGCCGTGCTCCCGGTCGAACCCGTCGGCGACGCGCAGGAGGGCCGCCAGTTTCGTCACCGTTCGCTGGTCGGCCGGTTTGAGATCGGCGAACGCCGAATGCGCGGGGGAGGGGCCTGCCTTGCGGTGATATCGGGCCAGGCAAGCCATCATCCTGCGTTGCCTGTCAGTGAACGACGGTAGGTCCGCCTGGAGGATGATGTCGCGCGAGTGCTTGTGGTGCCCCTCGAAGGACACCGAAACGCCGACGTCATGGAGAAGCCCTGCGCAGATGAGAAGCTCGCGCTCCGCCGCGCCCAGCCCATGCAGCGCAGCCGAGGCGTCGAAAAGGCGTCCGGCCAGCCATGCGACATGCTCGCCGTGCCCGACCTCGCCGACGCGCTGCAGCAGATCGTGAGCTTCCGCTATCCGGCTCAGGCCGCGCTCCGTGCTGCCTTGCCCCCTCACGGCCGGTGACATTCCCTCAACTCCCCGTGACCTCATGCCGCGCTGTTCGCCGGGTCAGTCCAGCGCGTCAAGCAGCGTCTGCTGCAGGTCCGCGTCCTCCATCTGGGTGAGCAAGGCAACCGCGTGCGTGTGTCGCTCGTGCCGGGCCTCTCTGAGATGCCCGAGCATCGGCGCGCAATCGGCTGTCGTCAGCCCCTCGAGGGCGCGCTTCTCGAGCACGTCGATGAGCACGTCGTCATCGTGCACGTTCCCCATGAGTTCTTGGAGTTCGGACACTTGGCTGTAGACCCGGCCCATCGACGGGGGTAGTATTTCCAGGAATGGTTCGATGGCGTACTTCAGGCGCTTGACCAGTATCCGAAGCGCGTGGAAGGCGAGCGGATTAGCGGGGTCTTTGGCTGCTGCTGTGTCAGCGAAGACCGGAGCGGCTCTCTGGGCGATGGCTACGTGAGCGAATTCGCGGAGGGGTGCGCGGCCCGGACCGTGCGACGGACCCGCCAGCGCCTTGGCCAGATGCCGTAGGGCCTTCGGGGTCTGCCGCTTCCCAAGCTGGTCGTCCAGGACGCCCATCAGCGTGGCAAAGTGAGCTTCGCGTTCACTTGCCAGATCGCGGATGGCTTCGACAAGACACGCCGCCTCGTCCGGTCGATCTCGACCAAGGGCCTCGAGGTGCTGGAGAAGCACGTCTCGATCGCGCACTTCCCCGAGGGCGTCGTTGAGTTCATTCGTATCGTCGACCGACGACCTGGCGTTTTTCGGGATGACCGGCTTGAAGATCCTCAGCGTCTCGCGGAGGCGCTTGGCGCTCACCCGCATGTCGTGGACGCCCTCGATATCTCCCTTGCGAACGAGATCGACTCGCAGCCACAGTTCCCTGACCTTCACGCCCACGAGAATGCCCGCCGCCTTGGAGACCGGCATGTCGGGCTTCAGCTTGGTAGCGCGTAGGGGCTTTGCCATGATGTGATTGCGGAGGTCGCCAAATAGGCTGTAGGAGCGAGCTCCAGACCGCGATTGTCGTTCACGTGTCACTATGATGACGTGCGCTCGACACGATGAACGTTACCTGGATGCCCAGTTGCGGTCTTGTCGCACTTTGAAGAGTGCTCCTACAGGCGAACCGTCTCCCGTGAGGTGATTGCAAAAGTCGCTGCGTCGTCTGTCTGTAGGAGCGGTCTCCAGACCGCGATTGCCGTTAATATGCCGCCATAATGACATACATTAATCACTATCTATTTCATAATAGCAGGAATAACGGCCTGTTCGCACTCTGGAGAGTGCTCCTACAGACTTTTGCAATCGTCTCCCGTGATAGCGTTTCCGATCCTGCCGTCCGGTCAGCACGTTACGTGGAGCAACAGCGCCCGTCGCGCGTTTGACAGATTGTATGCGTCAACCGCATCGGGGCTCGGCAGGGCTGTCCACTTGATGCCGGAGCTGCTGAGGTACTCCTCGGCATCCGGCGACAGACGCGCGGAGTCCTGCATCCCGGTGCCGACGATCAGCTCATCGGGCATCGGCTGGAGCACACGAGCCAACTCCTCCGCGTCGATGACGTGCGAGGTGCCGTACTTGCGCTTGACGGCCTTCTTCTTGCGCTTGGCGAAATGGCCGTCCGCGAACACGACCACATCGGTCTCGAACTTCTCGCCGTCAATTTTCACCGTCCCAAACCTCAATCCCGTGACTTCGGGGTAACCGACCTTTGCCTCAGCCTGGTTGTCAACTCGCTTCGGCGTCGGGGGATCGACCGAGACTTGACCGGCGGCGGGCGTTGTGCCCAGTTGGCCCAGCAGCAGCGCGACAGCGCCCAGGAAAACGGCGTCATCGCCCTTCTCCGAGCGCTCGATCCGCAGGTTGTCCCGAGCCACGTCCAGCTTGTCGCCGGCCACCACATCGCGGATGATCGGCAGCATGAAGTCCCCGCACGCCTCGATAACTCCACCGCCGAACAGGATCATCTCGGGGTCGATGAGATGCCGGATCGTCATCGCACCGTACCCGAGGACCTCGGCAGCCCGCGACAGGATGCGGACGGTCAGCGGATCGCCCTCGGCGAGCGCTCTCTTCAGGGTGCTGCTCTTGATGACCCTGGGGCACTCGCCCGAGGGGCAAAGCGACGTGGCTTCCCCGCTTTCGACGGCGAGGCGGATGTCTCGTTCGATGGCCGTGCGGCTGGCAAGAGCCTCCCAGCAGCCGTGGTTCCCGCAGCCGCACAGGGGGCCGTCGAGTTGCACGATCATGTGGCCTATCTCGCCGGCGACCTCGGAAGCGCCAGTCCGCAGGCGTCCGTCGATGACCACGCCGCCCCCGATGCCGGTGCCCACGAAGACACCCACGACGGACTGAACGTCCCGGGCGGCGCCGGTCCATTTCTCGGCGAGAGTGCCCAGATTCACGTCATTGCCGACGGCCACCGGGACGGGAAAGCGCGCCGTCATCTCGTCCCGCAAGGGCACGTCGCGGATGTTGAGGTTCGGCAGAACGGCGATGTGCCCGGCGTCCGCATCGACGACTCCAGGCACCCCGATCCCGATGCCCTGGATGTCGGCGATGGAGAGCTGCCCCTCTCTCAGTACGGCCTCCACGGCCTCGGCGATCTGGGCGGAAAGCTCCTCTTTTGGGGCGCCGCGCCGCGTGTCTTGTTTCCAGCGGGCGAGGACCGCGCCGTCGCGGGTGACGATCGCGGTGACGATGTTGGTCCCCCCGACGTCGACACCAATGTACTTATCCGGTGCATCAGCGGGCATGGCAAAACTCCTCAAGCGCGGCGAACCGGCAGGATCGGCTTACTCCTCTTCGAGCGCGCTGAGAAGGCCGCGCAGCATCTCGGTGAGTTCGGTCTTATGTGTCGGAGGCTGGTCTTCGACCGGCCTGAACTGCCCCACGAAGTCCGTGAACTGCTGCTCGCCGGGCAGCATGTCCGCGACCACTGTGGCGATCTCGTTACGGAGGCTGTTGAACACGTCCCTGATCCCGCGATTCGCATCCACCACAACGAAGCCGTACTCATCCGACATGTGGTCGAATTCCTGCAAGAGCGCGGTCTGATGCTTGACGAACGCGTCGTACATCGTCTCCGCGTGCAGGTAGTCCATGCCGGATTCCCAGTAGTCGAAGCCGCCGCTGGCAAGGCAGCGCGACAAGAGTTCGTCCAGGCTGGCCTTCAGATACAGCGTGAGATCGGGCTTCAGCGCGAATCCATAGAGCTTCTCGATCCACTCGCGGTCCGCGCCGCGCACCAGGGCCCGGGCGATCAGGGAGAAAATGTAGCGGTCTGTCAGCACGATGTACCCGGCTTTCAGCGCGGGGATCATCTCGTTTTCGAGGCGATCTGCGAAGTCGGTGCCATAGTAGAGAAGCGCCGTTCGCGGGCCCATCGTGTGGCCCTGTTTCGCCTCATTGAGGTCTCGGCCCGCAAGCTGTGAACGGGTCAGGCCGGTATCGAATACCGCCAGCCCCGAGCTTTCCAGCCAGTTCTTGAGCAGCCGGGTCTGGGTCGATCGACCGACACCGTCCGTCCCCTCGAGGACGATCAGCTTGCCCGGGAAGTATTCCTCGGTCAGTTCGGGCAGTCGCAGCCAGTACGGTTCGACTTTCATCTGAATCACTACTCCATCCAGTTATCTTCCGGGCGGCGGATGACGCGGTCCAGGTACGGTCTGACGATCTCGCGCACCTGCTCTTGTTGCTGCGAGATCGGCAGCGTGCCGTCGATGACATGCAGCCCATATTCCTCGACCAGCTTCTCATACTGCTCCAGAATGCGCGCCTGGAACAACTTGAAGCTTTCGTAAGGGTCCTCGGAAAGTCCGAGGTCCATGCCTGCCTCGTACCATTTCAACTCCGGCCGACCGGCCAGAATGCGGCCCAGAGCCACGTCGAGGGGAACTCGGAAGTAAAACCCCACCGTGGGCTGTACCGCGAAGTCGTACATGGCGCGGACCCAGGCCGGATCGACGCCCCGCGACACATCGCGGGCGAACGCCGTGCAGACGTAGCGATCCGCAAGCACTGCCGCGCCGGCCTTCAGCGGGGGCACGATGTTGCGCTCCGTGCGGTCCGCGAAGTCGGTCGCGTGGATGAGACTGAACGTCAGGGGAGTGAGCAGGTGCTTCTTCTTGCCCCGGCTGGTCGTGCGCTTCACGAGGTCCGACGAGTTCCACTCGCTGAAGAACACGCTGTAGCGCTGCGAAAGAAGCCACTTGTGCAGAAGTGATATCTGGGTGCTCTTGCCGGACCCGTCGATCCCCTCGACGATGAACAAAGCACCTCGGTATCTGTCGTCACTAATCATCGAGATCTTCCCTTCGGCGGCGGTGGTGTCTCTGCCGCCGTTGTCATAACATCCGAGGCAACTGCAAAAGTCTGTAGGAGCACTCTCCGCGCCGGGCTGTGCCCGGCAATGCGACCGGACCCCATAGTGTGCTAAAATAGCGTCTATGGAGACGAAAACATGTCTCTATCGCGACGTATTAACGGCAATCGCGGTCTGGAGACCGCTCCTACAGACGACACAGCGACTTTTGTAATTACCTCATCCATATTCGCGCCACAATCACAAATACCTGCAGCCGAAAGGCTCTTCCTCAATGTGTATGGGGAGCTTGACAGTGGCTGAACAGATTACTTTGGCACGGGGGTCGTTATCCGTGCCGTTGCGTCCGCAGGACGCCCGGCCCCGCCGCAGGCGGGGACCCTCAGCCGGATGCTTCAGCGTCCGGGATTCCCACCGCATGAAAGCCTACCCGTCCGCCAGGACGGGCGGCGCGAAGCGCCCGACAGAAGGCCCAGCCTGCTGGCGTCCCCGGACGACTTGGGCGGCTGCGCCGCCACCCGTCCTGGCGGACGGAAACGGCCCTGATTGCCAGCCCGGAACCGAGCGCTAAAGCGCCCGGCTGAGGGGCGCTTCGCGCCGGGCGTCCTGGCGGACGCAACGGCAACGGCTTATCCAGAGCAGTCGGCTACCGCCCTCGCCAGGACCAGTTCATGGCATCGACCCACACACATTGAGGAAGAGCCCAGCCGAAACGCTTCCACTCTTACGATGGAAACGTCATCAGCGGCGCCGGCGGGTCGCACAGGATGACCTGCCCGCCCGGCTGAATCGCCCTCTTCCAGGTGAACTCCTGTCCCGCGCGGTGCGAGGTCAGTTCCACGGAGGTGTTCGTTACCCGCAGGTCGCAGATCAACCCGCGATAGCTCAGATTGCGGATCACGAGCCACGGCAGCGCCTTCGGAAGACGCGGAGCAATGATGAGTCCGTCCGCGGTGGCTTGCACGCCTGCAAGGCCATACAGGAACCACGTCGGGACGAGGCCGCTTTCCGGGAATGGGATGTCGAGGCCAACGGCTCCGGCATTCGCCTGCTGTGGGATTTCGCCCCGGAACAACGGCGGGCCTCCACAAAGGCGATCCGGTTCCCGGTATCGCCCCAGAATCGCCTGCCAGCGCCCCCAGGCGTTGTCCGGCCCGATGAGACGCGAGCGAGCCATGAGATCGAAGAACGAAGTGTACAGGATCGCCCCGCCGTCCTGGCACTGAACCTCGCCGTAAGGCGTGCCGCGCCAGCCGAAGTGCCACCACGGCTCGACGCCGTCGGCGTTGGGGTCTTTCACGCCCTTCTCATCCCACATCGGGTTGTGAATGGTGGTCGAGCGTGGCGCGAAAATCCAGCGCGAGTAGATGTCGGCCTTCCCCGTGCTGCTCTTCCCGTGCTCCATCCAGTCGTAGATGCGTCGCGCCTGCTCCGGCGACGCCAGGCCGTAGGCCATCGCCTCCAGATTCACGAAGGTGAAGCCGTAGTCGTGGCGCTTCCCGTCGATGTCGACGCAGCCGATGTATCGCCCCTTGCTCTCGTCCCAGAAGGTCTGATTGTAGGCCTCCCGCGCTTTGGGCGTCAGCGCTCGGTAAAACTCCGGCGTCCGCGCATTCGGGTCGGGCTTGAGGTCGGGGATCGTCCTCAGAAGCGTCTCGATCTGGGCCATCGCCTCCAAAGACGCGTAATAGACAACGTTCACGTAGGCGTCGAGGTGCCCGAAGGGGAGAATGTCCCAGTAGTTGTCGCCGACGCCTTTGTGCCGCCCCGTCACATCTTTGCTCACCGTCACGATCAAACCCTTGTCCCCCTGCAAAGTGGTGAGCTGGTAGTTCATCGCCCTGCGGACGCGCTCGGCCTGGCCTCGCAGGAATGCCGTATCGTGCGTCCAGCACGCTTGTCGCCAGCACGCAAGGATGAAGCGCGCGTTGGTGTCGAGGTGCCGGGTGTCGTAGACGCGGTTGTCCGGGAACGGCCAACCTCTGTCCCCGCCCCACGTGTAGACATACCCCTCGTTGTCGATGACCGTACCCGTGATGCCGGCGACTTCGCCGTCGTGCAGTGGCCCGGCGAACCAATCGCGGATGAGCGCCGACCACTCCAGCCATGCAGCCGGCCCCACGGGCGCGGGGTAGCTGAACCCGCGCTCGTAGAAGAAGCGGTTCACATCGCGAGTGAGCGTCGCGTCCGGCGTGTCGAAGGCCGGCCACTCAGCGGGCACTGTGCCCCCCTGCGGAGACACCGTGAAGGCGAAGGCTTCGGTCTTGTGACCGCCATCAGCCTGCCGAAGGTTCGTGCCGAACTGGAAGCCGGCTGTGTCTGGTTTCATGCTCCACGACAGGCTCAGGTTGTCCGCGCTGAACTGCAGGTCGTAGCCCCGCGTGCCTGTGGCATGGATCCAGGCGCACGGCCCGAAACTCAGGCCGGGGTCTGTCGCGCGCTTGAACTGCTCGGTGGGAAGGTAGCGCTGGTTATCGGTGAAGAAGCGGGAAAATGGCACTGATTTCGCGGACACGTCATAGCCGGTGTTGTTCCAGGGCGTCTGCATCACAAGCTGCGCCGGCCCGGCATCCGCCGGCGGTGATGCGATGTCCAGCGTCAGTCCAAGCTTCGGTCCGGCAAGGGAGATCGCAAAAGTGGCTTTCCCCAGGGGCGTGAAATGTCGAACGGTCAGCGCGCGGTGCCGGCCCGCAACCGGCTGCCCGTCCACGAACGCCTGTCCTCCCTTGTAGATGTCCTTGTCGGCCCCCCACCAGCCGATCTGCCCCGAGGGATTGACCAATTCCACGTAGTACGTGCCGGCGGGCTGGGGGGCGAAGTCGAGGCTCTGCGACGAGTTGTCCACCACGTTCTCCAAGCGCTTGGAGGCGATGATCTCCCCGGTCGGGCCGTCGCGGCGCAGGCGTAAGGTGGCCGCCGAGGTCTTGGTGTTCCAGGTGGGAAGGGGCGCGGTGATCGAGTCCAGCGTGCCCTCGGTGATGGCGAACGACTGCCCCAGACTGTGACCCGCCAGGAGCATCTCCGGCACGCCGCCATTGGAGATGACGAGGTCGCTGGTCCGGCCCGCGTCGAGGCCGCTCACGACGACCTCGAAGCCCCGTCGCTCCCAGCGGCAGTCGGCAGCCGGGTGCACATCAGGGAATTCCAGCCGACGGATGAGGTTCGCCCCGTAGGCTCCCTTGCCGGCCGGATCGAACTGGAGGTCGGTGATAGCCGAGCGCTCGCCCGTGAGGCTGATGTAGCCGTTCGAGAGCGGAAACGGGCCGGTGTCGGCGTACGATAGGCCTGAAGCCAGACTTAGGCCGAGGATCAGCAGGGCGTGGCGCAGCATGTGGAGGCCTCGTTTCTCGTTTACTCGCAGCTTACATCATCATACCAGACCGTGGCGGTACTGTTGGTGTTGTATAGATAGAACATGGTACGATTCACGTCATCGCCGACCGTGAAGGTTACCTCGTACTCGTTCCATTGGTCGTCCGGCAGGTCGGTGAGCTTCTTCAGATGCTCGTAGCGTTCCGCGCCGGCCTTCGGGAACATCACAATGCACGGGCCGACAGTGCCCTCACCGGCAGTCCGTCTCATCTTGCATCGGGCGGTGTAGGTCCGACCGGTCTCGCAGGGCATCACCTGGTCGGCTTCCACGAACGCATCCGGCTTGCCGGTGAGCTTCAGGGCTGTCTTGCCGCTCGCCGGCCCTGCCGCGTCGCCGGCGGCCTGGGCTGCATTCTGGTAGCTCCACTCCGTCGGTCGGCCTGCGCCGTCGAGGCGCTCGAAGCCCCCGTTGAGTACCATCGGCCTCACCGACACCGCCTGGTGGTCGCTTTGCCCCGCGCACTTGATGTCCACCGCCAGATCGACCGCCCCTGCAATCGAAGTCCCGCCCGGTAGCGTCAGGTCGATACTCGTCTGCGCGCCCGCTGCAATCGACAGCGCTTCGGTCTGCGGCTGTGCCCAAAGCGCCCCGCTGACCGTCACCTCACCCGATTGCGTTGCCCGCGAGATGTTGCGCACACGCAGGACGACCTTGCCCGGCTGAAGCGCGGCGGAGGCCTCGAACGGGCTGGTGCAGAGTATCTCCACCGGGCGGCGGACCGCGAAACCGGTCCCCTCGAAGCGGATGTGATCGGCGGCACAACCTCGCGGCGTGGAGGATGGCAACGCGCACGGGATATGCAGCTCGACCGTGGACAGCGACGGCGCGGTGACGGACACCGTCGGCAGAGCGACACCGAAGGGTTTGCCCTCCAGCCACAGCTTCCCGTGCAGGTCCTGCCCCGTCGGGTTCGTGAGGTTGACTGTCAGGACGCCCCGGTCGCCGGCTGCGATGCTGGTGACGGGGACGCACACTAACGGCTCGCACTTCGAGGCGATGATGACGCTGGAAGCCCGGCTGACGGGCGCGGTGAAAGCGACGCCGCCGGCGATCTCGCGCAGGCTCACCTTCCCCTCGTTCCCCTCCAAATCGAAGAAGCAGCCTGCGAGGCCCGCGGCCGGGGCCACCTTGACCGTCACCACGGCGTCCTCAATGTGCGCCGGGTTTGCGATGTTGATGATGCGCACGTTGTTTTGGGCGTCCTCGAGCACGTTGATTTTGGCGCGAACCGCCGAATTCCCGACGCTCAGGCCGACATTGTCCATGAACCTGGCCCGGTATAGAAGCTGCTTCACGCGTTGTCGAAGCGCCACATAGGGGCCGGCGGGACTGACGCCGAAGGTGTCATATCGGTTCCCGAGCACATGGACATCCAGGAAGCAGTCGTCCGACGACTTGTCGTACATGCCGTTGGCTTCACCGTTGTACAGGATGTACTCGGGGAAGGTGTAATGGAAGACCTCCGGGGCGAACCGGCGATTTGCGCCCCACATACCGTCCTTGCGCGCGCAAGCAGGAGAGATCAGGTTGATGTCGGCATACTGTCCGATCGCGTCTCCGCAGCCCTCCGTCGCGAACGTCCATCCCGGGTCGCGCTGCCGTCCGCCCTCCACCATCGCCTTCATGTCGCGAGTGAGCGAGGCTCCCCAGATGCCGTGGTGCTCGTGGCCGTGGTTCTCGGCGAAGCAGATGCGCTCGCTCGCCGCGTTGGTCTCATCGAGATAGATGCCGTTCGCGCCGTAGTTCGCGCCATACTGATCGACGGTCCAATACTTCAGATGCTCGTTCGCCCAGGCGTCGGTAAACGGGCAGAGGACCGTCCGCCGCCACGGAACGCCGTATTTCGCCTTCTCGGCAGCGGTCAGGTCGGAATCCCCGGAGAACTCCCCCGAGTACGACCGGATCGCGTAGTTACGCCACTCGTTCCAGTCCCAGGTCGGCACGCCCGCCGGGATCATCGCTCGCGGCGTGGTGCCGAGCATGTCGCCCTCCCCGTAGTCCACCCGCCAGAATTGGCTGGAGACGTAGAACGTGATGTGCCCTCCCCAGCGCTGGACCTCGCGGATTGCCGCCTTGAACTCGTCGAGGTTGCCCAGCACCGGGTTCGGGTAAGGCAGCGCATCGCAGTTTACCCCGCCGGTCATTTGCCCCCAGACCTGGATGTAGTTCGTGCCCAATTGGCGCATCGGCTTGAGGAACTCCGGCAGTCGGCGGAAGGGGATATGGGGGCCATCGGCGCTGACCACGAGACCCAGCCAGCCGTCTGCCTCGCGCACCCACTCGGGCGGGTTCGGCTCTTTCATCCAGGTGCGGGCCCAGGATCGGTAGGCGTCCGCGGCCGTGTGCCAGTCGCCCGAGTGCAGGCCGATGACCGCCGGAGGCGACGCCCAGCGTGAGCCGGGGCGCACGTGGGCGTATTTCGTGACGCTGAAGGTCAGCGCGTCGGCTCCCGCCTGAGGCACGGCCCGAAGAACGCAGCCCATCAACGCCTGGTCGTGGCTGGACAGGTACAGCCCATGGCTGGACAAGTACAGCCCATGCTCCGGCCGCTTCTCGTACAGGTCGAGCCAGGCCATCGCGCCCCCGCACGGGTAGCCGATCTGATCGCCGCCGGTGCGCACGGGATCGGAGGTCTCGATGCCACCCTGCCAGTTCGGGGTGATGAGAAAGTCATCCTCGCTGCGGTCGCCGAGACGCACCCCGGGGACACGCGGGCATTCGACCTCGACGATGTCCAGGTCGGACCGGTTGTCGACATCCACCGACCACGCCAGTTCGCCGCCGTTCAGCGTGGCTGATAGGCGCGCTGAGGCGTCCCCGCTGAAGCGATACGTCATCATAAGCCCGCCGGGCGTCTCTTCGAGGGACGTGAGTTTCATCGCCTCGGGCGCGATGGCGACGGGCTTGGCCGCGCCCTTCGGCAGATAACGCAGCTCGAACGGTGGCGCAGTGTCCGCACCGGCGATGCAGTCTACGCCCGCGGTCTTGTCGAATAGCCCGGTAAGAGCGCCGGTCCCCCGCATGAAAGTGGCGCGGGCCTGGTCGTCCTCGATGCTGACGAAGGCTTTCGGATCGACCGTGTAGTCGATCTGGGGCGCGGACAGTGACGGCGCGGCTCCATTGGCCGCCCGGCGGATGTCGGCCCGCAGCCGCAGCTTCAGGGGAGCGCCGGGCTTGGCGTCGATGGCCCCAGGCCCGATCGCGCCGAAATGCGCCCCGCCGTCGGTCGACAGGCCCAGCTTCACCTCGCCACCCGCTGCATCATACGCCCATTTGACCCCGTCGATCCGCTGCAGACCGGGCACGACGAGTGTCGGCGAGAGCGCCCAGCCCTCCTTGGCCGGCGTCAGGCGCGTGGCGGCGGAGCCGAGGCCCTCCGGCGCCGCCCCACCCTCGGGCGTGAGCATGATCTTGTCCAGGCGTGCGCCGCCGTGCCAGTTGTGGATCCACAGGAGATGCACGCCGGGCTTCAGGTCGTAGGTAGGCCCCTTCACCCACACCCATCGCCCCGCATTGCTCCCGTCGCAATCCGTCACCCACTGCTCCTCGCCGAAGTCCATGGACTCGCTATGCACCCATCCGCCGCCCTGGGGGAAGAACGCCCGCGACCAACGTTGATACCTGCCTGCGCGGGTGACGTTGATGGGGAAGAGGGCGCGATCGACCTTCACGATGTACTTGCCGCGCGAACACTCAGCATCGCCCACTCCCAGCGGCGGATCGGCGATCAGGCCGACAGCATCCTCAGCCTCGATGGAGATGTCGACATGGTCGGCCATATCGAACCAGTCACCCAGCGTGACATGCCCGTCGGCGACATGGCAAGCCGCAAGCTGGAGCGACTCGAGGCTGAAGTCACGGGTGGCGGCGTGGCAGACGCTCGTCGGAAGCAAGGCGCAGACGGCCAACGCCAGTAGACGATGGAAAGACATGTATGGGACGGCCTCCTATAGAAAAGCGCAATGGACAAACTGCTCCGGACCACCCTTGTCATTTCTCCGAAGGGTGCCAGCACCCAGCGAGAAGCGCCTCTCGCTGGCCCGAGCGACGGTGAACGCCCGCACAGCAGTCAGGCTCGCAGCCGGATCGGCATACGGGGCGCAAGCACGGGACCGTGTTCGTGCAGTTCCGTGACAGCCAGCACCACGCGAGCAATGGGAAAAGGCACTTGGCGGACCGTCTATACCCGACAGATGCGCCGCCAGCATTACCCGCCATTCTACTCGTACATCGAACCGGCTGGACGGTCCTTCTTCTCCACCGCAAAGTAGTGTTCGCACAGGAGTGCTGCGCGCCGGTCTGCCGACGCCCACAGCCAGTATCGACGTCGCGTCAGAACTCCCGATATATGCTGACTACCGCCATCGACACGCACGGGAACTGCACAGTGCTGATTAGCTGGCGTATGCCGCCTGAGAGGGCTGTGGCCCCGTCCAGACCATCCTCCATCTCGTTGCCTGTCAGAAACGGCAATGCCATGGCGTCGGCCTCGTCCGGCGACGGCGCATTGACCTGCCCAACTACGGTCCAATTCCCCGTCAGGTTCCAGCCGTGGCTCTGCAGTGTAGCCTCGGCCCCGTCCGTGAAACCTTCGCGCGGTGCGCTCCCAACCAGGAGGCGCTCGGGGTGCTCCATAGAAGGTCGCACTTTGATGCGAACCGCGTCGCCCCAGATCCGCTGCACCAACTCCCCGATGCTTTCGAACTGCTTCTGCGAGAGGCCGAAGTCCAGCTTCTGGCCCCCGGTGCCCCCAGCGGCATGGTTGCCCAGTGCCAGTTTCTGAATCTTCGAGACCAGGTTGGCCAGTTGTGGGAATTCACGAAGCAGTTGTACGATGGCTGCATAGTCGGTCAGGCGGACATGTCCCCGAACGCGGATCAACTGCCCATCGGGCAGCGAAGCCCGGTGCCAGTTGGTTGCGACAAAGTCAGCGTCTACGTCGCGCAACTTACCCGCTTTGTCTAGGCGCGCCTCAAGCAAGCTGTACATGTGGTGATGTAAGCTGCGTGTTTCGCTGTGGCTGCGGTGGTAGCGATAGTCTGCTTCGGCCTTCCCACGCGTCAGAAGGGGTATCTGTCCCTCGACCGAACCGCCAATGGAGGCCTCATTGCCCGTCTCAAAGGCCGCAGTCTCGGGGATGCCCTCGAGCATCTGGGCGGCGAATGAACGCACCCTTTCCGTATCGAGATAGATGAAGTCTCTGATCGTTCGCTGTGCCATTCGGGTCGCATCCTCCCGGGGTCGATCTGGGAAGCGTGGAACGCCCTCGCGGGCGGGACGCCCGCGCCACGCGGAACCGCCGCACCTTGTCTACATCCGCCGGTACACCAACAACGCTGACCCCGGTTTGTCGCCGATCTCGACGGTCAGCCCGTTCTCCATCAGCAATCCGCCGCTTTCCGCATACACCTGCCCGGTGTCCTTTGACTCGACCTCGTAGGTCGCATTCGGGTCGAGGCCCTGCAGCACCGCCCGCATCTGCGTGAAGGGGCTGTCCTGCCGGCGCATCGCGAGGATCATCCCCTCGCCCAGGTCGGGGCGGTCGAACTGCCACGCCGCCCAGGTGTCGGTGGCGAGGCTCCAGGACAAGAGCGGGTAGAAGTCCCCGTAGAAGTATTCGCGCACCGCAACTTGCTCTTCGACGCGCTTGCGCATCCAGTCCACCGGGAAGTACTTCTGCGGCTCTTGCTCGTAGATGCTGGTGCAGATCGTGATCCCCGGCCCCAGCGCGCTGCGGAAAGCGTAGTCGCTTACGCGGTCACAGGAGCCGGTGCTCAGCGGCAACCACAGACCGAGGCCGTGCGTCTGGTTCTGCTGGGAGAGCGGGTCGAACTCGGGGTAGCACTGGAAGTCGCTGCGCCACAGCGGAATGCTGCGCATGGTCATTTCCAGGTCGATGCGCCGGCCGCCCGAGGAGCAGTTGTCGATGAGCAGGCCGGGATTGCGCTCCAGCAGGTCGTCCCAGAAGCGATACAGGCCCTCGATGTGGCGAATCTCGCTCATGCCGACGCGGTCCGGGGCGTCGTTGGCCTCCCAGAAGGGCGCAATCTCCATGTTGAAGTCCTGCCGGTAGCAGGTGACGCCGCCCTCGGCGATCAGGTCGGACACGAGATCGGTGAGGAATTGGCACGCTTCCGGGTTGCCGAGATCGTACAGGCAATTGTCGCCGACCGGCCCGAGCAGCCACTCGGGGTGCTCGCGCGTGAAGTAGGTCTCCTTGAACACGCGCTCCGGCTCCAGCCACAGGACGAAGCCCAGTCCAAGGTCTTTGAGTGTGTCACCGATAGGCTTCAGGCCCTCCGGGTACGTGGTCTTGTTGGGCCACCAGTTCCCGACGTGTTTGCCCCAGTCGCTGTTGAAGACCGTGGAGTTCTCGAGGAACGCGCCGTCCCCGTGCCAGCCCGCATCGATCCAGAAAGTGTCGATCGGGATGTCGTTGTCGCGCCACCAGTGTGCTTTGGCGATCTGATTCTGCGCGTAGTTTTCGCCCCAGACGGCCGAGCTGATTGGCGTCTTCGCAAGCTCCCCATTCGGACGCGGCGTATAGTGCCGCAGGATCAGCGCGCGCAGCATGTTGTGGCCGTGGAGCCGCTCGCCCTGCCAGAACAGCAGCAGAATGCGCGGCGTGCGGATTTCCTCGCCCGGCTGCAGCTTCAGGTGGGTCTTTTCCATCCCCGCCCGGACCCGGACAGCCCCCTCGGCGTCGCGCTCGAAGATCGCCTTCCATCCACCGGTCCAGCCGATGGCGATGATGACCCCATGCGGTTGTCCATCCGCATTCGCACCCAGGTCGAGATTGAAGAAAGGCAGCACTCCGTTCGACGAGCGCCCGAGCACAGGCGACAACTCAACTCGGCCCTCGAGGCCAAGCGGCGTGGCCAGCGGCTCGAAGTCGTTGATCTTACACTCGCTGCCCTTCGCGTGATGGAGGGTGCACGTCGCCTCCTTAGCCGCGCTGAACACGGTGTCGAGGGCGAAGATGTCCGACAGGATCGGCGTATCGCTATCTCCACTATTGGCGAGATGGGCCACCCAGTCGACTGCCGGGAAGTCGGTGAACTCGCGCACTTCACACCGCAGCGACAGGCCCGCGCCAGGCTGCAAGAGGTTCAGCGCGTGGAGGAGGGCCTGGGCGTCATCGCCGGCGGTCTCGGTGATCTGGGTGGACCACTCCTCGAATCCGGACGACGGCTGCTCGCCCAGTAGGAAGGACAACGGCAATCGCCCCGGTTCGCGCCCCGCGGCGAGGAACGTCTCGCGGTACCAGTTCATGGCTGTCTGCAGTTCTGCTTCAATCGGAACGGATGACATAATGACCTCCGGCTATCGTTGTCTGGTAGATGATATTCGATGGATGGCATAAGGGCAGGACCGCTGAACGGCCCTAACACCTTGGGGGATTGCATCCCCCAAACCCCCGTGACTTTGGACGTCAGAGGCCTTCAGGGACGCGGGGGTCTGGGGGACGCAGTCCCCCAGGACGTAAGGGCCGTTCCTATCTAAAGCCTTCCTGCCGTTCAGAAGAGCTTTATTTCGCCGCAGGCTCGAAGGTCGCCGCCCCATCGGCGCCGACCTTCAGCGTGCCTACGGTGACTCTCCGGTCAATATCGCCGTGGCTGGGGATCAGCCGCTCGTCCGGCTGAGCGATCCGCTCCGGCACCCACAGCCCCACCTTCACTTCATACGTGTTGCCGCGCGCGCCATCCGGCACGGTAAACTCGAAGGGCAGCGTCACCGTGCCTACCTTGCTCAGGTCGCCCACCGGCGCGCCCGGCTCCGGTTGGCCCTGGAATTCCAGGGTCCCGTCGCGTTCGAAATGGCAGAAAGGCGACGCGCCCTGCGGGAGGGGCATCTCGACCATCCACGTCGCCGGCAGCACCCACTTGCCGTCCTTCTGGGCCAACTCCCCGATGCGCACGTCATAGTCGCCGCTCACCCTGAGTGTGCCGATGCGGTAGCGCATCTGGCCGTCGCTGCCTGCCAGTGGCAGCGGCACTTGCGGCGTGCCGGTGCGCGTCCCGACGGAGACCAGCACCTCGTAAGCGCCCGGCTTGAGGTTGAACGGGAGCGCGAAAGACGTCGATTGCTTGCGGATTTCAGCCTTGTCGGGCGGCCCGACCGGCAGCGTCCGCATGTCGAACGATTCGTCCACGAAAACGCCCGCGATGCCGCCTTTCGCATCCTTCAGCGTCAGCGCCGGACACCCGCCCGGGTAACACGGCGCGACCCCGGCATTTCGCCACTGCATGTTCACCTGGAACGCGGCCTGCTCGCGCAGTTGCGTCGGCCACGAGGCCTCGACAAGCTGCAGCCGATACCCCAGCCGCCGGTTCATGCGGTCGATGAGGCCGCGCTGCTCGGCGAGGAACTCCCGCGGCCACCAGTGGATCGACACATAGCTCGCGTGGTAGTCCTCCACCGCCTGCAGGTACAGATGCCCGTCGCCCCAGTTTCCGCGGTCGCGCGAGCCGCCGTAGTGCTCGCTTTCGAGGATCACCGGCAGCTTCTCCCAGAATCCGGGAGCCATTCCGGCGCTGAAGTACGCGTTCTTTCCCCCCTGCACGAGGATGCTGTCATCGCGAAGCGTCAGCCCGTGGTCGCGGGCGTAGTTGATGACCTCGATCCCGCGGTCCTGACTGGCGAGGTCGTCGTTGGCTGCCAGGAGAGTGTGCTTGAAGTGTTTCAGGTGCAGATCGATGTGTCTTCTTATTGTAGCCGCATCGTATGGCAAGAGCGTACTGGAGTACGTGTGCCCTTCGCCCCACACCCCGAAGGAACCCATGTCATAGAAGGCGACCTCCGGGTTGCCGTCGTACCGGGCCGCCGCGGCGGCGAGGAAGTGATCGAGCTTGTCGAGGAATATGGGGTCGTTGTAGTCCGGCTCCCAGTACGGCCCGTCGTCTTTCACGCCCTTGCCCGGCTCGAAGTTGTGCCCCTTCGCGCCGGCCTTCTGCACCCACTCCGGCGTCGCATAGCGCGTCCACGATTCCGAGCAGGTAAACCGAAACGCGACCTTCTTGCCCTTAGCGATCCAGCGCTGCGCCGGCCCATCGACGACGGCCCAGTTGAACCGCCCCTCCTCCGGCTCGATGTACGACCACGGAATGCGCAGATACACGACCGTGAGGCCGGGGAACTCATCGACGGTGTCGGAGGGCTCCAGCTTGGAGCCATAGTTTGTCGGCGAATTGTCGTAGAAATGGAACACCCACCCCATCCCCGGCCCGGCACAAGCCAGGCCCGTATCCTGCGGGCGGATGGTGGTGCGGGGGGCGTCGGCGGCGGAAGCCGAGGACGCAATCAGCGTTACCATCAACCCAAACGCAGTGGCAAGAGCATACATGGACAGGTCACACCCCTTCATTCTTTCCCGGCCGGTTTCTCGGCATAGCCGATCATCATCTCCTGCTCGGCTGGGGCACCGGCTTCCAACCATCCACGCAGGCGCGCGGGACCATACGCGTCCGGGTTCACCCAGGCTATCGCGCGTAGAGGCCCGTAGCGTCCGGCGGCGCAATCGTATAACTTCTTGGACTCGCGTTCGAGCGACACAATGGTCTTGTCCGTAGCCGCTGCGGCCTCCAGTAGGTGAGCGTCCTTCAGCATCGCGTCCAGTTGCTTGTCGCCGACAGCGGCGCGTGTTAGCGCGGCCCTTAGGGGAACGTCCGCAGCGGGCGCAACCCAACACCATTGCTTGTGGGCGCACATCGACTTCATCCACTTGCGCGCGAACTTGGTCGGGTGGCGGTGCCACTCAGCACTCAACTCCGGCGTCATGACCATTGTGTGGCGGATTGCCAGCACTGCCTGAAGCAACTCTCTGCAAGTGCCCACCGAAGCCGAACTCGTCTCACGCAACTCCCCCGCATTGCTCAGCACGCAGGCATCAATGACCAGCCGCTTCGACGATTCAGTCCGCATTCGCTTGTTCCCTCAGCCGCGCTTCCGCCGCATCCAGGTAGCGGCTCTCCGCGCGCAACTCAACTTCACCGAAGTCCTCGGGCCAGTCACCGAATGCACCGTCTTCATCCAGTTCCGCAGGCGTGACCTTGGTCACACCATCCTTGCCCCTTTCGAACCAGTGGAGGATCACATCCTCCGGCGGCAGTTTCGCCTCCGCCACGAGCGTCTGGATAGCCAGCAGCAGGAGCGCGCTGTGCGTCTCGGCCACGACGCGAACCCCGCGCTTGGCCGCCTCGGCGAGTATCCCTGCGAGCGCGACCTGGGCCTTCGGGTGAAGGTGCAGTTCAGGCTGTTCGAGGTACACCAGGCGCCCTGGTTCGGCGGCCAGCAAAGCCACCAGCACAGGCAGGACCTGCGAGACTCCGAAGCCCACGTCGGCGATGTTGACGAGGTCGTCTGCGCCGCTGCGTCCTCGATGTGGGAGCCTCCCGACCAGTACCTCGATCTGTGTGCTCAGTATTCGTCTCGTCTTGACAGTCCAGGTCAGGCCGAGTGACTCCAAGTGTGTGCCGATTACCGACGCACGGCCATCACCCTTCTCCTGCCAGTCATCGATGATGCTGGCAGTGTAAGGGTCGAACGGGCCAGGAAACTGTGGACCATTCCCCGTGAAAGGGTAGGCTCTCCCGGGAAGACCGCGAAGGCCGGGAATGTGCAGCAGTGCGATGAGCGCCTTGCTGAACTGAAGCGCGTCGCCGCTGCTGGTGATGACCGCCATACCGCGTCCCGCGCCGCCCACTGGTTTGTCATAATCTTCGGATACAACCGCTTCCAGGAAGAAACGGTTGGGCTCAACGTGCCAGTTCGCGATGTGCCGAGACGGAGGCGTTTGGGGCAGTTCAGGATTGGAGGACCACGCGGCCAGCGCCTCGATCTCTGGCCGTTCCATTACTGGATGCCAGATGCATTTCCCCGTGCGGTCGCTTCTGCTGTAGGTGACCTCACTTGTATAGACTTGTGGCTCGCCATCGCTACGAGACCTCGAAGCGAAGCTCACCCCGAAGCTCGCAGTGACCGGCACCGTCAAGTCGGTCACTCTCTCCATGCCGACGCTCATGCCTTGTTGCTCGCGGTCGTCCGACGGCCGCGAAAGAAACTGAGTCGGCGAGGTGAACCTAACGTGGCTTCCATCAAGTAGCAGCGGCCCGGGATCATACGGTGCCTCCAGCGTCTGCTTCAGCAGCAGTATCGGCTGCATGATGCTTGATTTGCCGGAGCTGTTCGCCCCTGCCAGGATCGTCAGCGGGCGTATCTCCACCGACGTCTCATTCGCCAGCGACTTGAAGCCCTGCACCGTGATGCGGGTGATCCCCTGTGCCGGCGGGGTGCTTGGCTTGGCGGCATCTTTGGGTGCGGACATGATCTGCCCCTTCCTCTCGCGCGTCGTGTCGTGACCTGCGACCGGCTCTATCTTTGCGCCAGCCGTAATTGTACCACCTCATGCAGCCCCACATGCGGCACCGCGACCTCCCACGATCCGCCGCGCCTTATCACCGGCAGCGCCGCCTTGTGCAGCGACAGTTCAACTGTCTGCACCGGCAGCTTCGAGGTAATCGTCACTGCGGGGCCCTCGTCGGCCAGCCACTGCTTGCGCGTGCCGTCGAGGTTGTGCAGGTGGACCGCTATGCTGCCGTCGGCCAGGCGGAAGAGGCCGGCGCGTATGCGAGCGTCGGCCTTCACCGCGATCGGCGGCGGGGCCAATCGGCTTACCAGCCGGATCAGTTCAGGTAGCGGCGTCGGGGCTCGGACCGGGCCCTCGGGCAGGCCTTCGAAGTCTTCGGAGAATGCCGTCGTCGTCTTCCCATCCGGGGCGAGAGCCTCGATGAGGATGTTGTCGGCTGCGAAGATGCCCTCGCCTACGTTCCCGTACAGCACCGCCCAGTCGCAGGCGTTGAAGCGGCCCTCCTGGCTGGGAAGGTCGCGGAACGTCTGCGCGCTGCCGTCGGGGAGGGTGACGGTCAGGTCGAAGGTGGACGGCTTGCCGGGCTGGGTGAAGCGGAACTGGGCGCTCAGATGCACCCACTGGTTCAGCGGGATGCGGCATACGGGCCGGCCGCCGGCGGTCATTTGTCCGCCACCACCGACGATGATCTGCGGTCCGAGGATCGGCCCGATGAACGAGCGGGCTTCAAAGATGACGTCGGTGCGCCCCTCGGTCAGAAGGTCGCAGCTCATCCGCCCGCCGGTTGCCGCCGGAAGCTCGAACCGCGTCGGCCTCATTTCCATGTCAGGCATGAACGAGGGCGAGGCTTTCAGGCTGTCCGTGAAGCGCAACACGCGCTTGCCAAGGACGACCTGCGGACCGCCCGCTGCGACGCCGCCCGAGCCTGGTGCCACGATGTCCATCCTGGTCTGGCTGTCGACTGAGTCCGTCCACTTGCGCCCTGCCCCCGGACGGCCCCAGTCGGCGCTGGTGACGATGACCTGACCGCCGCCGAACGAGCGCACCGCTGCCGCCGGGGTGGCGTCCTCGCGGGTATAAAGCGGCTTCCACGCCGCGCCCGACAGCTTCAGCGGAGCGGCGAGGAAGTTGCTGGCCAGACCAGGCTTGCCGCCGGGGGCGCTGAAGTTCCCGGGGCGCATTCTCTCCCACTCGATGCCCGGCAGCGCGCCGAACTGGAAGCTGAGGGCTTGGCCGAGCGCGCTGTGGGCCGGTTCGCCCCACTCGTTCAGTTCGCCGGTGGCCGGACCGACCACAACGAGGCCGCCGTTCCGGGCGAAGCCAAGCACTGCGCTCGCCTGTTTCGCCGACAGGGCCTGTGACAGCGGCAGCAGCAGGACCTTGTACCCCCGCAGGCCCTCGGGCGTGAGGCTCTTGTCGTAGACATAGTCCGGGGGGAGATGCTGCGCCATGCACACCTGCGTCCAGGCTGACAGAAGCTCCCAGAACGCGGCGGTCCCGGCCTCCTCCTGCGCCCGCGACAGGTAGAACGTCTCCGCCTGCTGCGAGACGTGGATCGCCACATGCTTCACTGCATCCCCCGACAGGTAGGGCCGCAGGCCGTTGACGATGGGGGAGACGAGTCGCCCGGTGTTGTTGAGGCCTGGACCGCCGCCGCCGTACACCGGCATTCCGCCCGCTGTGTAGCAGGTCAGCGCGTGCTGGACGAGTTCCTCGGTTTCCGGGGCGGCCTCCGGGTTCGGCCCCACGGTGAACGGCCGCCAGACCTCCGATTGCGGCCGGCCATACGCCCGGCACAGGCGTATCGTCAGGTCCGTGGGGGCCTCGCCGGAGGCCTCCGACCCCGAGATGATGTCGGCCCCGTAGGGGTTGAGGGGGATGGCGCTCGGATACGTGATTCCGGGACGGTGATAGTGGTTGATGACCACCGCCGCGTTGGGATGCTTCGCCCGGATCCCGGCGGCCAGGCGTTTGATGTACGCCCCGAACGTCTCGTACCGCCAGTTGATGTAGACGCGCCACGTCGGATCGGACCAGTCGAGCTTGCGCGGCAGGTCCCGGCCTGTCTCGGCCTTGAACTTCGCCTGGCAGTATTTGCACGCGCAGGTCAGGCGGAAAGGCCGCCCCCAGATCAAAGACCACGCGGCCCCGTCGAACCAGATTCCGTCCAGGCCGGTCTTGTCGATGGCCTCGTTGCAGTAGTCGATGAGCGCCTGCCCATAAGGCCCGTTGATGCAGACTTCCATGCCCTGCATGGCACTGGGCGGGTCCCCCAGCACGAACTGCTGCCGCCAATCCGGCAGTTTGTCAAAAGCCGGCTTGCAGAAGATCAGCGGGTACCACGACAGGCACGCCATCCCCGCGCCGTGGATGTCCTTCACCCAATCGCGGAGGATCCGCTCGTTCTCCACGTCCTGCGGCCCGATCGTGGGCAGCGCCTTATTGGGGATCAGCGGCTCGCCCATGACCCACGCGATGTCGATCCACCGCGCCTGGAACCCCGCGGCGGCGAGATCGCGTTCGTACCTGGCGCGCGGGCCCGGGTCCTTCACATCCTGCGGATTCGGCCGCATCTCAAGGCGCAAGCCCGCCTTGCCATAGGGCGTCTCTTCGACCGGAGCCGCAAGCGCACACAGCGCGTACACCAGCAAACTGAGCGCAATCGGCACGGCAAAGGTCCATCTCATGCGAGCGTCCTCCGGGGAGACAGGTTGGTCGTGTGACGTTCCCTCCCGGCCCACGCCGGACCTGCAAGATGCGGGCTCGGACCGCACGCCCATCGAACACGAGAGCGCCTCCGGGCCGAATGGTCACCGGAGGCGCTTTGCTGTTCCTATTCGATCAGGCACACTACTCGTAGACATACGGACACCCCCCGGCCTTCGTCGTGGGCGTCGTCTACTCGCCCGCGATTGGCAGCGCTCCCGGGGAGGCTGGTGTGGTCGGACGTCGTCGTGATTTAGGCGGCATTCGCCGCATTGACCCGCCCGGCGACGGGCATGATCCAAGGCTTCGCCATCGACTGTGCAGGTGCATCCGGGGGCGCGCATTTGCATGTCGATAGATATGGTTCACGCGTGCGACCCAGGTTTCGACCGACCGAACGTCAGCGGACACGCCGAGGCAATGAGTGGCGGCCTTGCCGTTCGCCCTGTAAGATACGCTTACGCTGACGCCTTCCGGACAGGATGTCGTGCGGAAGCCCCTGACCGCCTTCCCCGGTATGCAGAATCCCGAAAGCCGGTCAGGGCCGTCGCCCTCGTATAGCAGGATGTCACCACTGTTAGGCGTCACGACCACGGAGAGTTCGGCGTCCTCAAGGTCAATCGAGAACCCGGCATCTCTCGTGGTGACCAGTTGGTGGATGCGCTTCATCTCATCTCTGCCTTCCAGAGGTCGCATCTGGTTCCGAACCGAAAACCTCGGCCTCAACCTGCGCGAGTCTCTTGGGGGCGCTGCAGGTCAGGAACTCCGGGGAGCCCATGACGTGATTGACGACCCGAAGCGCCCACGACGAGCAGTTGTCAGACGAATCGTCCTGGGCGTTCCATGAGTAGCGGCCCTCCGCCACACTGTCGCGTCCAAGAGGGATGTGGCAGCGCTTCTCGAGTCTGGCTTGCTGTCCCCCGGTAATGGGCCAACTCTTGGCGAGGCAATTGCTTCCGTGGCGTCGCTCCATCTGCACGGCGCGATAGTCCACCACTTGGCGTCCGGGCACAGAGTTGTGGTGCAGGAAGCGAACGATATCACCTCGGCTCGTGCAGCCTTCAGGCAGTTTGGTGAGGTCAGGCCAGTATCCGCGGTAGCACCGGGGATCACGGCTGCCTGCGCCCCAGCGAAGCCAGACGTGCCCCGCACCCTGCTCGCGATCGTGCCTCCGTGGAAGCAACCCCAGCGATATGGCACGACCGCTGGCGCCGTCCTCCCGAACGCCCCCAGTTTCGGGGAATCCGCTCATCCCGTCTGCCTTTGCTGCTGTGATCCACCGTGCCTCTCCCGCTCAGGGCGGGGTCGCAGTCAGGAAGAACGTAATTCTACCACGCGATCTCGGGCACGTCCACGGGCACGTTGCCGTTGCGCATCGAGTATGCCGCGCAGCAGCCGGCGGCGACGCTCATCCGGCCTGCTATCGGGGTTGCCAGCGGCTCTTTGCCTTCGAGGACCATGTCGAGGAAGTCCTCGCAGATGACCGGGTCCGCGCCGCCGTGGCCGCCCACTGCCGGGCGGATATCGTAGGTACGGTCGGCCAACTCCTTCCAGCTATTCGATCGCCGCATTTTCACGATCACGCGGTCCATATCCAGGTTCTCCACCCGGCCCTCGGTGCCGATGATCGTGCAATTACGGTAGTACTCCGGGGTGAAGTGGCATTGCAGGTACGAAGCCTTGATGCCGCCATCCAGTTCCATCAGCATCTGGCTGTTGTCCTCCACGTCGATCTCCTGGCGGAAGCAGCACTGGTCGCGGTTGCAGTCGGCCACCTCGTGACAGGTGTGCCGCTCGGGGCACTCGGGGCAGCGGAGGTCGTTGGGCTTGTCCCCGCCGAACATGTCGAGGCTTCCGAAGGCCGACACCCGCTTGGTGTACTGGCCGGTCAGCCAGTGGATCATGTCGAGGTCGTGGCTGCCTTTCTGCAAGAGCAGCGAGTAGCTGCCCTTGCGAGTCGCGTGCCAGTCCTGGTAGTAGAAGGTGCGACCGAGGCCCACGAAGTGCCGATACCAGACCGCCTTCATCTCGCCGATGGCCCCGCTGTCGATGATCTCCTTCATCGCGCGGTAGACGTTCATGTACCGCATGTTGAAGCCGACCATCAGCTTCTTGCCCGAGGCCTTCCAGGCGCGCAGGATGCGGTCGCAGCCCTCGATGCTGATCGACAGCGGCTTCTCGCAAAAGACGTGCTTGCCGGCCTCGAGCGCCGCGCTGGCGTGTTCCTCGTGCATGAAGTCGGGCGAGGTGACCGCGACGGCGTCGATGTCATCGCGCTCCAGCAGGCGGCGGTAGTCGGTGGTGGTGAACGCATCGTCGCCCATGCGCTGCTTGAAGTCAGCCAGGTAGGCCTCGTTCACGTCAGCCCCGCCGACGACTTCCGATCTCTCGTTGTTGTGCCAGTTGTTGGCGATGCCCCCGCGACCCCCGACGCCGATTACGCCCATGCGCAGTTTGTCCATCGAGTTGCCTCTTCCTGAAGTTGGGGCCTGTGCGGCCCCTGAGTGCATTGCCGGCGTTCTATTCGCCGGGCGGAAGGACCTACCGCTTTCGATCTCGGTCTCGTTCGTTCTTCTGCGCGGCCTGGAAAGCCGCCTCCAAGGCGGTCGGCGGCTTTGGCGGCTCCTGCGCCTTCGGAGCCGGCTTCCCCCGCTGGTCCTTCGAGCGCGGGCCGGGCCGGCCACCCGGCTGCCGGGGCTTCTGCGACGGCTTCGCGTCGGTCTGTGGCCTGGGCGCGCCGCTGGGCCGGGGAGCTTCGCCGGTGCGCATGCTCAGTGCGATCCGCTTGCGCTGCAGGTCCACCTCCAGCACGCTGACCGACACCTTCTGCCCGACCTTGACGACATCGGCGGGGTTTTTCACAAAGTGGTCGGCGAGCTGGCTCACGTGCACGAGACCGTCCTGATGAACGCCCACGTCCACGAACACGCCGAAGTTGGTGACGTTGGTGACGATGCCGGGCAGCCTCATGCCGGGCTGCAGGTCCGCCATCTTCTCGACGCCTTCCGCGAACTGGAATGCCTCGAACTGCTCGCGCGGATCGCGTCCGGGCTTCGCCAATTCGCCCTTGATGTCGCTCAGCGTCGGCAGGCCGACCTGGTCGCTGACGTAGCGGTCGAGGTCGATCTTCTCACGCAGTCCGGCGTCGCGCATGAGATCGGCGACTGCGCAACCGAGGTCCTTCGCCATCGCGTCGACAACCGGATAGCTCTCCGGGTGCACTGCGCTGGCATCGAGGGGGTTGGCGCCGTCGCGAATGCGCAGGAAGCCCGCGGCCTGCTCGAAGGCCTTCGGCCCCAGGCGCGGCACCTTCAGCAGGTCCTCGCGCGAGGTGAACGGCCCGTGCTCGTTGCGGAAAGCGACGATCCCCTCGGCGAGCTTTGGCCCCAGGCCTGACACGTAGGTCAGGAGCTGCTTACTGGCCGTGTTGACTTCCACCCCGACCGCATTCACGCAACTGACGACCACATCGTCGAGCGTGCCCTTCAGGGCGGTCTGGTCGACGTCATGTTGGTACTGGCCGACGCCGATGGACTTCGGGTCGATCTTCACCAACTCGGCCAGCGGGTCCATGAGACGCCTGCCGATGGACACCGAGCCGCGCACGGTCACGTCCTGGTCGGGGAACTCCTCGCGCGCCACTTCCGATGCGGAGTAGATCGACGCCCCGCTCTCATTGACCATCACCACGGGAATCTGGGGCGGCAGGCCGATGCTCTGCAGGAACGCCTCGGTCTCTCGTCCAGCCGTGCCGTTGCCGACCGCGATGACCTCGATCCCCAACCGCACGCACAGGTCTTTGATCTTCGCCGTGGCATCGGCGATCTGGCGTTCCGACTGGTGAGGGTAGATGGTGTCATGGTGAATGAGCTTGCCCTGGCGGTCCAGGCACACGACCTTACAGCCGGTGCGGAAGCCCGGGTCTAGGGCGAGGACCATCCTCTGTCCGAGAACCGGCGCGAGGAGAAGCTGACGCAGGTTGTCGGCGAAGACGCGAATCGCCTCCTCATCGGCCCGCTTTTTCGCGGCGAGGCGCGTCTCGGTCTCCATCGCCAGCGAAAGCAGGCGCTTGTAGCCGTCCTGAACAGCCATGCGTACTTGCTCAGCGGCATCATTCTCGGCCTTCACGAACATCGGCTCAAGCAGGCGGAGCGCTTCCTCCTCCTCGGGGAGGATCCTCATGGTGAGGAAGCCCTCATTCTCCCCGCGTCTCATGGCCAGAATGCGGTGCGAGGGGGCGGTCGCGATCGGCTCATCCCACTCGAAGTAGTCGCGGAACTTCGCGCCCTCGTCTTCCTTGCCGGACATCACCTTGGAGCGGATCGTGGCTTTCTGGGCGAACAGGTCGCGCATCGTCGCCCGTGCTTGCTGGTCCTCGTTGACAGTCTCGGCGATGATGTCACGCGCGCCGGCGAGGGCATCCTCGACCGACTCCACGCCCTTCTCCGCGTCTATGAACGCCGCCGCCTCGGCGGAGACGTCGAAGGCTTCCTGCTGCAGGAGTCTGAGCGCCAGCGGCTCGAGGCCCTTTTCCCTGGCGATGGTCGCCCGGGTGCGGCGCTTGGGCCGGAAGGGCAGGTAGATGTCCTCGAGCACCGACATCGTCTCGGCAGCCATCAGTTCGGCCTTCAGCTCGTCCGTCAACAGCTCGCGTTCGGTAAGAGATTGGATGATGGCGTCGCGGCGGTCGTCGAGCTCGGCCAACTGGGCGAGGCGGTCGCGGATGGCGGTGATGGCAACTTCATCGAGGCTCCCGGTGGCTTCCTTGCGGTAGCGGGAGATAAATGGCACCGTGCCCCCCTCCTCCAGCAGGAGTGCAGTGGCCCGGATTTGGCTCGATCCGATGGATAGTTCGTTGGTCAATCGTGCGATGTGGGCTTCGTTCATATAGCTCCTCTTGTGGCGGTTGCGGGTGTTCTGGGAACAGCCGGACGCCCGGCGGCGGCTCGGGCGTCCTCAGGTATGATAGCGTACCGGCGGCGCGACGGCAAGGCTGCCGTGCGCAGAGGCGTAGCAGGCGCGCCTGGGTGGCGAGAGAACGGCATTGGGAACAGGATGGGCAGGATTGATAGGATGGCAGCAGAGCCACCTCGGCCCCCTACTCCCGCGGAAGGCCCCAGAAGGAGCCGCGTCGAATTCGGGCCTGCAGTCTTGTCATCCCCAATTCCATCATGCCTGAACTACCCGCAGCCAACCGCTCCTCGCGCCGCTTCGGTCTCATTTGCGGCATCATCGCCTCGACCCTCTGGGCCAGCGTCTGGGTCTGCGTGCGCTATCTCGTGAGCGTTCGCGGACTCGATCCCATCTTCACCGCCGCGATTCGGTTCGGCATCGGCGGCGCGGCGGCCGTGCTGTTCATGCTGGCCACCGGTCGCGGTCGAGACCTGCTTGCGGCGCGCTCTCAACTCGGCCCGCTGGCGGCGCTGGGCGGCATCGGCATTTTCGGGATGGGCATCTTTGTCTTCTTCTCCGGACGCTACACGGCCTCGATCAACAGTTCCCTTATTATGAACTCGAATGCCATCTTCATTGGCGTGCTGGCCTTCATGGTGGGGGAGAGGGTCTCCTGGCTGCGGTTCGTAGGCCTGCTGACCGGGCTGATTGGCTGCGCGGTGATCCTGCTGGGGCAAAGGGGAGAGGCGACGGTCGGCTCGAACGATCTCCTCGGCGGCGCGCTGGCGCTCGGCGGCGCGGTCTGCTGGGCCAGCTACACCGTGTTCGGCAAGAGGCCGGTTCGCAAGGTAGGGGGCATCGCCGGAGCGACGGTGACGCTCGTGGTCGGCGCGGCATTGCTCGCGATCCTGGCCGTGGTCCGCCACGGAGTATCCCCGCTGGATGGCCCGGAGATCGCGGTGCTGTGCTTCCTGGGCATCTTCCCGACCGCGGGCGCGATGCTGCTGTGGTATCGAGCCCTCGATCTCATCGACGCCAGCGCCCTCGGCCCGACGCAGTACATCGCCCCGGTGTTTAGCACGCTTCTCGGCTGGTGGCTCCTGCACGAGCCGGTTGGCCCCGCTTTCCTGGCCGGAACGGCGATTGTGATGGTGGCCCTGCATCTTTCGACGAAGGAGTGAAGGCTGGATGCTGGATACTGGGTTCTGGATACTGGTGACGGCAACGGCGACCTCACCCCCGCCCCTCTCCACGCGTGGAGAGGGGAGAACGGCAACGGCGCTGTCATCCCCTGAACCCCGCGCTATGGGAAGTATCCTCTCAGACTGAGAACGCTGCCCCGGAAAGGGAGTGGGCGCGACAATCTTGTCGCGCGTGGGGCGGGTGTCTCGCCCGCCATCGCCGTCATTCTCATCGTTTCAGAGTGCCGGAACCCGGCATGAGAGCTCACTCGAAAATGCCGGGCCGCCACGCCTATTGCGCTTCGATCCTCGGCTCGCCCCATCTTGCCCAGTCGCACGTCGCATCGCCCATCGCGTCCACGATCAGACTGAGCACGACGGTCTCGCCTGCGTAAGCCTTCAGGTCGACGCTTCCGGGGTGCCAGCCGTCGGGACCGATTACCTTCTGTGTCCAAGCGACTTGTCCGTTGATTGCCACGAGGAACGCAACCCCGTTGGTGCCTTTGGCGCCGTCCTGGATCGCGGTGGAAAAGCGCAATTGGGCCGGTTTGCTCGCCGGGAGCGTCAGCAAGTAGTCGATGGTGGTCGATCCAGCGATGGGCGGGTGCGTGATGAGTGCGGGCCTGGCCTCCCCGCCCGAGCGCCCCTCGCCGGCGACCGCCGTGAGGTAGGCGGGCCGGTCTGGCCCCGGAATAGGCAAGCCGTCGACCATTGGCGTCCACGTGAACGGCATTGTCCGCAGGTCCAGAGGAAGAGCGACCGGCTGCGGCTTTCGGAAGAAGAGGCAGGTTGCGCCGGGCACTTGCGTCTCGACGCGGTGCCGACACAGCTTCCCTGCCGTGTCCACGAACGTGAACGCAGCCTGCGCTGCCGGGCCAGCGGCGGCAACCCCCTTCGCCGGTGCCAGCAACCCGATGCTGACCAGTCGCGGCGAGGGTTCGGTGATGACCTTCGGCTCACCCCAGATGGCCCACGGGAACGAACCTCTCCCCTCCGGCCCCTTCGTGACCGAAAGCCTGAGTTTCACCTCTCGGCCCGCGTACGGCGAGAGGTCGGCGCGGCAGGGCAGCCACTCGCAGCGCTTCCAGTTCTTGCGCAGCAGCGTTTGACCGTCAACTGCCACGGTGAATGTCACGCCATCGGCTTTCTCAGCGCCGTCACGCAATCCGAACGAGAATGACAGTGCAGGCTTCCCGTCGCCCGGCACCTTGACGGTCCACTCGGCGAACACGTCCCCGGTGACACCGTGCTGCACATCCCACGGTGGATGCGCGAACAGCCCGTCCTTCGTTTGGCCGCCGCACGACGCAACGGTTTCAAGGAACTGAGCGCCGCTGCCCAGGGGCTGCTCGCGCCCGTCTACCACGATACCGACGCGGGCCTCTGCAAAATGCCGCTTCAGGTCGATGATCGGCGGCTTGGTGGCCAGATCGAAGAGCATGAAGTCCTCGGTGCATCGCAGGCCGCGTGCGATGACGCCTTCGGGCAGGCGGAGCAGGTGGGGCGTGTCGCTCCTGGGCGGTTCGGGCATGCAGAGGTAGGTCCGATCGGGGTCGAGACCGTACAGGCCGTTCCCATCGAACGCGACCCACGGGCCGATGTTGCCCTCGCCCTGGAACGTCGTGCGGCCGCGCAGGTAGCGATAGATGGTGCGATGCGCGCCCTTCCCATCGGCGAACCAGGCATAGGAACCGCCGAAGCCGTCTCGCTCGTACACGAGCTTCGCGCCCTCGCGGCCGCGCCACACGCATTTCGTCTCCGGCGCAGATGGGGTGTCGAAGTCGGGCTGCAGGTCGTAGTGATCGACGAGCCGCATCTCCTCCAGCCGCGCGCGAAGATCGGGCTGCGGGTGCTCCAGCGCGGCAAGCGTGGGGGACGAGAGGGTAGGCGTCACGCCCCAACTCTCGTAGGCGCGGGTCCAACCTCGGTAAAGCGGTGATGAATCCGGCGGCGTGTACCCCAGATACCCGTACCAGCGCGTGAATGGCGACAGAAGATAGGCGGAGATCGGATGGGAGCAGTCGACGCCTGAGTCATCCGCGATGCGATTCGGCCCGCCTGGCGCCACGTTGACGGCGAAAAGGCCGTGAGTTTGCGCAAACGCCTCGTGCCTGCAGGTGACCTCGTTGAGCCCCTCGCCGCCGAGTCCGACCTCGGGAAGTGCCGCGAGCAGGTCGCGGTGGAAAGCCACGTTGCCCTGGATCGTGTTCAAACCATCGACGCGCTCTGTCACATTGGGCATGACCAGCGTCACATCGAGATGGAAGGCGTCTACGCCGTAGCGTCTCACGGCCTCCTGGCAGCGTTGCACGTACAACTCGCGCCAGGCCTTCGCACCCGGATGCAGCATCGCGATGTGCGGCACCGGGTCTGAGAACGGCCAGGTGTAGGTGATTAGCTCGCCGGTGAACAGGTCCCTGAGATGATAGGGTTTGAGAGGCCCGTAGTCCGGGTTGTCTGTGCTGGCGCCGTAGTAGCAGGTATGCGGCATCACCCGGTAGCCGAGCTGGTGAGCGAAATTCACCAACTCTTTGAAACCATCCTGCGCTGTGTAGTCGGGATAGTTGAGATCGTAGCCGTCGCGCCGCCAGTTGGGAGTGTAAAGCAGCGTCTTGGCGGGCGTCACCCATTGCATCAGTTTCGTGAGGACCGCGCGCGTCGCGTCCTGTTCGCCCCGCGTCGGGCCGGTCGGCAGGATGATGACCGAGCGGATCTTGTCAGCCCAGGCAGGCTGTCGCTTCGCCGTCGGTGTCAGGCCCGCCGTGCGCGCCATCCAGTCGCGGAACTGCCGGGCAGGCACCCGCCAGTCCCCCTGATAGAACCCGACGCGCCAGGTGACGGACTCCACCGTCTTGCGGCTCTCGAGCGGCCCCTCGTTGTAGGTGCGGAAGCCGAGATCGAACAGCCCCGCCCGGTGACGGATCGAGACGCCTTTGAACCGGTCGTCGGGGTCATCGGCGTGGATCCACATGCCGCCTCGTGCGCCCTGCACGATCAGCATCTGCGCTTCCCAGGTGGTAGGCCAGTCGAAGACCCCCTCCCGGAAAGGTGCGCTTCTCCCCAACTGGACCCCCGACCACGCGGGCACGATGAGCGTCACCTTCGCATCACTCAGCCCCCCGATCCCCCACTGGCACCCCCACACTTTCGGCGTGCTGCTCTGGCCCGTCTGGCGGATGGTGAAGTCGCCCGTCGCCGGAGCCGCCTCGGCCACGGTTGTCAGCACACTGCCGTCGCCCCACCGCACTTCGGACCGGACTTCGCTCGGCTTGCCGCTTGTCGGCGTCTGCTGAACAGCGGTTTCGAGCCACTGCGTCTGGTCGGCCGGGCGCAGTATCCCGGTCGCTTGGTCGCCGGCTCTGCCGATGGTATACGTTTCGCCGGTCAGGCGGTTCTGCGCGCTGACCAGGACCCCGTTCTCGAAGGCTACGGTGCCCGACGGCGTCTCGAGCCGCTGCGCGGGCTGCGCAAGGGCAGGCTCACGCCAGACTGAGATGAGGGTGCAGAAGAGTGCAAGTGCAGCAGGGAACGCCCGCGCAGTGCGCATGGTCGCCTCCGGAGTGGGGTTTGTGTCGCGAGTCACTTTCGCCAACCCCGTGGTCATCCCTCTGTGAGGACACTCTGGCAACACGGAGCAAGGCTGTGTCAGCAGGAGACTGCCGCCGCGCGCGACGTGCGAGGGCGATCGCGTCGTCAGGCCGATACCGCAGGTCTCATCGGGTGTCTTCGACCACTCCAGTATCTCTTTCCCCCAGCGCCTCAGCAAAGATGCAGTAGAAGCCGAGGTGCTAGTAGTACAACCGTAGGTGGGGTGCCTGTCCGGTCCAGCCGTCTGGCCCGAAGGGCCAATAGCCGCTAGCCAGGGCCGCGAGGCCCTGGAACCCGGCGATGATATACCCCAAAGCCCCAAAGGGGCGACAGCCGATGGGTGCAGACGCGTCAGCCACGGCGTCTGTCGCCCTTTCAGGGCTCCACTGCAGAACCCCCTGAGCCCCACCCAGGCCCTTTCGGGCCTGGCTAGCGGCTATTGGCCCTTCGGGCCATACACCGGCGCGTCGGCCCGAAGTGCGGTTGTACTACTAAGGCTTTCTCCCGCCTTCAGTCCCCACCTGCCCCGCACAGGGAGGCGCGGGCGTGCGGCCCGCCGAATAGACCCGCACGAATCCTGGTGGAGCGTCGTCTGGCCTCGTTCCCAAATTCTCGTATTCGTGAAACTCCGGCTGGAACCGCCCAAGGAGGTGCGCGCAATGCTGCATCGGCTGCTTGCCGCAATCGCCCTGCTGCTCATCGCGATCACGACACAGGCCCAATCTCGCATCCCGATCATCGTCGCCCAGGGGGCCACGGCGCCGGAGATGACCGCCGCCGGCGACCTCGCCACTTACTTCGGCAAGATCACCGGGCAGCGATTCACCGTCAGCCCGGAGGATCAGCTCACCAAGGCCGCCGAGGCCGTCTACGTCGGCCCGACGGCCTTCGCGAAGGCCAACGGAGTCGATTGCAGCGCGCTCGGCTCTGAGGAGTGGGTGCTCAAGTCGGTCGGCAAGAGCCTCATCGTGGCAGGGGGACGCCCGCGCGGCACCGTGTATGCGGCCAGTCACCTGCTGGAGGACTACTTTGGCGTGCGCTGGTGGAACCCGATGGAGGAGACGGTCCCGGCGCGTCAGGCCATCGTGCTGCCGACCGTGAACGTCCGCAAGCAGCCCGTCATCCGCTATCGCGACATCTACATGATCGAGGAAGCCGACGCCGGCCCGTACTGCGCCCACAATCGGCTGAACCGCAATGGCGACAGAGGCCTGCCTGCCGAGTACGGCGGCGCGATGGACTACGGACCGCCCTACCACGTGCACACCTCCTACATGTACTTTCCGCCCGAGCAGTTCTTCGATCAGCATCCCGACTGGTTCTCCGAGATCGGCGGCAAGCGGATGAAGGGCCAGTATCAGCTTTGCACCACGAACCCTGAACTGCGCAAGGCGATGCTGGAGAAACTGAAGGGGTATATCGCCCAGTCACGCGCCGACGCCGAGAAGGCCGGTAGGCCCGCGCCGGTGGTCTTCGATGTGTCGCAGAACGACTGGGGCGGGTTCTGCGAATGTGCGAACTGCAAGGCCCTCGTAGATCGTGAGGGCAGCGAGGCCGGGCCGTATATTGACCTCGTAAACTACCTCGCCGACGGCATCCGCGACCAGTACCCGGACGTGTACCTCGATACGCTGGCGTACTTCCAGACCCAGAAGGTGCCCAAGACCATCAAGCCGCGCGACAATGTCATCATTCGCCTGTGCGATACCGGCAGCAACTTCGCCAGGCCCATCACCGATCCCGTGAACAAGCCCTTCTGTGGCATTGTGACCGACTGGTCCAAGATCGCCAAGCACTTGCGCATCTGGGAATATGCCGTTCCGTACGGGCCTTATGCGGTGTTGCCGTTCGCCAGCGCCCAGGTCTACGGGCCGAACTTCCGCTTCTACGCCGAGCACAATGTCGAGGGCATCTTCACCGAGCACGAGTTCGGCATCATCGCCGACATGCGCGACATGAAGCTCTGGGTGATGATGAAGATGCTCGAGGACCCGTACCGCGACTATCAGGCGACGCTGCGCGACTTCACCGACGGCTTCTACGGACCTGCCGGGCCGGTCATCCGCGAGTATCTCGCCGCCCTGCAACAGGCCCAGGAACAGGCGAAGAGCTTCATCGGCATGGGCGGCGCGCCGCTGCACTTCCGACACCTCACCCCGGCGTTCATCATCAAGGCGCAGGCGATGTTCGACCGTGCCGAAAAGGCCGTCGGCGGCGATTCGGTGCTTCTCCGGCGGGTCAGGCACGCTCGGTTGTCGCTCGATCGTGCGACGGTCGTCCTCTACAAGTCGCTGTGGCGCAGTTGGTCCGGCCCCGGCAAGCTGCCGCTCGACCGCGAGGCCATCGCCGCGCGAGAGAAAGACACCTGGTTCACCCAGATCGACCTGCGCTTCCCGCCGGACAAGCAGGCCGCCGAGAAGGCGAACGCCGAACGCGAGATCAACGGTCTCCTGGCCGCGCGCATCGACGTGCCACTGCCGCCGCAGTTCCGTGACCTGCCGGCGGGCGCGGTGTTCGACTACACACCTGAGGACTTCCGCAACTGGGCGGACCAGGCGAAGACCGTGCCCGATGCCGCCTCCGATCTCGGCGTCACCGACCGGCTGGAGTTGTCGGACGAGAACATGGTTAAGTACAAGCTGCCGATGCCCTGGGGCCTGTACGATGTGCCACAGGCGAAGGGCGTCACCTCGGCCAGCATCACGCCCGAGAGCATTCCCGGACCGGGCTACCACTGGTATAAGCTGCCTACGGTGCCTGTCCGCGACGGGCATTACGTCTACTTCTTCTGGAGCTGGGTGATCCAGTGCGACATCGCGCCCCAGGGCCAGCCGACCGACCAGTACGACACGTGGGCGCAGATTAAGTTCGAGGGCCCCGCCTTCCCGCACGGTGACGCGACGCAGAAGAATGCGATCTCGGTGGCGAGGATTGTGGTGGTGAGGAAGTAGGGGAATGAATCTCGATGTTGGGTGTTAGGAACAGCACCGACCGGCGTGTTGTCCGCGTTGACGTCATCGGTGCCGGTGGGTACAATCGTGGTATGATAAGAGTGTGCATTGCATATTGGAGGCTGACATGGCACTGGTGATAGAGGCAGTTTACGAGGACGGCGTGCTGAAGCCAGTCGGCAAGCTCGACTTGCCCGAGGGTTGCCGGGTACGCCTGATCGTGGCACCGTTGGATCAGGAAGGTGAGCCTCCGGAGCACCGTCGTATCCACGTTGACCCGGAACTGGCCCGCGCCATCGCCGAGGACCCGGAGTTCTCCTTGTGGGGCTGATGGCATGAGCGCTCTCGAGTTCATCTCCAGCATCGTCAAGTCGCTCGCTTGGCCCGCCACGATCATCACTATAGCGGTGCTTCTGAAACCGGAGATTGTAGCTCTGCTGAGGAGGTTGCGGCGTGCAAAGGTGAGCAGTTCGGAGTTCGACTTCGTCGAGGGTATCCAGGCGGTTGAGAAGGCTGCAGAGGAGGCCGCAGGGGAGGCCAACCTGACGGCGGCAGACCGGGGCGAGAGATCGGACGACCGTTTGGTGGCGCTGGCGGACGAGTTGCCCCGTGGTGCCATCGTGGCAGGGTGGCTGTCAGTCGAACAAGAGATGCGGCAGTTCGCCAAGTCGGTCGGCGCTGCAGTGCCCGCCCATGCGACGGGGACGAGGCTGATTGCGGCCTTACGCCGGACCGAGGAGGTCACGCCAGCCATCATTGAGCTACTGGATCGTCTCCGCGTCATCAGGAATACGGCCACACACGACGTGGATTTCGAACCAACACGCGATCAGGCCCTCGACTACCTCGACGCAGCGCGCCTCACAACCTCAGCACTGAAATCGGCGCGTGAGGCGCGCATGAAGCACGAACAAGGTCAAGCAGAGGAATAGGACGCAGGCTGGACAAGTGTCTACAAATGCACAGGGAGGTTACTATCCGATGCCCACCGCCCAGAAGCTCACGCCCGAAGAGAAAGATCGTCAACGTCGTCTGAAGTGGTTCAAAGAAGCGCGATTCGGCATGTTCATCCACTGGGGCCTGTATGCTCAGCTCGGCAGGCACGAGTGGGTGATGAACCGCGAGCGCATCCCCCTGAAGGACTACGAGAAGCTCGCGAAGTCCTTCAAACCGAAGGCCTGCCCCGCTCGCAAGTGGGCCAAGCTCGCCAAAGAGTCCGGCATGCGCTACATGGTGATGACTACCAAGCACCATGAGGGCTTCTGCCTGTTCGACTCGAAGCTCACCGACTACAACGCCGCCAAGACCGGGCCGAAGCGCGACCTGGTGGCCGAGTATGTCGAGGCCGCTCGCGAGCAGGACATGCGCGTCGGCTTCTACTACTCGATGATGGACTGGCACCACCCCGACGGGGCCAACTGCGCCAAGGACGAGGCGGCGCGGCGGCGGTTCGTGGACTACATCCACGGGCAGGTCGAGGAGCTTTGCACCAACTACGGCAAGATCGACATCATGTGGTACGATGTCTCCTGGCCGCTGGATGCCGCAGGGTGGGAATCGGCGGAGATGAATGCGATGGTGCGGCGATTGCAGCCGGACATCCTCATCAATGACCGCTCGCAGATCCCCGAGGACTTCGGAACTCCCGAGGGACACATCACACCCGCCGGACCGGGCAGAGCCTGGGAAGCCTGCATGACGTCCAATGACAGTTGGGGCTACACGCCGATTGACAAGAACTACAAGAATGCCTGGCATATCGTGAGCATGCTGCGACAGGTGGCCGCCGGCGGCGGGAATCTGTTGCTGAACATCGGGCCTACCCCCGAGGGCGACGTTCCCCCGGAGTGCAAACGCGAGTTCAAGCAGGCCGGCAAATGGCTGGAGAAGTACGGGGAGTCGATCTATGACGCGACGGACCCGATGGAGCAAGAGTGGATGATTACCGGCGCGTTCACCCGCAAGGGCAACACGCTGTATTACCACTGCAATCGCTGGCCGGGCAAGGAGCTGGCGATCGGCGGGCTTGTATGCGAGATCAAGTCGGCGAAGCTCCTGGGCGGGGAGAAGGTGAAGGTCGAGCAGGTCCGGGATCGGCTGGTGCTCAAGGGCCTACCGGAGGAGGCGCCCGACCCGCTGGCGACGGTCATCGAGCTG
>Ga0181520_10001843_pt1 | contig 41646 bp, 33 predicted proteins | sample PEATcosm2014_Bin_29_FD_132451 | JGI IMG/M metagenome (GOLD analysis project Ga0181520, IMG submission 132451) | Peatland microbial communities from MTU Mesocosm Facility, Houghton, MI, USA - PEATcosm2014_Bin02_30_metaG | ecosystem: Environmental > Terrestrial > Soil > Wetlands > Peat | place... | reverse complement strand
GTTGAGGCAGGTCCCGCCGAGCGTCTCGCGCTTCTCGACCACGGCGACCTTCATGCCGAGCTGCGCGGCGCGGATGGCGCAGACGTAGCCGCCGGGGCCGGCGCCGATGACGAGGAGATCGTAAGTCATATCATTTCGGCCTTCGTTAGGTTCTCTTGGGAGCCGCACAAGAAAACGTCTTATGGGCTCCCATCTATTTCAACACCGATTAAGTTTCTGAGGATCCAACACAATTTACGGCACGTTACGATCTGCATATTGCACTAGCGGCGGCGCGTCTCCAGCAGGAAATATATAGTAATAAAGCTCGTCGGTGGATTCCTGTCAGTCAGCGTCTTCCCGGTGTGGCCATACCAAAACAAGAATATCTGATTTCATCTTCCATATGTCAAATTGATACGCGTCTCTTTTATTTTTCACTTATCTATAACCGTAGCGTTTCCGTTTTATTGAGGTGAAGACGCGACTATAAAAAAGACAAGCTGGTTCGTGTATGCTTTGAGGCAGGAATTCCTCGAATAAGAAGTTGACCAAGCACCAAGAACTCGGCTCGTTCCGCTTTCAGACTCGTGTCCACCCAGGGCTTTCTTTCATCTGCTTCTATCGTCATCGATTGGCTCATTCCCGATCTGACCGAGAGGCGTCAAAGCGCCAGCCTCACCAGCATCGCCACGAGCGCGAGGAGCGAAATTCCCCAGACGAGGCTGCGGACATAGCGGACGCCGGCCAGGTAGACCGGCAGATAGACGATGCGGGCGCAGATCCAGAGCGTCGGCCATATCCCGGCGGGGTGGTTGGTCGCCAGGAAGGCGAGGTCGAGCGCCACAAAGGCCGGAAAGCTCTCCAGGTAATTGCGGAACGCTCGCGCCGCGCGGCCGCCGATTACGGTGGGCTCGGGCGCGGGGTCATCCCGCGAACTGACGCGATACGGCAGCGGCGCGCCGCTCGTTCCCGCCTGGCACAGAAGGTGCGCGAGCCACAGCAGGACGGCGAGTTCGAGACAAGTAAGAACGCTCATCGGCCAGCCCTCCGATCGGCGCACGCCCGGGGTTCAGAGGTCTAGCACCATCCGCGCCGGGTCCTCCAGCGCCTCCTTGACCCGCACCAGGAAGGTCACCGCCTCCTTGCCGTCGACGACGCGGTGATCGTAGGACAGCGCGAGATACATCATCGGCCGGATCTCGACCTTGCCGTCCACCGCCACCGGCCGCTCCTGGATCTTGTGCATGCCGAGGATGCCGGACTGCGGCGCGTTGAGGATCGGCGTCGACATCAGCGAGCCGTAGACGCCGCCGTTGGTGATGGTGAAAGTGCCGCCCAGCATCTCCTCGATCTTGAGCACGCCGTCGCGCGCGCGCTTGCCATAGTCGGCGATCTTCTGCTCGATCCCGGCGACCGACAGCTGGTCGGCCTCGCGCACCACCGGCACCACCAGGCCCCTGTCGGTGCCGACGGCGATGCCGATGTGGTAGTAGTTCTTGTAGACCAGGTCGGCGCCGTCGATCTCGGCGTTGATCGAGGGAATCTCCTTCAGCGCCTGCACGCACGCCTTGACGAAGAAGCCCATGAAGCCGAGCCGGACGCCGTGCTTCTTCTCGAAGGCGTCCTTGTAGCGCGCGCGCATCCCCATCACTTCGGTCATGTCGACCTCGTTGAAGGTGGTCAGCATGGCGGCGACGTTCTGCGCGTCCTTCAATCGCCGCGCGATGGTCTGGCGCAGCTTGGTCAGGCGCACGCGCTCCTCGCGCGCGGCGTCGTCGGGCGGGGTCGCGCGCGTCGCGACCGGCGTCGGCGCAGCGACGGGCGCTGGCGCGAAAACGGCGATCGGCGCCGATGCGAGCGCCGGGGCGATTGTCGCCGGCGCCGCCTCAGCGAGCGCGGCGAGCGCGTCGCCCTTCAGCACCTGGCCGCGCTTGCCGCTGCCGACGACGGTCGCCAGATCGAGGCCGCGCTCGGCCGCGATCTTCGCCGCCGACGGCGCCGGAGGCGTCGCCGTCGCGGCGACGGCGATCGGCGCTGCGCCGGCCGCGTCGGCCGACAGCCCGCCCAGCAACGCGCCGACCGTCACGGTCTGCCCGGTCTCGGCGAGGATCTCGGTCAAGACGCCGGAAGCGGGCGCGTTGACCTCGAGCGTCACCTTGTCGGTCTCGAGCTCCACCACCGGCTCGTCGGCCTTCACCGCCTCGCCGCGCTGCTTGAACCATTTGCCGACCGTCGCTTCGGAGATCGACTCGCCGAGGGCCGGGACGCGAATGTCAGTGGGCATGGCTGCGATGCGCCCATCGAGGGCGCCCTTCTCATCAATGGGGGAATTGGAAGGCCGCGCGCGGCGCCGAGGAAGACGCGACCAGTTTTCGATCGCAAAGGCGGCCGAGAAAGCTCAGCATCGCGAAACGTCCGTTGACGGTCCCGCGCGAGGGTCGCCCCTCACGCGAAGCACTCGTCGAGGAAGGCCTTGAGCTGGACGAGATGCTTGGACATCAGGCCGGTCGCGGGCGCCGCTGCGGCGGGACGGCCAGCGTAGCGCGCGCGCTTCGCCTTGCCGGCCGCCTGGCCGAGCACCCATTCGAGATACGGCTCGACGAAGCTCCACGCGCCCATGTTCTTGGGCTCCTCCTGGCACCAGACCAGCTCGGCCTTCTTGAAGCGCGCGAGCTCCTTGACCAGGCTCTTCAGCGGGAACGGATAGAGCTGCTCGACCCGCAGCAGGTAGACGTCGTCGATCCCGCGCTTCTCGCGCTCCTCATAGAGGTCGTAGTAGACCTTGCCCGAGCAGAGAATGACGCGGCGGATCTTGTCGTCGCGAGCGAGCTTGATCTTCTCGCCCTTGTGGGTTTCGGCGGCGTCCCACAGCAGGCGATGGAAGCTTGCGCCGGGGCCGAACGCTTCGAGGCTCGACACCGCCCGCTTGTTGCGCAGCATCGACTTCGGGGTCAGCGCGATCAATGGCTTGCGGAACTCGCGCTTCATCTGCCGCCGCAGCGCGTGGAAGAAATTGGCGGGGGTCGAGCAGACCACCACCTGCATGTTGTCCTCGGCGCACAATTGCAGGTAGCGCTCGAGACGCGCCGAGGAGTGCTCCGGCCCCTGCCCCTCGAACCCGTGCGGCAGCAGGCAGACGAGGCCCGACATGCGCAGCCACTTGCGTTCGCCCGACGAGATGAACTGGTCGAACACCACCTGCGCGCCGTTGGCGAAGTCGCCGAACTGCGCCTCCCACAGCGTCAGCGCGTTGGGCTCGGCGAGCGAATAGCCGTACTCGAAGCCGAGCACCGCCTCCTCGGACAGCATCGAGTTGATCACCTCGTAGCGCGCCTGGCCGTCGCGGATGTGGTTGAGCGGGACATAGCGCGCCTCGGTCTTCTGATCGATCAGCACCGAATGGCGCTGCGAGAAGGTGCCGCGCTCGCTGTCCTGGCCGGACAGGCGCACGGCGTAGCCCTCGTCGAGCAGCGTGCCGAAGGCGAGCGCCTCGCCGGTCGCCCAATCGACGCCCTCGCCCGTCTCGATCGCCGCGCGACGGTTGTCGAGGAACTTCTGCACCGTCTTATGGACGACGAAGCCCGCGGGCGCGGCGGTGATGCGCTCGCCGATCATGCGCAGCCGTTCCGGCGCGACGCCGGTCTGGCCGCGCCGCTCGTCGTCGGGCAGATCGTGCGCCGCCTTGATGCCCGTCCAGCGCCCGTCGAGATAGTCGGCCTTGTCGGACACGTAGACCTGGCCCGCCTCGAATTCGGCCTCCAGGCGGCGGCGCCAATCGGCGCGCATCTTCTCGACCTCGCCGCGCGTCACGATCCCCTCGGCGATCAGCTTCTCGCTGTATATCTCGAGCGTGGTCGGGTGCGAGCGGATGGCGCGGTACATCAGCGGCTGGGTGAACGCCGGCTCGTCGCCTTCGTTGTGGCCGAAGCGGCGGTAGCAGAACATGTCGACCACCACCGGCTTATGGAAGCGCTGCCGGAACTCGGTGGCGACCTTGGCGCAGAACACCACCGCCTCTGGATCGTCGCCGTTGGCGTGGAAGATCGGCGCCTCGACCAGCTTGGCGGAGTCGGACGGATAAGGCGAGGAGCGCGAATAGCGCGGATAGGTGGTGAAGCCGATCTGGTTGTTGATGATGAAATGCAGCGAGCCGCCGGTGCGGTGCCCGCGCAGGCCGGACAGGCCGAGGCATTCGGCGACCACCCCCTGCCCGGCGAACGCCGCGTCGCCGTGGATGAGCAGCGGCAGCACCGTCGCCCGGTCGATGTGGTCGTCGAGCTGATCCTGCTTGGCGCGCACCTTGCCGAGCACCACCGGATCGACGATCTCGAGATGCGACGGATTGGCGGTGAGCGACAGGTGCACCCGGTTGCCGTCGAACTCGCGGTCGGAGGAAGAGCCGAGATGGTACTTGACGTCGCCCGACCCTTCGACCTCGTCGGGCGAGGCGGAGCCGCCCCTGAATTCGTGGAAGATGACGCGATGCGGCTTGCCCATCACCTGGGTCAGCACGTTGAGCCGGCCGCGGTGGGCCATGCCCAGCGCGATCTCCTTGAGGCCGAGCTGGCCGCCGCGCTTGATGATCTGCTCCAGCGCCGGGATCATCGCCTCGGCGCCGTCGAGGCCGAACCGCTTGGCGCCGGGATGCTTGATGTCGATGAAGTTCTCGAACCCTTCGGCCTCCACCAGCTTGGCGAGGATGGCGCGCTTGCCTTCGCGGGTGAAGTGGATCTCCTTGCCCGGCCCTTCGACGCGCTCCTGGATCCACGCCTTCTCAGCCGGATCGGAAATGTGGACGAACTCGAAGCCGACCGTGTCGCAATAGGTGCGGCGCAGGATCGCCAGCATCTGGCGCAGCGTGGCGAACTCGAGGCCGAGCACATGATCGATGAAGATCATGCGGTCGTAGTCGTTCTCGTAGAAGCCGTAGGTCGCCGGATGCAGCTCCTCGTGATCCTTCGGCGGCTCGAGGCCGAGCGGATCGAGGTTGGCGTGGAGATGGCCGCGCATACGGTAGGCGCGGATCATCATCAGCGCGCGCACGCTGTCGCGGGTGGCGCGGCGCACCGCCTCGTCGCTCGGCGCCGCGCCCGCTTCCGCCGCGCCGGCGCGTAGCTTCTGCGCCACCGCGTTCTCGGTCGCGCCCCAATCGCCGTCGAGCGCGTTGATCAGCTCGCTCTTGGGGGTCGCCGGCCATAAGGGACGCCGCCACGACGCGCCGGCCGCGGTCTTCTGCACGCTCGCCGGATCGTCGCCGAGCTCGGAGAAGAACTCGCGCCAGTCGCGCTCGACCGACGCCGGGTCCTTTTCGAAGCGGGCCTGCAGCGCCTCGAGATACGCGGCGTTGGCGCCGTAGAGAAACGAGGTTTGCAGCATTCCCTGATTGATGTCCTGCCGCGTCATCTCCGGCCTCCCGTCATCCGCCGTTCAAAACGTCGTTCAGCGTCTTGCCGAGGCGCGCCGGCGACGGCGAGACGCGAATCCCCGCCGCCTCCATCGCCACGATCTTCTCTTCGGCGCCGCCCTTGCCGCCGGAGATGATCGCGCCGGCGTGTCCCATGCGCCGTCCGGAGGGCGCGGTCCGGCCGGCGACGAAGCCCACCACCGGCTTGACGCGGCCGCGTCTGGCCTCGTCCTTGAGGAACTGCGCCGCGTCCTCCTCCGCCTGCCCGCCGATCTCGCCGATCAGGATGATCGACGTCGTCGCCGGGTCGGCGAGAAACAGTTCGAGCGCGTCGACGAAATCCATGCCCTTGACCGGATCGCCGCCGACGCCGACCGCCGTCGTCTGCCCGAGGCCCGCCTGCGTCGTCTGGAACACCGCCTCGTAGGTCAGCGTCCCCGAGCGCGAGACGATTCCGACGCCGCCGGGCTTGAAGATGTTGCCCGGCATGATGCCGATCTTGCATTCGCCGGCGGTGACCACGCCGGGACAATTGGGGCCGATCAGGGTGGTTTTCGAGCCCTGCAACGCTCTCTTGACCTTCACCATATCGAGAACCGGGATGCCCTCGGTGATGCAGACGACGAGCGGGATCTCGGCGTCGATCGCCTCGCAGATCGCGTCCGCCGCGCCCGGCGGCGGCACGTAGATCACCGAAGCGTCGGCGCCGGTCGCCGCGCGCGCTTCGATCACGGTGTCGAACACCGGCAGGCCGAGATGGAGCGAGCCGCCCTTCCCGGGCGAGACGCCGCCGACCATCTTGGTGCCGTAGGCGATCGCCTGCTCGGAATGAAAAGTGCCGTTCTTGCCGGTGAAGCCTTGCGCGATGACTTTCGTCTCGGCGTTGACGAGGATGGACACTTTGACCCCTCTGTAGTCTGCAAACAAATGAAAACTAAATCTCTTTTCGTTGCGCCGCCGTCGCTGCGTCGCCGGTGTTGGGCGTTCCGGTCGGCTCGATCAGCAGCATCTCGACTTCGCCCTGGCGCGCCGCCGTCCGGTGCTCGACGCCGCGGGGAACGACGAAGATCTCCCCGGCGCGCGCGCGCTCGACCCGGTCGCGCAACTCGACGTCCAACTCGCCCTTGAGGACGAAGAAGAAGTCGTCCGCATCGGCATGACTGTGCCAAACGAACTCGCCTTCCACTTTCACCACCATCACGTCATGGCCGTTGAAAGCGGCCACGGCGCGCGGCGACCAACGGTCGGAGAAGGACGCGAGCTTCTGCGCCAGATTGATCGGGCGCCCCGCCGGCGTCATTCGCCGCCTCTCACCGCCGCCACGATCTTCTGCGCCGCGTCGTCGAGGTCGTCGGCGGGAATGACGTTGAGCCCCGAGGCGCGCAGGATGTTCTTGCCGAGGTCGACGTTGGTGCCCTCGAGCCGCACCACCAAGGGCGCCCTCAGACCGACCTCCTTGACCGCGGCGATGACGCCCTCGGCGATCACGTCGCAGCGCATGATGCCGCCGAAGATGTTGATCAGGATGCCCTTCACGTTGGGATCGGCGGTGAGGATCTTGAACGCGGCGGTCACCTTGTCCTTCGACGCGCCGCCGCCGACGTCGAGGAAGTTGGCGGGGCTTTCGCCGTAGAGCTTGATGATGTCCATGGTCGCCATGGCGAGGCCGGCGCCGTTGACCATGCAGCCGATCGTCCCGTCGAGCGCGACGTAGCTGAGGTCGTTCTTCGCGGCCTCGATCTCCTTCGCGTCCTCCTCGCTCTCGTCGCGCCAGCCGGCGATCTCGGGGCGGCGATAAAGCGCGTTGTCGTCGAACGACACCTTGGCGTCGAGCAGCCTGAGCCGGCCGTCGCGGGTGACGATCAGCGGATTGATCTCGAGCATCGACATGTCTTTGCCGACGAAGGCGGCGTAGAGCTGGGCGACCAGCGCCTCGGCCTGCTTGGCGAGCGCGCCGGAAAGGCCGAGCGCGCGCGCCGCGGCGCGGCCGTGGTGCGGCATGATTCCAGTCGCCGGATCGACGGAGAAGGAATGGATCTTCTCCGGCGTCTTGCGCGCCACCTCCTCGATGTCGACGCCGCCCTCGGTCGACAGCACGAAGGCGACGCGGCCGACGGCGCGGTCGACCAGCGCCGAAAGGTAAAGCTCCTTTTCGATGGTCGAGCCGTCCTCGACGTAGAGCCGGTTGACCCGCTTGCCGGCGGGGCCGGTCTGAATGGTGACGAGCGTCGCGCCGAGCATCTCGGTGGCGAACTGGCGCACCTCCTCGATTGAGCGGGCAAGCCGCACGCCGCCCTTTTCGCCGGCCGAAGGCTCCTTGAAGCGGCCCTTGCCGCGTCCGCCGGCGTGGATCTGGCTCTTGACCGCCCAGATCGGACCGGGCAGCGCCTTGGCGGCCGCGACCGCCTCGTCGACGGTGAACGCGGGCTTGCCGGCGGAGATTGGGGCGCCGAAGGCGGCGAGCGCCGCCTTGGCTTGGTATTCGTGGATGTTCATCGGTCGAGCGCTCTCGGAGTTGGTCCGTCAGTCGGCCAGCGTTGGGTTGATGGCCTTGCAGGCTTCGATCAGCGCCCTCACCGAGGCGACCGATCGCGCGAACGCGGCTTTCTCGTCCGGCTCGAGGACGACCTCCATCACCCGCTCGACGCCGGCGGCGCCGATCACCACCGGCGCGCCGACGAACGCGTCCTTGACGCCGTACTCGCCGTCGAGATGCGCGGCGCAAGGCAGGACGCGGCGCTGATCCTTGAGATAGGCCTCGGCCATGGCGATGCCCGCCGCGGCCGGCGCGTAGAAGGCCGAGCCGGTCTTGAGCAGGCTGACGATCTCGCCGCCGCCCTTGCGGGTGCGCTCGACGATCGCGTCGAGGCGCGCTTGCGTCGTCCAGCCCATCTTGACCAGGTCGGGCAGCGGCACGCCGGCGACCGTCGAATAGCGCAGCATCGGCACCATATCGTCGCCGTGGCCGCCGAGCACGAACGCGGCGACGTCCTCGACCGCCACCTTGCACTCCTCGGCGATAAAATAGCGGAAGCGCGCGGAGTCGAGCACGCCGGCCATGCCGACGATCATCTCGGCCGGGACGCCGGAGAACTTGTGCAGCGCCCACACCATCGCGTCGAGCGGATTGGTGATGCAGACGATAAAAGCGTCGGGCGCGTGCGCCTTGATCCCCGCCCCCACCGCCTCCATCACCTTGAGATTGATGCCGAGCAGGTCGTCGCGGCTCATGCCGGGCTTGCGCGGCACGCCGGCGGTGACAATGACGACCTCGGCGCCGGCGAGGTCCGCGTAGGCGTTGGTTCCGGCGATGCGCGCGTTGAAGCCTTCGATCGGCGCGGTCTCGGCGAGATCGAGCGCCTTGCCCACCGGCACGCCGTCGACGATGTCGAACAGGACAATGTCGCCGAGCTCTTTCAGCGCCGCCAACTGGGCGAGCGTGCCGCCGATCTGACCCGCCCCTATCAGACCGATCTTCCTGTGCGCCATGAATGCTATTTCCGTTCTTGAGCGCGGCCCGCCACACGGAACCCGTTCGCGGTCGGGGCCGCGCCGTGCTATCGCCTTATTGCGCGGCGTGTTCAAGCCGGACTTTCGGCGGAACGCGCCGCGCTGCTTCCCCGGCCTCGCCAAGGCAATATCGCAATAATGTCTTTTCAGTGGCTTACAGGAGGCGCGGGCGCGCCCGGAGCGCGCCGCGGGCGCCGATGTGGGCTCTTCAAGTGACAAAATATGTCAATTGAAATGGCCTACGAGAGAACCGCTTTTGCGCCGCCGCAAGCGTCGACGGCCGCCGCGCCGATACGCGGCGGCGGCGCGGCGGCGGACATCGACCGCTTGTCGCAATATCATCACGCCGGCGACTCAACATCCGGCGCCCGGCGGGCTTGAGCGTCCCACCGAGAAAAGGAACCCCGCGATGACCGAGACCGACAAAGACAGCCCTCCTCGGACCTCGCTCTATCGCCGCGTCCACGGCGAGATCGTCGACTCCCTCGACGAAGAGCTGGAGATGGAGATCGACGACGAGGCGCTCGAAGCGATGATGGCCGAGGTCGCCGGCAACCCCGACGAGACCTCGATTGATCGCCGCTTCTACTTCCACGAGCTCTTGCGCCTGCAAAAGGAGCTGGTGAAGCTGCAAGACTGGGTGGTCCACAAGAAGCTCAAGCTGGTGGTGCTGTTCGAGGGGCGCGACGCGGCCGGAAAGGGCGGCGTGATCAAGCGCATCACCCAGCGCCTCAACCCGCGCGTCTGCCGGGCGGTCGCGCTGCCGGCGCCGAGCGAGCGCGAGCGCAGCCAATGGTATTTCCAGCGCTACGCGCCTCACCTGCCCGCCGGCGGCGAGATCGTGCTGTTCGACCGCAGCTGGTACAACCGCGCCGGCGTCGAGCGAGTGATGGGCTTCTGCACCGAGGACGAATACGAGGAGTTCTTCCATTCCGTGCCCGAGTTCGAACGGATGCTCGTGCGCTCGGGCATCATCCTGATCAAATACTGGTTCTCGATCACCGACGAGGAACAGAACCTGCGCTTCCAGATGCGCATCCACGATCCCTTGAAGCAGTGGAAGCTCAGCCCGATGGACCTCGAGTCGCGTCGCCGCTGGGAGCAGTACACCAAGGCCAAGGAGATCATGCTCGAACGGACGCACATCGCCGAGGCGCCGTGGTGGGTGGTCGACGCGGTCGACAAGAAGCGGGCGCGACTCAACTGCATCGCCCATCTGCTGACGCAGGTCCCTTACCAGGAGATCGACCACGAGGAGCCGAAGCTGCCGCCGCGCGTGCACAATCCAGAGTACGCTCGCCTGCCGACCCCGGACGCGATAAAGGTCCCCGACCTCTACGCCGACGCGCCGATGCGCAAGTAGCGTCGCGCGCTAATGACAGCGCGGCGGATTCCTCGCAGAAGCGCGCTCTGCGCTTAACCGCCCGCCAAGGCGTCGATCTCGCTCATGTAGGGCAGGCTCGGCTGCGCGCCGCGCTTGGCGCAGGCGAGGCTGCCGGCGGCGACGCCGCGGCGCATCGCCGCAGCGAAGGAACGCCCGGCGTCGAGCGCGGCGGCGAAGGCGCCGACGAAGGCGTCGCCCGCGGCTGTGGTGTCGACCGCCGTCACCTTCGGCGCCGGCGCGACGACGCGCTCCTTTCCCGAAAATCCCCGCGCCCCCGCCGCGCCAAGCGTGACGATCGTCGCCAGGGCGCGAGCCCGGGCGATCTCGGCGGCGATCGCCTCGGGGTCCCGCGCCGCGATCCCCAGCGCCGCCCCGAGCGTCGCCGCCTCATGCTCGTTCATGCAGAGATAGTCGAGCGCGCCGATCAGCGCCTCCGAGATCGCGCCCGCCGGGGCGAGGTTGAGCATCACGCGCGCGCCGCGCCGCCGCGCCGCCAGCGCCGCCGCCTCGACCTCCTTCTCCGGCGTCTCCCGCTGCAGCAGCAGCAGATCGCTCGAGCCGAAGGCGAGGCCGTCAAGCTGTTCGGCGCGCGCCGCCGCGTTGGCGCCTGCGGCGACGACGATCGCGTTCTCGCCCCGCGGGTCGACGACGATGAACGCGGCGCCGGTCGGCTTTTCCACCCGGCGCACCGCCGAGAGGTCGACGCCGTCGGCCTTGAGCAGCGCCAGCGCCGTCGGCGCGAAACTGTCGGCGCCGCAGGCGCCGACGAGCGCCACCCTCGCCCCGGCGCGGCGCGCCGCCAGCGCCTGATTCGCGCCCTTGCCGCCGGGAATGACTTCGTAGTCGCCGCCGAGCGCGGTCTCGCCCGGCGCGGGTATCTTCTCGGCGCGCGTCACCAGATCGATGTTGATCGAGCCGAAAACAACGATCATCGCCTCCCCTCCCTCGTCGGCGCGGCGACCGCATTTGTCGACCGACCCTCGCGGCTGTCAACAGCGCGCCCTGCGCCCGTCCACGGTCGGCGCGTCGCAGGGGCCGGCGCGAGGCGCCTTGAATCCGCCATCGGTTTCGGCGCAAGAAGGGCGCTCGTCGGTCGTTTCCGCGGGAGCTCGCCATGAAACTGAAATTCGCCGCCTGGCTCGCGGGAGCGCTGATCGCGGCGCTTCTCGCCGGTTCCGTCCGGCCGGCGGCGGCCGACGAGTTCACGCCGGCGCAGAAGCAGGAGATGGGCGCCTTCGTCCACGACTACCTGGTCAACAATCCCGACGTGCTGCGGGAGGCGATCGAGGCGCTCGAGAAGCACGACAAGCAGGTCGCCGACGCGCAGCGCCAGAAGGCGGTCGGCGACCAGGCCGGGGCGCTGTTCTCGTCGAAATTTCAGGCGACGGTCGGCAATCCCGAGGGGACGGCGACCCTGGTCGAGTTCTTCGATTACAATTGCCATTTCTGCAAGGGCGCCCTGCCCGACGTCTCCCGCCTGATCAAGGACGATTCCAACCTCAAGCTGGTGCTGAAGGACTTTCCGGTGCTCGGCCCCGGCTCGGTCGAAGCGGCCAAGGTGGCGAGCGCCGCCCGCAACCAGCTTCCCGGCGACAAGTTCTGGGCCTTCCACACCAAGCTTCTGGCGACGCGCGGGCCGATCGGCGAGGCGCAGGCGCTGGCGGTTGCGCGCGACCTCGGCCTCGACATGGACCGCCTCGCCAAGGACATGCAGAGCCCGGAGATCGAAGCCGGCCTGCAGGAGGTCATGCAGATGGCCGAATCCCTGCAGATCAACGGCACGCCGAGCTTCGTCGTCGGCCAGGAAGTGGTGGTCGGCGCGGTCGGCTACGACACGCTGAAACAGAAGATCGATTCCGTCCACAAGTGCGGCCGCAGCGTATGCTGACCGGCTTTGCGGCTTCTCGCCTCGCGGCGCGAAATCTTCCGCGTCAGCTCGCCGCCGTTTACGCTGTTTTTACCAATTGCGCGGCGATCGCCGGCGCTGCCGACTCTATCCAATCGTATTAACCGGACCGAAACAGCCGGCGCATAGATTGCTCCCATTCCGAGCCGCCTTGTCAACGCGCCGGATGGAAAGTCGCAGTTGTGGAGCAGGAGCGAGTTAATGTTGAAGTCCCTCAAGACGTTTGTCGCCAATGAGTCCGGCGCGACCGCAATCGAGTACGCGCTGATCGCCTCGTTGATCGCCGTTTTCATCATCGGCTCGTTGCAGGTCCTCGGCAACCACCTCAGCAGCGAGTTCAGCGAAATCGCCAACGACCTGAAGTAACAAGAATTTCGGCCTGATGGGCCGCCCGCGAAGCGCCGGCGAGGGCTCCTCGCCGGCGCTTGTTTTTTACGCGACGTTTCCGTCAAGACAAGAATCGCCAAACCGGCTATGGCTGGCGCATCCAACAAGGGACCGCCGGTTCCATAACTCCAGACTAAGGGGGCGTTCGTCTTGACCATCCTGCAAGCCATCGTCATGGCCGTCCTTCAGGGCGTCACCGAGCTGTTCCCCATCAGCAGCCTCGGCCACGCGGTGATCCTGCCGCGGCTGCTCGGCTGGACGATCGACCAGAAGGCGCCGGATTTCCTGCCCTATCTGGTCGTCATGCATCTCGGCACGGCGATCGCGCTGTTCCTCTATTTCTGGCGCGACTGGATCGCTTTTCTCGGATCGGCGGTCAGCGCCGCGGACGAGCGCGCGCGCGTCAATCGCCGCGTGTTCGCCCTGGTCGTCCTCGCCACCATTCCGGCGGTGATCGTCGGCTTCGCCTTCGAGAAGAAGCTCGCCGAGGCCTTCGGCTCGCCGCCGGTGGCGGCGTTCTTCCTCATCGCCAACGGCTTCGTCCTCTATTTCGGCGACCGCATCGGCGCCGCGGCCGACGGCGTCCTCGGCCAGTTCAATTGGAAGGGCGCGCTGGCGGTCGGCGTCGCGCAATGCTTCGCGCTGATCCCCGGCTTCTCGCGCTCCGGCCTGACCATCGCGGCGGGCGTCGTCGCCGGCTTGAGACACGAGGATTCCGCCCGCTTCTCTTTCCTCATGGCGACGCCGATCATCCTTGGCGCGACCGTGCTCGAAGCGCCGAAGCTCCTCCACTCCGGCGCGACTCTGGGCGGCCCGGCGATCGTTTCCGGCGTCGTCGCCGGCGTCGTCGCCTACGCGAGCCTCGCCTTCCTCATGCGTTATCTCCACCGCCACGAATTCGAGGCGATGCGGCCGTTTTCGTTGTATTGCGCGACGGCGGGGCTGCTCAGCCTCGCCGTGATGGCGGCGAAGACCTTCCTCTGAACGCGGCGGATCGGCGCCGGCGCGCCGCAATCGCCTCCGTCGATGGAGCCCACGCGCCCGGGACTGGACGGTTGCCGGCGCCGGCGCGATCGCGTAACCATGCGCCCCGCGACGAAGCGCCGGCCAACGCGAGCGCCGGCGCCGCTCGACGGGAGGGGGCATGGAGGCGCCCGAGCTCGAGTTCCTCGACGACCGCTTCGCCGAGCTTACGCTCGGATACGCTCGGGTGGAGCGGCTTCACGCCGGCTGCCGGTGGGCGGAAGGGCCCGCCTATTTCCCCGCCGGCAAGTACCTGCTGTGGTCGGACATCCCCAACGACCGCGTCCTGCGCTACGACGAGACGAGCGGCGCGGTGTCGGCGTTCCTTGCGCCCGCCGGCTATCACAACGGGCACACGGTCGACCCGCAAGGGCGGCTGGTCTCCTGCGAGCAGGGCGCTCGCTGCGTCTCGCGCATCGAGCACGACGGCTCGCGCCGGGTCCTGGCCGACCGTTTCGAAGGCAAACGCCTCAATTCGCCCAACGACGTGGTGGTCAAATCGGACGGCTCGATCTGGTTCAGCGACCCGACCTACGGCATCGACAGCGATTACGAGGGCGACGCGGCGGAATCGGAGATCGGCGCCAGCAACGTCTATCGCGTCGACCCGGTCAGCGGCGAGGTTTCGGCGGTCGCGACCGACTTCGTCCAACCGAACGGCCTCGCCTTTTCTCCAGACGAAAAGCGGCTCTACATCGTCGACAGCGGCGTCAGTCACCTGAAGAACGGGCCCCGCCACGTGCGCGCGGCCGAGGTCGGCGCCGACGGCCGTTCGCTCGGCCCGGCGAAGCTGTTCGCCGTCTGCGGCGCAGGCGTTTTCGACGGTCTGCGCGTCGACGCCAAGGGCGACCTGTGGATCGGGGCGAGCGACGGCGTCCATGTCTATGCGCCCGACCGCGCGCTGATCGGCAAGATTCGCGCGCCCGAACGCGTCGCCAATCTGTGCTTCGGCGGCCCGAAGCGCAACCGCCTGTTCATGTGCGCGGAAACGTCGCTCTACGCCGTCTATGTCAAGGCGCGCCCCGCGACCTGGCCGGGGCGATCCGGGCGCTAGCCGGTTGACAAGCGCCTGGAGACGAGCCCTTGTCGCGGCGTTCGGAGCGAACGGAATGCGGCGCAGCGCGAAATGGGCGATCGGCCTCTGCGGCGGGCTCGCCGTGTTGTTCGGCGGCCTGCATCATTGGCCGCTGGCGTCCGCCCGAATCGGCGTCGCGCTCGATCAGCAAATCGCCGCGCGCATCGGCCTGCATGCGCAACGTCCGGCGCGCGCGAGCTTGACGCTCTTGCCCTGGCCGACGGTGCGGGTCGTCGCCTTCGACGTCGTCGACGCGCGCGGCGCGAGCGCCTTCAGCGCGCCGGTGGCGCGGTTTCCGTTGTCGCTGACCGACCTGATCGTCGGCCGTCTCGTTCCTATCGGCGCCAACTTCTCCAAGCCGACCGCCTCGATCGACCTCGACGCGGCCTTGGCGGCGACCGCCAAGGAGCCCGACGACGACGCCGAGCCGCCGTTGTTGTGGTCGCACGTGCGCGTCGTCGGCGGGGTCGCGCACCTCGTCAGCCCCAGCCGCGGGCTCGACGCCCTGATCGACAATGTCGACGGATCGATCGACTGGCCACCCGCCGGCGCGCCGATGCGCTTCGCCCTCGCCGCCAACTGGCGCGGACAGAACGGAACCATCCAGGGCGCGATCGCCGACCCGCGCGCGATTGCGGAGAGCCGCGCCGCGCCGGTCTCTTTCTCGATCGCCTCCCGCCCGCTCGTTTTCTCCTTCGACGGACAATGGGGCGGGAACGCTCGCGCGGGCTTCGTCGGCCGACTCATTGCGCAAATACCGTCGCTCGGCGCGTTGCAGCGGCTCGTCGGCGCCGGACCGACGGCGCCCCTCGTTCGCGACTCGCTGTCGCTCGAAGCGGACGTGCGGACCGCCGACGCCTCGCTCGCGCTCGAGAATGCGCGGCTCGCGCTCGCCGGGCAAAGCTTCGAGGGGGCGCTGACGCTCTCGCGCGAAAACGGGCGCGTCGCGCTCGCCGGAACGCTGGCGGCGGACGCGATCGAACTCGCCCCGCTGATCGGCGCGCCGCCCGCCTTGATGAGCGCCGGCGCCTGGAGCGCCGAGCCGTTCGCCTTCGCGCCGCCGAACGACCTCGACCTCGACCTCAGGGTTTCCGCCGCGCGCGTCTCCTGGCTCGGCCACGAGATCGACGACGCGGCGGGATCGCTGTTCTGCCGCGACGGGACGCTCACCGCCAAGCTCCTGCAATCGACCGCCTACGGCGGCGCGTTGAAGGGCCAGACGACGCTGGCGCGCCGCGCCGACAAGCTCGAGGCCCAGGTCGCCGTCTCGCTCGTCGACGCCGACCTCGGCGCGGCCTTCGCCGATTTCGGCTGGTCCGGCTACCGCGGCCGCGGCGGCTTGGAATTGTCGCTGCGGGCGATCGGCCGCGCGCCGGCGGACGCCGTCGCCTCGTCGACCGGCGCCCTTTCGCTCGACCTGGAGGCGGGAGTGGTCGACGGCGTCAGCGTCGAACAAGCGATACGACGAAGTCAGCGGCGGCCGCTCGACGTCGACCGCGATCTCGCCGCTGGACGGACGACGTTCACCCGCGCGCATGCGCGCGCCGCGTTGGCCAACGGCGTCGCCACCATCGGCGAGGCGACGGTCGACGGAGCGGCCGAGGCGTTGAAGATCGACGGCGCGGTGGACCTCGCCCAGCGCGCGCTGCGTCTCAGGATGGCGGCGACGCAAACCGACGCCAGCGGCGCGCCTTCCGCCGACGCGGCGCGGCTGACGATCCTTCTCGAAGGCCCCTGGTCGGCGCCGGCCGTCGCCGCCGTCTCGCCGAGCGATTGAAGGTTACCGCCGCGGCGAAGCGCGACGAAGATCGGGCGACAGCGCGCGTCCCATCCGCCGGCGCGCGAAAATTGACAGCGGCCGCGGCGCGGCCTAACCAACCCGGGCTAACCAACCCCCTCGTCTCATGCCAGTCCGCGTCGCAAAGTTCGGCATCGGTCAGGTCGTCAAGCACCGCTTACATTCGTTTCGCGGCGTTATTTACAATGTGGACCCGATATTCTCCAACACCGAGGAATGGTGGCGCGCCATTCCCGAGGACGCGCGGCCGGCCAAGGACCAACCGTTCTACCATCTCTACGCCGAGAACGCCGACAGCCCTTACGTCGCCTACGTCTCGGAGCAGAACTTGACGCCCGACGATTCCGGCGAGCCGGTGCGCCATCCGCAGGTCGACGAGATGTTCGTGCGCGGCGAGGACGGCGCCTACCGCATGCGCGGCGCCTGGATGGCGAGCTGAAGGCCGCCCATTTCGCCCCCGCGCCTGACGCGGGGGACGACCGGGCGACGGCGACGGCCGTTCACTTCGCCGGGGCGGGCGACGCGGGGGCGGCGGGCGGGACGGCGGACTGCTTCTCGAGCTGCTCGCGTTGCTGGCGCGCCTTCTCCTCGAGCTGCTTCTGCAGCTCCTGGTTCTGCTCCTCGAGCGCCTTCGGGTCGACCGCCGGGCCGTCGAAGGCGGTCGCGAAGTCTTTCATCGGCAGGTCGAAATTCACTTCCATGTTCGCCTGGTTGCGCACGACCACGGTCGCCGTCTGCGCCTTCTTCAGCGCGCCGAGCGACGATCCGTTGAGCTCCGCTTCGGCGAAACAGCCGTTGGGGAAGCAGATGGCGTAATGGCCCTCGATCGGCTCGCCCTTGTCGATCACCAGCCGGAAGCCGGGCTTGAGCAGCAGGCCGACCGGCAGCAGGAAGCGGGCGATGCGCCGGTCCTCGTTCGCCATCTGATAGACGGCGATGGCGAGCGTCGGCGGCTGATCGGCCGCCTGACCGAAATCGCGGGTGGTGTAGCAGACTTCCCGGCCCGAGCCCTGGTCCTTGCCGCAGATCTTGGTCCACGGCGCCTGCATCGGCATCAGCTCAAGCCGCACCGGGCCGGTGGGCGGAGCCGCCGGCGCGGGCGCCGCGGGGCCCACGGGGGACGCCGGCGCCGGCGCCGGCGCGGGCGACGCCGGCTTCGTGGCCTGCGCGAATGCGCCGCTCGCCGTCGCCGCGGCCATCCCGACGGCCAAAGTCAACGCGCCAAAGCGCACGAGCGGGGAGGTCATGCAACGTCCTTTCAATCGATCAGCCGAGACTCTCAAGGCGCGCGCCGCGCCGCCGGCGACCCTTGTCGCGACAATGAGGCTACAAAGGGGCGGCGTCGCGGGACTGCGGCGACGGCGACCTCTTTTCATATTCGCGCGGACAATCCAACAAGAATTTCGCGGCCGCGGCGCATTGACCAGGGGGTGTGTCGAACCGGTCGCGCGCCGCGCCGCGCGGTTTCGGACGAGACGTCGATGACGCGCCGGCGGTCGTTCTCTAGGATGGGGTCCATGCGAATCTCGCCGATCCTGGTCGCCCTGGCGGCGCTCGCCGCGACGGCGCGAGCCGACCAGACGCCGCCCTACGCGATCGCCATGCACGGCCCGCCCGCGCTCGCGGCGGGCTTCGCGCGCCTGCCCTACGCCAATCCCGACGCGCCCAAGGGCGGGCGGCTGGCGCTCGCCTATCTCGGCGCCTTCGACAGCCTCAATCCTTACAACGTCAAGTCCTTGTCGGCGGCGCAGGGGTTGGTCGGCAACGTCTATCAGCCGTTGATGGCGCGCTCGGCCGACGAGCCGTTCACGCTTTACGGCCTGGTCGCGCGCTCGATCGAGACCAACGAGGCGCGCGACCGCGTCGTCTTCCATCTCGACCCGGCCGCCCATTTTTCCGACGGCGAAAGGATCACGGCGGTCGACGTCGTGTTTTCGTTCAATCTTCTCAAAGACAAGGGCCTGCCCTCGCAGCGCGCCGCCTATTCCCTGGCGCGCTGCGTCGACGCGCCCGACGACCTAACCGTCCGGTTCGATCTTACCGGCGCCGACGACCGCGAGCTGCCGTTGATCCTGGCGATGCTCCCGGTGCTGTCGCGCGCCCATGTCGATCCCGACCAATTCGAGGACCAGACGTTGCGAATCCCCGTCGGTTCGGGGCCTTACAAGGTCGTCGAAGTCGAGCCGGGCCGCCGCCTGACCCTCCGGCGCGATCCCAACTACTGGGCGCGCGACCTGCCGATCAACCGCGGCCTCTATAACTTCGACGAGATCCGCATTGATTACTTCCGCGACGCCTCGGCGATGTTCGAGGCGTTCAAGGCGGGCCTGTACGATTTCCGTTTCGAGGACGATCCGGTCCGCTGGCTCTACGGCTACGATTTTCCCGCCGTCCGCGACGGGCGCGTCGTCAAGCGCGCCCTGCCCTACGGCCTGCCCAAGGGCGTCTCGGGCTTCGCCTTCAACACCCGCCGGGCGATCTTCGCCGACCCGCGGACGCGCGAGGCGCTGGCGGGGATGTTCGATTTTGAGTGGATCAACGCCAACCTCTATTCCGGCGTCTACCGACGCTCGCTGGGCTTTTTCGACGACAGCGAGCTGTCGTCGATCGGGCGGCCGGCGTCGGCCAGGGAGCGCGCCCTGCTCGCGCCCTTCCCCGGCGCGGCGCGCGACGACGTGATGGAGGGGCGCTGGGCGCCCCCGGTCTCCGACCGCAGCGGCCGCGATCGGCGCATCGCGCGCTGGGCGCTCGGACGGCTCGCCGAGGCCGGCTACGTCTTGCGCGGCGACGCGCTGGTGGACGCGAGCGGCGCGCCGCTCGCCTTCGAGATCCTGGTCAAGGATCGCCAAGAAGAACGGCTCGCCCTCGCTTACGCCGAGAATCTGGCGCGCATCGGCGTCGCCGCGACCCCGCGGCTGATCGACGAAGTGCAGTACCAACGCCGCCGCATGCGTTTCGACTTCGACATGATGATCGGCTCGTGGATCGCCTCGCCCTCGCCGGGCGCCGAGCAGCGCGGCCGCTGGAGCTCGGCGGCGGCGGCGATCGAGGGCGCCTACAACCTCAGCGGCGCCGCCTCGCCGGCGATCGACGCGCTGATTTCCGCGGTGGTCGCCGCCCGCGGTCGCGACGACTTCGTCGCCGCCGTGCGCGCGCTCGACCGCGCGCTGATCTCCGGCTTCTATATCGTCCCGCTGTTCTACGCGCCCGACCAATGGATCGCCTATTCGTCGGCGCTCGGCCATCCCGACAAGACGCCGCTGTTCGGCGTCGCGCTCGAGACATGGTGGCGGGCGGCGCCGTGACGAAGCCTTCGCGCATTGGCTTGACTTCCCGCCTTCGCCGACTATGTTGCCGCGCAATCGACGTCGGCTCGCGCTTCCGGCCGGCGTTTTTCGTTGTTCGCGCTCACTGGGTGCATCGTCATGGCCAAGGCCGCTTCGCTGAAGATCAAGCTGCTGTCGACCGCCGACACAGGCTATTTTTACGTGACCAAGAAGAACGCCCGCACCAAGACGGAAAAGCTGACCTTCAAGAAATACGACCCCGTCGCGCGCAAGCACGTCGAGTTCAAGGAAACCAAGATCAAGTAAGCGGCGGCCGGGCCCGGCCCGGACGCTTGCGGAAAGCGTAAAGCGGGGCGCCTTCGGGCGCCCTTTTTGTCGTGCGCGCCTGGCGCCGATCGCAAAGACCGACGGAGCCGCCCTCGCGACCGCCCCGGCCCCTCGGTCGAAGCGTCTCCAGGCGGCTCCGTCGGCGTCGACCCTCCCCAGCCGACCGCCTGAGAGTGGGACCGACCTCAGCCGCGGCGATTGAGCGGAATCAATTCTACGCTTTCACCTGCCTGCAATTGCGATTCTCCCTGCGTTTTCAGGCGAGCGCGCCATGGCGCAGGCTTCGGCGGCCCTTGTCGACGGCGACGCGTTCGGCCGCCGGCGCCGCCGGCGCTACTCTGGCGATTCGTCGGCCGCGTCGGCGGGATCGGGATGGTTCGCGCCGTTCTGGCCCGGACGCACGAGGCGATCGGGCGGCGCGCGGCGCGGCGCGCCCGACCACGGCCGGTCCTCCAGCGCGCTGCGGTCGGCGGCGACGAGGAAGCGCGCGCCGTCCCAGGTCAGGCCGACCGCGCCGGTCTCCGCCAGACGACGCTCGTCGAAGGTCAACGCCTTGCAGTCGGCGGGCGCGGTCAGCGCGCTCGCCACCACCGCGGTGCGCGCGCAATCCTCCTCGAAGGCGGCGCGATCGACCACGACGCTGAGCGACTGGCCCTCCGGCAGCGCCGCGACGCAGCCGACCCGGTCGCACGGCGCGTCGCGCGCGCGCGCCGCCTCGGGCGAGCGTTCGTCGCCGTCGGCGGTCAGCCATTGCTCGGCGGCGAAGGCGTTGAAGCGCTTGCCGACCGCCTGCAGCCGTCCGTCGGCGTCGCGCACGGCGACGAGATCGCCCGAGGGCGCGACGATGGCGTCGTAGCGCGGCCCGGCGAGCGCGCCGATCAGGCCGAGCGCAGCGAAGGGCAGCGCCATGGCGCGGAACGTCCAGGTGCGCCACAGGGTCATGCTCAGCACCGCAAGGCTGAGGCACGGCAGCGCGTAGGACGCGAAGGCGCGCAGGTGCAGCGTCGAGCCCGGCGCGGCGGCGATGAAACGCGCCGCCCAGAGAATGAACCGGATGCCGCCGCCGACGTAGAGCCACACCGGCGCGTCGAGCCCCAGCGGATAGAGCGCGGCGCCGATGAGCGCGCCGGGCACGGCGAACAGCTCGATCACCGTGAGCGTCAGCGGATTGCCGATCAGCACGTAAGGGCTGAGGTCGTGGAAGTGATAGGCCATGAACGACGCGGTGGCGCTGGTCGCGCAGGCGGTGGCGAAGATGAGCCGCAACGGTTTCTCGGCGAGGCGGCGGACGACAGAAGGGCGGCGGAACGGCCGCGCTCGCGTCGGCGCGAACGGATCGGCGCCATCGTCGTCGCGCGACAAACGCGACTCCATCACCGCCACCAGCGCGGCGACCGCGGCGAACGAGAGCTGGAAGCTGACGCCGAGGATCGCCTCCGGCTGAATCGCGACGATCGCCAGCACGGCGAGCGCGAGGTTGCGCATGGTCAGCGCGCGCCGATCGAGGATGACCGCCCCGAGCACGATCAGCGTCATGATCAGCGCGCGCTCGGTGCCGACGCGCGAGCCGGTGGCGAGATCGTAGGCGAAGGCGCCGGCCATGGCGATCGCCGCGGCCCACTTCTTGATCGGATAGCCGAGCGCCAGCGTCGGCGACAGCGCCAACAGCCGCCGCGTGACGACGAAGAAGATGCCAGCGACCAGCGTCATCTGCACGCCGGAGATGGTGATGATGTGGAAGATGCCCGCTTCGCGGATGAGGTCCTTCGCGTCGTCGGAGAGGAAGTCGCGCTTTCCCGTGACCATCGCCGCGGCGATCGCGCCCTCGTCGCCGCCGATGATCGCGTCGACGCGCAGCGCGAGGCGGTTGCGCGCCTGGTCGACCGCCGCGGCGAGGCGTTGGAGAAGCCCGATGTCGCCGGGCGGCGGCGCGCGCGCGATCGCGCCAAGGGTCGAGCCGACCGCGCCGACGCCGCTGAAATAGGCGTCGCGCGCGAAGTCGTAGCCGCCGGGCAGCGCGGCGCGCGACGGCGGCAACAGCCGCGCGGAGAGCGCGACATAGTCGCCGGCGGCGACGTTCGGCGCCTTGCGCGTCGTCAGCCGCACGCGCCGCGGCGCGACGCTCTTCGGCATGTCGCCCGCGTCGACCACGGCAAGCACCAGGCGCGCGCCGACCGGGCGGATGTCGACCTCCTCGACGTAACCTTGCAACTTGACGATGCGCACGTGGTCGAGCACGGGCGCCTCGACCCGCGCGGTGCGCAGTCCCATCGACAGGAAACCCGCCGACAGCGCCGCCAGGCCGACCCACAGGCCGAGCGCGACCGGCCGGGCGCGGGAGAGAAAAGCGAGGGCGGCGAAGACGAGGGCCAGCAGCGCCGGCAGCCACAGCGCCGGCTCGCGGTCGGCGGCGAGATTCAGCGCCACGCCGCCCATCGCCGCGACCGGAATCCACAGGAAGAAGCGCCGCTCGTCGACTTCCTTGGCCAGCGCGCCGGCGAACAAAGCGCGCCAATCCGCCGCCCGCGTCGCGGCGCGCGCGACGCCGGCGACGGCGAGAACGCCGGAACGCGCTTGCGTCGTCATGGACCCCAGCTAAGCACGGAACATCGGCGTGGGAAAGCGTCGGCGCGCCAGCGGAGCGCGCGCCGACCCAACCGAGCCGCGCCTTCCCGGCGCGAGCGGCGCGCGCCGCGAGACGCGACGCCGGTCTTTGCCCCGCCGCCCGCTTCTGCTACAGCGCGGCTTCGCTTTTCCCCTCGCTCGATCGAGCTTCGCCCCCAATGTCCGAAATCGTCACGCGCTTCGCCCCCTCCCCGACCGGCTTCCTGCATATCGGCGGCGCGCGCACCGCGTTGTTCAACTGGCTCTACGCCAAGCGCTTCGGCGGCAAGTTCCTGCTGCGCATCGAGGACACCGACCGCGAACGCTCGACCCAGGCGGCGGTTGACGCGATCCTCGATGGCTTGAAGTGGCTCGGCCTCGACTGGGACGGCGAGGCGATCAGCCAACACGCGCGCGCTGAGCGCCATCGCGAAGTCGCCGAGCAATTGCTCGCCAGCGGCGGCGCCTATCGCTGCTACGCCAGCCCGGAGGAGCTCGAGGAGATGCGCGCCAAGGCGCGCGCCGAAGGCCGGCCGATGCGCTACGACGGGCGCTGGCGCGACCGCGACCCGAAAGAAGCGCCGCCCGGCGTCGCGCCGGCCATCCGTCTGAAAGCCAAACAGGACGGCGAGACGGTGGTCGAGGACCGGGTGCAGGGCAAGGTCGTGTTCGCCAACAAGGAGCTCGACGACCTCGTGCTGCTGCGCTCGGACGGCGACCCAACCTACATGCTCGCGGTCGTCGTCGACGACCACGACATGGGCGTCACCCACGTCATCCGCGGCGACGATCATCTCACCAACGCGGCGCGCCAGCAGCAGATCTACGCCGCGCTCGGCTGGACGGCGCCCGTCTTCGCCCATATTCCGCTGATTCACGGACCGGACGGCGCCAAGCTCTCCAAGCGCCACGGCGCGCTCGGCGTCGAAGCCTACCGCGCCATGGGCTACCTGCCCGCGGCGCTGCGCAACTACCTGGCGCGGCTCGGCTGGAGCCAAGGCGACAAGGAGTTCTTCTCGACCGAGGAGCTGATCGCCGCCTTCGACCTGCCCGGCGTCGGGCGATCGCCGTCGCGTTTCGACTTCATCAAGCTCGAGAACATGAACGGGCATTACATGCGCGCGACGCCCGACGACGCGCTGATGAAGATCCTCGTCGACGCTCTGCCCTACCTGCCGGGCGGGCCGGCGCTTGCCGCCAGGCTCGACGGCGACAAGCGCGCCCAGCTCGCGGCGGCGCTGCCCGGCCTCAAGGAGCGCGCCAAGACGCTGGTCGAGCTGATCGACGGCGCAGCCTTCCTGTTCGCCGAGCGGCCGCTGGCGATGGACGCCAAGGCGCAGGAGATTCTCGCGCGCGACGGGCGCCGGCACATCGCGGCGCTGCTGCCGCGTCTTGAGGCGGTCGCGGATTGGAGCGCCGCGACCACCGAGGCGGCGGTGCGCGACTACGCCGACGCGCGCGGCGTCAAGCTCGGCGCGATCGCCCAGCCGCTGCGCGCCGCGGCGACCGGCCGCGTGACCTCGCCGGGGATCTTCGACGTTCTCGCCGTGCTCGGCCGCGAGGAAGCGCTCGGCCGGCTGCGCGACCAGGCGGCGGCGGGGTGACCAGCCCTCAGCGCCCGACCGGCCGCGGCGCGTTGTCGGCGAGCGCGTAGCGGGCGATGATGTTGCGCTGCACTTCCGACGACCCCTCGAAGATGCGCAGCACGCGCGCGTCGCGCGTGTAGCGTTCGAGCGGCAGATCGCTCATGTAGCCGTAGCCGCCGTGGATCTGCAGCGCCTGGTCGGCGACGCGGGCGACCATCTCGGTGGCGTAGAGCTTGGCCATCGACGCCTCGAGGCTGAAGCGCTCGCCCGCCGCGCGCTTCTCGCTCGCCAGGCGCGCCAGGCCGCGCGCGGCGGCGATGTCGGTCGCCATGTCGGCGAGCATCCACTGCAGGCCTTGGAATTCGGCGATCGGCGCGCCGCCGACCTTGCGGCTGTTCGCCCAGTCGCAAGCGCGCGCGAAGGCGGCGTCGGCGATCCCGACCGCGCAGGCGGCGATGTCGAGCCGGCCCGGGTCGAGCGTCTTCAGCGCGGTGCGAAAGCCGCTTCCCTCCGGCCCGAGCCGGCTGGCCTCGACGACGTGGAGATCGAGCGCCACTTCGAACACGTGGCCGCCCTTGAGCCCCATGGTGCGCTCGGCCGGCCCCACCGACACGCCCTCGCCGGGCTCGACGACGAAGGCCGAGAGGCCCTTCGCGCCCGCCTGCGGATCGGTCTTGGCGTAGACGACGAGGAAGTCGGCGGCGCCCGCGTTGGAGATGAAATGCTTCACCCCCTTGAGGCGGTAGCCGTCGCCTTCGCGCCGCGCCAGCGTCGTCATGTCGAGCGGGTTCGAGCCGGCGCCTGGCTCGGTCAGCGCGAAAGCGCCGAGCCGCTCTCCGCTCGCCGCGCCGGTGAGATAGCGCGCCTTCTGCGCCTCGTCGCCGCCGAAACGGATGGAGTCGGCGGCGAGGAAATGCGCCGTCACCATCGACGCGGTCGAAGCGCAGGCGCCGGCGATGCGCGCGATCGCCTCGAACAGCGTGAACGCGTCGAGCTCGGCGCCGCCGTATTCGGCCGGCAGGTTCAGCCCCATGATTCCCAAGCCCGCCAAGGCGGGCAGATGGCAGGTGGCGAACAGCCCTTTCGCGTCGACCTCCGCCGCCAGCGGCTCCAGCGTCTCGCGGCAGAACGTGTCGATCGCGTCGAGCACGGCCTCATCGACCGGCGGACGGGTGACGGCGCTCATGGTCGTTCTTTCCAGGCTTGGCGCGGATCGTCGAGCGCCGCGCGCGTGTGCTCGCCGAGGCCCGGCGCGGGGCTCGCCCCGCCGCGCGGAACGCCGGCGAAATGCGCCGGCTGCTCGGGAGCGAGGATCAGTCCGAGCGTCGGATGCGCGATCCGCTGCAAGGGTGGGCGCGCTTCGGCCTGCGGAGAAGCGAGCGCCTGGGCCATATCGGCGACCTCCGCCGCCGGAACGCCGCCCTCGGCCAACGCCGCGACCGCCTCGTCGACGGCGAGGCGTCGCGACCAGTCCTCGATCTCGGCGCGCAACGCCGTCTCGTTGATCAGCCGCAGCGGATCGGAGACGAAGCGCGGATCGGCGGCGAGCCCCGGCTTGCCGATCGTCTCGGCGAGCGCCCTGAACAGCTTGTCGTTGAGCACGGCGAGCGCGAAACTGCCGTCGCGCGCGGCGTAGACGCCGAACGGCGCCGACAGCGCGTGGCGGTTGCCGACCCGCCGCGGCGGCACGCCGGTCGCCAGCAGGCGGGTGACCACCAGCGGCTGCATGGCGATCATCGCGTCGAACATCGCCACGTCGATGCGTCGCCCGCGCCCCGTTCGCTGGCGCTCGTAGAGCGCGGCGAGGATCGCCCAGGCGCAAAACAGCCCCGAGGCGACGTCGGCGATCGACTCGCCGATCATGGTCGGCTCGCGGTCGGGATCGCCGGTGACGCTCATGATGCCGGTCATCGCCTGGACGATGATGTCGTAGGCCGGACGCGCGGCGTTGGGGCCCTGCTGGCCGAATCCGGTGACGCTGGCGTAGATCAGCCGCGGATTGCGCTCCGACAGCGCCGCCCAGCCGACGCCGAGCTTGTCGGCGACGCCGGGGCGGAAGTTCTCGACCGCGACGTCGGCGCCGGCCGCGAGCTCTTGCGCCGCGGCGCGGTCGGAGGGCTTGGCGAGATCGAGCACGACGCTGCGCTTGCCGCGGTTCACCGCGGCGAACAGCGCGCTCGAGCCGTCGGGAAAGAAGGGGCCGATCTCGCGGTAGTCGTCGCCGCGCGGCGGCTCGATCTTCAACACGTCGGCGCCGAGGTCGGCGACCAGCGCCGTGCAATAGGGGCCGGCGAGGACGCGGGTGAAGTCGAGAACGCGCAAACCTTGCAACGGCCGCCCGGCCGATGGCGCGTCCGGCTCGACGGATCGAGGCCCCACGGTCTTATCCCCCCATACGTCGGATGAGAACAATATGCATAGACATATGCGTCGCGCTGTCAACGCCAACGCGGAGCCGGGCCGCTGGAGCGGCTACGCTTCGGCCGGCGCGGGCCGGCGGCTCGCTGTCGTTCTATTGTCACGTCGGCCGGCCAAGGGAGGGCGGCTAAGCGCGGCGCGCCGCGTTCGCGAAAAGGACCCGTCTGGACATCGCAAGCCGCCGGTTTTCATTTGCCTATCCGCCGCAGAGTGTGGTTTCCATGCGGGCGCGCTCGCCGTCGATTCCTTTGAACGTCTTCGCCGCCCCGTCCCCCGCTCGCCCCGGACTGGTCTCATGACGAAACTGTACAGCCTAGCCTCGGCCGGTCGTCGCGTGCTGCCGAACCATTGGGATGTGATCGCGCTCGCCATCGTGATGGCGACGCTGGCGGCGATCGCGCGCGCCTATCATGGCGTCGCGCAGCCGTTGAGCGCCCCGGAGGCGCAGGCGATCACGCTCGACTATGGCGTCTTGCCCTATTACGCGCTGCGCACGGCGCTACGCATGTTCGCCGCGCTCCTCGCCTCGTTCGTTTTCACCTTCGTCTACGCGACGGCGGCGGCCAAGAGCCGACGGCTCGAGATGGTGCTCGTCCCCATCCTCGACATCTTGCAGTCGGTGCCGATTCTCGGCTTCCTGTCGTTCACGGTGACTTTCTTCCTCGGCCTGTTCCCGGGCAACGTGATGGGCGCGGAGCTGGCGGCGGTCTTCGCCATCTTCACCAGCCAGGCCTGGAACATGACGTTCTCGCTCTACCAGTCGCTGCGCACGGTGCCGCGCGACCTCGACGAGGTCGCGCGCAGCCTCCGCCTCACCGGCTGGCAGAAGTTCTGGCAGCTCGAAGCGCCGTTCGCGGTGCCCGGCCTGCTGTGGAACACGATGATGTCGATGTCGGGCGGCTGGTTCTTCGTCGTCGCCTCGGAGGCGATCACGGTCGGCGACACCACCATCACCCTGCCCGGCGTCGGCTCGTATATCGCGGCGGCGAATACGGCGGGGCGATGGGACGCCATCTGGGCGGCGGTCGCCACCATGGCGATCGTGATTCTCCTGTACGACCAGCTCTTGTTCCGCCCCGTCATCGCGTGGGCGACCAAGTTCCGCGTCGAGCTGTCGGTCGGACAGGAGGTGGAAGAGTCGTGGGTGCTCGCCGCGTTGCGTCGCACCTACTGGGTGCGCAACGCGTTCGGCCCGGTGTTCGCGGGGTTGCAGTGGCTTACTTTTCGGCGCCTCGCCCTGCCGCGGCTCATCCCTGACAACGCCCTGAAGCCGACGCCGGCGGCCTCGCGCGTCATCGACGTGGTTTGGTTCGCAGCGGTGGCGGCGGTGGCGATCTACGCCCTGTGGAGCGTCGTCGCCTATGTCGCGACCGAGCTTTCCTGGCCGGACGTCGGCAATGTCGTGGTTCTGACGATCTACACGCTGATCCGCGTCCTCGTGCTGATGGCGCTGGCGACGATCGTCTGGGTGCCGATCAGCGTGTGGGTCGGCTTAAGGCCGCGCTGGGCCGAAAGGGTCCAGCCGTTCGCCCAGTTCCTCGCCGCGTTCCCGGTCAACCTATTGTTCGGCGCCGCAGTGAGCCTGGTGCTCACGTTCCACCTCAACCCCGACATCTGGCTCAGCGTTTTGATCGTCTTCGGAACGCAGTGGTATATTGTCTTCAATACGATCGGCGGCGCGGCGGCGTACCCGAACGACATGCGCGAGGCGGCGGCCAACTTCAGGATCCACGGTTGGGACTGGTGGCGGAAGGTGATCCTGCCCGGCGTCGCGCCCTATTATCTGACCGGCGCGATCACCGCCTCGGGCGGTTCATGGAACGCCTCGATCGTCGCCGAATACGTCAAGTGGAAGGACCAGCTCGTCACCGCTCACGGCGTCGGCGCCTATATCGCCGAGGCCACCGACAAGGGCGACTTTCCCAAGATCGTGCTTGGCGTCGCGATGATGTCGATCTTCGTCGCGGTGTTCAACCGCCTGTTCTGGCGTCGTCTATACGCGATGGCCGAGCGCCGATACAGTCTCTGACGCGAATTGCAGGAGCGATCTCCCATGCTCGATCAACCCGCCACGCTGCTCGAAGCCAGCCATATCAGCCAAAGCTATGAGACGGGCTCCGGCGAACGGGGCGATCCGGTTCTCAAGGACGTCTCGCTCACCGTGCGCAGCGGCGAGATCGTCGGCATTCTCGGCCGCTCGGGATGCGGCAAGTCGACGTTTCTGCGCATCGTCTCCGGCCTCACGCGGCCCACCGAAGGCGCGGTGACCATCGCCGGCCGCAAGGTCGAGGGGCCGGCCGACGGCGTGGCGATGGTGTTCCAGAGCTTCGCGCTGTTTCCCTGGCTCACGGTACTCGACAACGTGGAGATCGGGCTCAGGGCGCAGAACGTCCCGGCCGAGGAGACGCGCGCGCGCGCGCTGCAGGCGATCGACGTCATCGGCCTCGACGGTTTCGAATCCGCCTATCCGAAGGAGATTTCCGGCGGCATGCGCCAGCGCGTCGGCTTCGCCCGCGCGCTTGTCGTGCAGCCGCAGGTGCTGCTGATGGACGAGCCGTTCTCCGCCCTCGACGTGCTCACCGCCGAGACGCTGCGCACCGACCTGCTCGAGCTGTGGCAGGAGAAACGCATCCCGATCAAGGCGATCGTGCTGGTGACGCACAACATCGAGGAAGCGGTGCTGATGTGCGACCGCATCGTCGTGCTCGCCTCCAACCCCGGCCGCATCGCCGACGAGATCGTCGTGCCGCTCGCCCACCCGCGCGATCGGCTCGACCCCGAGTTCCGGCAAATGGTGGAGAAGATCTACGCGTTGATGACGCAGCGGCCCGAGCCGAAGCTTCCCGGCCCGCAGCCCGTCGCGGCGGCGGCCAACCTCGGCATCGCCCTGCCGGAAGTGTCGAGCAACGCGCTCGCCGGCATGCTCGAGGAGATCGCCGGCCCGCCCTACGAGGGCAAGGCCGACCTGCCGCATCTCGCCGACAGCTTGCAGATGGAGGTCGACGACCTCTTCCCGCTCGGCGAGACGCTGCAGATGCTGCGGATGGTCGAGTTCGCCGACGCCGACATCAAGCTCACCCCGATCGGCCGCAAGTTCGTCGACATGGACGTCGACCAGCGCAAGAAGCTGATCGGCGAGCAACTACTCGCCAACATCCCGCTCGCCGCCCACATCAAGCGGGTGCTCGACGAGCGCCCCTCGCACCGGGCGCCGGCGTCGCGCTTCCGCGAGGAGCTTGAGGACTACATGTCGGAGGATTACGCCGATCGCACGCTGCGAACGGTGATCAATTTCGGCCGCTACGGCGAATTGTTCGCCTACGACGAGAGCGGAGAGAGCTTCAGCTACGAGAACCCGCAATAACCGGGAGCCGGGACGCGGGCGCCGCCGCATTCTCCCTTCGACGCCCTTGTCCTGCGGTTTGCGATCCGCTAGCGTTTATTGCACTGCACAACTATACGATGCGCGCCACGCGCCAAAGGGAGAAGCTTGATGTCCGTAACCTCCGCAAGCCTCACGGTCGGCGACAAGAGCGTCGAGCTGCCGGTGAAGCACGGGACGGCCGGCCCTGCGGTGGTCGACATCGGCAAGCTCTACGATCGCACCGGACTGTTCACCTACGATCCGGGCTTCACCTCGACCGCAAGCGCCGAGTCCAAGATCACCTACATCGACGGCGACAAAGGCCTGCTGCTCTATCGCGGCTACCCGATCGAGCAGCTCGCTGAGCACGGCGACTTCCTTGAGACCTGCTACCTCCTGCTCTACGGCGACCTGCCGACGACGTCGCAGAAGTCGGAGTTCGACTACAGGGTCAGCCGCCACACCATGGTGCACGAGCAGATGTTGCGGTTCTTCAACGGGTTCCGCCGCGACGCGCACCCCATGGCGGTGATGGTGGCCTGCGTCGGCGCGCTGGCGGCCTTCTATCACGACTCGACCGACATCACCGATCCGCTGCAGCGCGAACACGCCTCCGTGCGCATGATCGCCAAGATGCCGACGCTCGCCGCGTTGGTGTACAAGTACTCCATCGGCCAGCCGTTCATGCATCCGAAGAACGAGCTCGCCTATGCTGCGAACTTCCTGCGCATGTGTTTCGGCGTCCCCTGCGAGGAGTACAAGGTCAATCCGGTGCTGGCGCGCGCGCTCGACCGCATCTTCATCCTCCACGCCGACCACGAGCAGAACGCCTCGACCTCGACCGTTCGCCTGGCCGGCTCGTCGGGCGCTAATCCCTTCGCCTGCATCGCCGCCGGCATCGCCTGCCTGTGGGGCCCCGCGCACGGCGGCGCCAACGAGGCGGCGCTGAAGATGCTCGGCGAGATCGGGCGGGTCGAGAACATCCCGAAGTATATCGCCCGCGCCAAGGACAAGAACGATCCCTTCCGCCTGATGGGCTTCGGCCATCGCGTTTACAAGAACTACGACCCGCGCGCCAAGATCATGCAGAAGACGGCGCACGACGTGCTCGGCGAGTTGCGCCTCAAGGACGACCCGCTGCTCGAGGTGGCGATGGAGCTCGAGCGCATCGCCTTGAGCGACGACTATTTCATTGAGCGCAAACTCTACCCGAACATCGATTTCTACTCCGGCATCACGCTGAAGGCGATGGGCTTCCCGACCGACATGTTCACCGCCCTATTCGCGGTCGCGCGCACCGTCGGCTGGATCGCCCAGTGGAAGGAGATGATCGGCGATCCGAGCCAGAAGATCGGCCGCCCGCGCCAAGTCTACACCGGCTCGCCGCGCCGCGAATACAAGCCGATCGGCAATCGCTGAGGCGTCGGCGCCTCAAGCGTCGGCGGGCGCGTCCGCTCGCGGCGCGCCGCGGCGGCGCGCGATCGTCGCCAGCGTTTCCGCCGCCGCGCGCGCGCTCGGAGCCTCGTTTCCGAGCGGCGCCATCAGCGCGTCGAGACGCGCCAGCGCCTTGAGCTGCGCGGCGCGCGCCGGCCCCTCCTCGATCAGCGCGGCGAGCGCCGCGGCGAGCGCCGCGGGCGCGCACTCCTGTTGCAGGAATTCGGGAATCGCGCGCTCGCCGAGGACGAGGTTGGGCAGCAGGATCGAATGCGGCAGCTTGACGAAGCGCTTCAGCCGCTGCTCGAAACGCGACACCTTGTAGGCGCCGACCAGCGGGACGCCGGCGAGCGCGAGCTCGAGCGTCGCCGTTCCCGAGGCGGCGAGCGCGAGCCGAGCGGAGCGAAACGCCGCGAGCTTCGCCGCCTCGCCGACGACGACGCGCGGCTTCACCTCCCAGCCGGCGACGCGCGCGCGCACCTCGTTCTCCGCATGCGGCACGGTCGGCAGCACGAGCTCGAACGGGCCGCGCTCGCGCGCGAGCAGCGAGAGCGCGGCGCCGAAATCGTCGCTCAGCCGCGCGATCGCCAAGCGGCGCGAGCCCGGCAGGACCAGCACCAGCGGCGGATCGGCGCCGCGTCGGCGCGCTTCCTCCGCGTTCGGCCGCAGCTCGCCGAGGCGCTCGATCAGCGGGTGGCCGACATAGACGCAGCGCGGCCCGCCGAGGCGCGCATGCGCGGCCGGCTCGAACGGCAGCAGCGCCAGCACGCAATCGACATAGGCGCGCATCGCCCGAGCGCGGCCGGGCCGCCACGCCCACACCGACGGGCTGACGTAGTCGACGATCGGCAGGTCGGGCAGCGCGCGCCGCGCGCGCCGCGCGACCCGGTGGGTGAAATCCGGGCTGTCGATGATGACCAACGCGTCGGGCCGCGCCGCGACAATCGCCTTGGCGGTCTCGGCGATCCGGCGGATCAGCCGCGGCAGCCGGGCGAGCACCGGCAGGACGCCCATCACCGCGACGTCGCCGAGCGGAAACAGGCTGTCGAGCCCCTCCGCCGCCATCGCCTCGCCGCCGACTCCGAGGAAGGCGACCCGCCCGCTCGTCCGTTCGCGCAGCGCGCGCATCAGCTTGAAGCCGAGCTGGTCGCCCGACGGCTCGCCGGCGACGACGGCGATGCGCAGCGTCGGCGCCGCCGTCATGGCGGGAAGCCTGCGACGAACAGGCCCGCTTGGTCGGCGCGGCGCGCGGTTTCGCCTCGCTCGGCGATCAGCACCAGGCCGGCGGCGAGCGCGACGCCCTTGAGTTCGGCGCGCGCGGCGAGCGCGATGGTCCGCGGGCCGATGGCGGGCATATCGAGCCGCAAATCCTGGCCGCGCTTCGGCGCCTTGACGAACACGCCCGCCGGCCCGCTGAAGCGCAGCCATCGCGACGCCCTCAGCGCGGCCACGCGCTCGAGCATGGCGTCGGTCCCCTCCGCCGCTTCGACGGCGACGACCCGGCCGTCGGCGACGACGACGCCCTGCCCGACGTCGAACGGCGACAGCGCGGCCAGCGCCTCGGCGCCGAGGCGGGCGTCGGCGTCGGCGTCGGGCGCCGCCGCGCGGACGCCGATCGGCCCGAGCGGCGCCAGCATCTGCGGCGCGATCTCGTGCGCGCCGACGACGCGCACGCCTTCGCGCTCGAAGATCGCCGCGACGCCGGCGAGCAGGCGGTTGTCGCCGCCGCGAAACAGCGCCGCGAGGCGAGGCGCGCGCTTCAGCGCGCCCCAGTCGAGACGCAGCTCGGAGAACTCCGGACGCGTCAGCGCGCCGACGATGGCGAGGTCGGCGACCCTGCGCTCGGCGAGCGCGGCGAACAACTTGCCAACCTCGCCGAGCCTCACCCAGATGTGCGAGAACGCTTCGATCGCGGGATCGGTCGCGCCGACCAAGCCGACCAGGAAAGGCGGGCGGCCGTTGGCCGCGGCGGCGCGCGCGACTTCGAGAGGAAGCCCGCCGCCGCCGCAGAGGATGGCGAGGGCGCGCGTGTCGCCCGCTTCGCTCAAACCTCGTCTTCCCTGCCCGCGCGCGGCGTGCAGATCGCGCGCTCGCCGCCCTCGCGCAAGAAGGCGACGACCTGCTGCACCGCCGGCTGGTCGGAGAACGCCGCCGCCACCGCCTCGACGCGCTCTTTCAGCGTGCCGCCGCCGGAAAACAGCATCTTGTAGGCGCGCCTGAGCTCGTGCATCGCTTGGTGCGAGAAGCCGCGCCGCTTCAACCCGACGACGTTGAGGCCCGCGAGCGAGGCGCGGTTGCCGAGCGCGATCCCGAAGGGAATGATGTCGTTCTCGACCCCCGACAGGCCGCCGACGAACGCGTGCGCGCCGATCCGGGTGAACTGGTGCGTCGCCGACCCGCCGCTGAGGATGGCGAAGTCGTCGATGCGGCAGTGGCCGGCGATCATCACGTTGTTGGAGAGGATGACGTCGTCGCCGATGCGGCAATCGTGGGCGACATGCGCGTTGGCGAGAAAGACGCTGCGCGCGCCGACGACGGTGGCAAGGCCGCCGCCGGCAGTGCCCGGGTTCATCGTCACCCCCTCGCGGATCAGGCAGTCCTCGCCGATGGTCAGCGTCGATCGCTCGCCGCGGTACTTGAGATCCTGCGGCTGGTGGCCAATCGAAGCGAAAGGAAAGACGCGCGTGCGCGCGCCGATCGCGGTCGCGCCGGTGACCACCACATGCGAGAGGAGCCGCACGCCGTCGCCGAGCCTCGCCTCCGGGCCGACCCAGCAGAACGGGCCAACGTACGCGCCCGCGCCGAGCCGCGCGCCCGGCTCGACGCAAGCGCTGGGGTGGACGAACGTCTCCGGCGTCGCCGCGCCAGCCTCGGCCGCGCTCATTGCTCCACCAGCATCGCCGAGACGTTGGCTTCGCAAACCAGTTGGCCGTCGACCCTCGCCTCGCCGCGGAACCACCACATGTTGCGGCGTTTCGCCACCCGCGTCATATGAAACCTCACCTGATCGCCCGGTCGCACCGGCTTGCGGAACTTCGCCTTGTCGACCGTCATCAGATAGACGAGGCTCGGCTTGGCGTTGGGCGACCGGCTGGCCACGCACAACGCGCCGGCGGTCTGCGCCATGCCCTCGATCAGCAAGACGCCGGGCATCACCGGCTCCCCGGGGAAATGCCCCTGAAACTGCGGCTCGTTGACCGTCACGTTCTTGACGCCGACGCCGTACTCGTCGCTGTGCGCCTCGACGATGCGGTCGACCAGCAAGAAGGGATAACGATGCGGCAAGTAGGCCAGCAGCCGCTGAATGTCGTAGCTTTCGAAGACACGCCCGGTCGCGTCGTTCATTCCGCCCTCCTCGCCCGCAACCGAGGGCCATGCCCCGTCGCCGCTTCGGCGTCAAGCTTTGCGCGCGCGCCGCCGCCGCGGAACCTCGCTGCGGCGGCCGTGCGCGAAGTTCTCCCTTGCGACCAATCGGCCCCGCCGGCGCCGCGCTCGGCCCTATTCGGCCTCCGGCGCCCGTCCACGGCCCGCCGACCGCCTGCGCTGCGTCGCGAGATCGCGGAACCACTCGCGCAACGGTTGCGCCGGCGCGCCGCCCCATGTCTCGCCCGCGGGGACGTCGTTCATCACCCCGGCTTGGGCGGCGATCTGCGCGCCGGGGCCGATCTTGAGGTGCCCCGTCAGCCCGGCCTGGCCGCCGAGGGCGGCGAAATCGCCGATCATGGTCGAGCCCGAGACGCCGCTTTGAGCGACCAGCACGCAATGGCGGCCGACCACCACGTTGTGGCCGATCTGCACCAGGTTGTCGATCTTGGTTCCCTCGCCGATGATGGTGTCGCGATTGGCGCCGCGGTCGATGGTCGCGCCCGCGCCGATCTCGACGTCGTCCTGGACGATCACCCGCCCGATCTGCGGCACCTTGAGATGGCCGCGCGGCCCGAGCGCGAAGCCGAAGCCGTCCTGCCCGATATGGACGCCGGGATGGATGATCACCCGGTCGCCGATCAGCGCGCAGACGACGCTCGCCAGCGCGCCGACGACGCTGTCGCGCCCGACGCGCACGTTCGGGCCGATCACCGCATTGGCGCCGATGGTCGCCCCCGCCCCGATCTCCGCGCCGGGGCCGATCACTGCGCCGGGATCGACGACCACCCCAGGCTCGAGCCGCGCCGCGGGGTGGACGAAGGCGGCGGGCGAGACGCCCGATTCGCCGAAGGTCGAATGCGGGCGCGCCGCCTGCGGATAGAGCCGCGCCATCGTCGTCGCCATCGCCCGGTAAGGCTCGACGGTGGTCAAGGCGACGCAGCCGGCGGGCGCCTGCCCGGCGTGGCGCGGCGCGACCAGCGCCGCCCCGGCGCGGGTCGTCCGGAAATCGCTGAGGTAGCGGAGATTGTCGAGGAAGGAAAGGTCGTCGGGCCCGGCCTCGTCGAGCGGCGCGACGTCATGGATTCGCTTGTCGGCGTCGGCGCCCTCGGAAAGCTTCGCCCCGGTCCATTCGGCGATCTCGCGAAGGGTCGGAGCGGCGGAAGGCGGGAAGAAGCGGATTTTCGCCAAGCTGGTGTCTCTCTCCCCTGCGGCGGCCGCTTCGTCCCGCTCGGTCGAGGCGAGCGCCGCGCCCCTCAAGAAAAAGCGCGCCGGTCAGGCCGGCGCGCCCTATTGCCGTCTCGAAAAAAGCCTCGCGGCGTCAGAACTGCATGCCGCCGGTGAAGTTGAAGGCCTGCGTCTGGTCGTACTTGCCCTTGGTGATCGCGTAGGCGTAGTCCATGCGGATCGGGCCGAGCGGCGACGCCCAGATCAGGCCCACGCCGACCGACGAGCGGATGGTGCGTTCGTCGTCGACCGCAAGGCAGTTGCTCTGGGTGTAAGTCGGGCTCACGTTTTCCTTCCAGCATGGCGTGCTGTTCGAAAGCCCCCAAAGCGACGAATAGTTGCTCTGGCCCTGGAAGCCGAACAGCGTGCCCGCGTCGGCGAAGATCGCGCCCTTCAAGCCGACCTCCTTCGGCAGGCCGAAGATCGGGAACTGCAGCTCCGCGCTGGCCCCGACATAGGTGGTGCCGCCGAGACCGTTGCCGGAGATGCTGTTGGGGTCGGCGATGTCGCGCGCGCCGATGCCGCCCGGCGCGAAGCCGCGCACCAGGCTCGGACCGAGGTTGAAGGTGTCGGTCAGCGGCAGGTAGCCGCCGCCGACCTGATTGATCTGGCCGCCCTGCAGGTGCAGCAGGCCCGTCAGATCGTCGGTGATCGGATAGTAGTACTTGCCGTCGAAGGTCTCGCGGACGAAGTGCGAGTCGCCGCCCAGGCCGGCGAAATCCTGGTGGAAATTCGCGTAGATGCCGCTGGTCGGATTCTTGCGGTCGTCGATGCTGTCCCAGATCAGCGAGTAGCCGGCGAGCGAAGTGAGAATCGCGCCTTCCGCCGCCGCCTCCTTGATCGCCACCGACGCTTCGCCGTCAATCAAGCAGTTCGCGGTCGAAGTAGGCTGTTGCCACAGTCCGGTGGCAAAATTGTAGTAGTCATCATTCGGCGGCGTGCAGTTGTCGTACGGCCGGTCGGAGTTGTTGGGCACCTTGATCTGCGACTGGTAGATCGAGTAGTTCGGCTGGACGGTGAACTCGTCGGTGATCGGCACGCCGATGCGCAGGTTCACGCCCGTCGACCACGTGTCGTACAGCGCCCAGGTGTTCTCGTCCTGCTCCTTGTGGAAGACGTCGAAGCCGGCCGCGATCCGCTGGTCGAGGAAGTAGGGCTCGGTGAAAGAGAGGCCCCAACCGCGCGCATACTGGCCTGCCGAGATGCTGGCCCGAATGTACTGGCCGCGTCCGAGGAAGTTGGTCTCGGTGAAAGCGACCTCGGCGAGGAACCCCGCGGTGGTCGAATAGCCGCCGGTCAGGCTGATCGAGCCGGTCGGCTGATCGTCGACCTGGACGGTCACGATCACCCGGTCGGGCGTCGAGCCGGGCCGCGTCGAGATGTGCACCTTCTTGAAGTAGCCGAGCCGGTTCAGGCGGCGCTCGCCGCGCTCGATCAGCGCGTGGTTGTAGGGGTCGCCTTCGCCGATGTCGAACTCGCGGCGGATGACGTAGTCGCGCGTGCGGGTGTTGCCGACGACGTCGATGCGCTCGACGTAGACCTTCGGCGCGTCGTCGACGGTGAAGGCGAGAGCGATCTGGTGCGTCGCTTCGTCGCGCTGCCCGTGCGGGCGCACGTCGGCGAAGGCGTAGCCGAGCCGCGCCAGCTCGCGGGCGATCGAATCGACCGTCTTGTCGACCAAGGTCGCGTTGTAGACGTCGCCCGCACGCAGCTGGACGAATCTCTCCAGCGACTGGCTGTCGACCTTGCCGACATGCGAGGTCACGCTGACGCCGGAGACGTGGTACTGCGGGCCCTCTTCCACCGTGATGGTGATGACGTAGCCCGCCGGATCGCTCTGGTAAACGACGTCGGTGCTGGCGATGCGGAAGTCGGCGTAGCCGTATCTCATGTAATACTTGCGGATCGCCTCTTGGTCCTGGGCAAGCCGGTCGGGATCGTAGATGTCGCTGGTCTTGAACCAGGAGAGCCAGTTCATCTCCGTCGTCTGCATCAGGGAGTGCAGGCGATACGACGACACCGCCTTGTTGCCGACGAAGCGGATCTCGCGCACGCCCGTCTTGTCGCCTTCGTCAACGGTGAAGACGAGATCGACGCGGCCGTTGGGCAGTTGCACGAGGCGATAGGTCACTTTCGTGGCGTTGCGGCCCGTCTTCTTGTAGGCTTCCTTCAGCCGATCGACGTCGGCGTCGGCCTTCGCCTTGTCGAAACCGGTGCGAGCCTTGGACTGAACCTCGACCGAGAGCTGGTCGCTCTTCAAAAGCTTGTTGCCTTCGAAGGCGACGCGATTGATGATTTGCGCGCTTTCGGCCACAGTGACGACCACTTGGCCGTTGACGATCTTCGCGTTCACCTTGGAGAACATGCCGGTCGCCGAAAGGTCGGCGACGGCGCGGTTGACGCTCGCCTGGTCGGTTCCGGAGAAGTAGGAGCGGACGGTCGCCGCATCGACGTGGGACGCCCCCTCGACGACCACGGTCTGGGCGTTGACTTGCGCCGCCGCCGGGCCGGTCAGCCAAACCGCGCCCGCAGCGACGACGAGGGCCAAAAGAATCGCGCGAAGAACGCCTCGAAGAAAATGCATTTGGCTCGTTGTCCTTATGCCCCAACGAGGCCAAACGGCCCCGCTCCCCCGCGTCCCGCGCCTTGCGGCGCGCCCCGGGCCTTGAACGACCCGCGACTGGCGGCGAAACTCACGCCCTCGCCCGCGGCGCCGCGGACGATCTCTTAACGCGGTTTTACCTGTTTTGCCGCCCGGGTCAAACCCCAATTCGCCGCGCGCGGGCCAATTCGCGCCGGCGTTGCCGACCGGCCACATTTCATGGCTGATCAAGGGTTAATTCGCGGCGCCGATGAGGCGCAGAATGTCGTGCGAGGTGGTGAAGATCACCAGCAGCGCGACGAAGGCGATTCCCACCTTGAGGCCGATCTGCTGCACGCGTTCGCTAAGCGGGCGGCCGCGCAGCCCCTCCAGCGCGAAATAAAGCAGGTGGCCGCCGTCGAGCAGCGGAATGGGCAGCAGGTTCATCAGCCCGACCGACACCGAGAACAGCGCCGCGAGGCTGAACAGCTCCCACGGATCGATCTTCGCCATCGCGCCAGCGATCTGCGACACGGCGACCGGGCCGGAAAGATTGTCCGCCGATTCGCGGCCGGCGATCAGCCCCTCGACATAGACGGAGGTCGCCTTGACGATGAACCACACCTGCTCCGCGCCCCAAGCGGCGCAGGTCGGAGCGGCGCAGCGCTCGAAGCGCGAATCGGCGGGATCGCGCGAGGCGACCAGGCCGAGCCGCCCCATGCGGCGCTTGCCCAGCGGACCCTGGTCGACCACCGCGATCTCCGGCGTCGCCGTCAGCTTCGCTTCGGCGCCGGCGCGTTCGACGACGAAGGTCATCGGCAAGCCGGTGCTCAGCATCGTCGCCTGCTGCAGGTCCTGGAAGCTGGCGATCGGCTCGCCGTTGACCGACTTGACGAGGTCGCCGACCTCAAACCCCGCCTGCGCCGCCGGCGACCCCGCCTCGATCGCGCCGATCCGCGCGGCGTGCTCGAAGCGGCCGAAGGCCATGAACAGCGCGGCGAAGATGACGAAAGCGAGGATGAAGTTGGCGATCGGCCCCGCCGCGACGATCGCGGCGCGGGCGCCCAACGGCTGTCCGAACAGGGTTCGCCGCCGCTCCTCGGCGGCCATCGCCTCGACGCCGGCGACGTCCGCCGCGCTAGCGGCGTTGAGGTCGCCGTAGAATTTCACGTATCCGCCGAGAGGAAAGGCGGCGACGCGCCAACGCGTGCCCGCCTTATCGACCCGCGCCCACAATTCCGGACCGAAACCGAGCGAAAAAGCCTCGATCTTCACCCCGCACCAACGTCCAACTGCGTAATGGCCAAGCTCGTGAAAGAATACGATCACGCTCATCACAAAAACGAACGGGAGAATATACCATCCCATCCAGTCGACGACGTCGCGCAATTGGTTCACTATGGCCATTGTCCAGCCTCCGTCGCCCGCGGCGCGCGCCGGTCGTCGATCCCGCGTTGGTTAGCAATTGGTTGACAATGACGCATCGCCGGCGCGCGGCCAAGAGGCTTGGGCCCGATGTCGTCGCCAATCTCGTCGCATATGGTGAATCGCGCGCGGCGGCGCCATAGGCGGCCGCTCGCGGTCCGCCCGCGCGCCTCACCATCGGATCATCAGGCCGGCGGCGACGCCGTCCCCGCCGGCGCGCGCCCAGCCGATGAGCGCCGCGAACGTCGCGGCGGCGACGAAGCCGTCGAGCCGGTCCATCACGCCGCCGTGGCCGGGAATGAGATGGCTCGAATCCTTGACGTGGAACCGCCGCTTGACCGCGCTTTCGAACAGGTCGCCGAGCTGCGCGACGATCGAAGCGGCGAGGCCGAGGGCGACAAGCGGCGCGAAGCGCGCGCCCGCCGGCGCGGCGACGAGCCCGACCGCCGCGCCGCAGGCCGCGCCCGCAAGTCCGCCGACGAGCGCGCCCGACCACGTCTTGCCGGGCGAGACGCGCGGCCACAGCTTGGGGCCGCCGATCAGCCGGCCGCCGAAATAGGCCATGATGTCGGTCATCCACACCACCGCGAACAGCCACAGGATCGCCGGCAGGCCGTACGTGGGATCGCCGCGCAAAAGCGACGGCGCGGCGGCGAGCGCGGCGGCGTAGAGCACGCCCGCGCCGGCCCACCGGCGCGCGCGCGATTCGCTCCCGGCCGCCAGCCCCGCGGCCAGCGCCCCGAGCGCGAGCGCGCCGAGGGCCGCCCAGGCGAAGCCGCCGAGCGCCAGCGCGGCGCCGACGAGGAGCGTCAGCGCGCCGAGACCGAGCCGGAGCGCGAGCCGCTCGCCGCCGATCAGCGTCTGCCATTCCCATAGCGCGGCGGCGGCGGCGACGATCCAGAAGGCGAGAAACAGAAGGCCGCCCGCCCAGGCCGCCGCCAGCGCGGCGGCGATCATGACGCCGCCGGCCGCGATGCGCGAGGGCAGGTCGGCGCCGACCTTGCGTCGTCCTCCGTCGGCGGCCGCCGCGGCGCCGCTCGTCGAATTAGGCGTCGGGTTCGCCATCGCGAGCCTTTACAAAGCCGATTTGACTGGCGCTGGCGCCGGCGCCAGCGCGCCGACCCCGCCGTAGCGGCGCTCGCGCGCGGCAAATTGCGCCAACGCCGCCTCGAAGGCCGCATGGTCGAAGTCAGGCCAGTGGATCGGCAGGAAAACCAGTTCGGCGTAGGCGGCCTGCCAGAGCAGGAAATTCGACAGCCGCTGCTCCGAGGTGCGGATGATCAGGTCGGGATCGGGAATGTCCGCCGCGCCGAGCCGAGCCGCGAATAGGTCGACGTCGATCGCCTCCGGGTCGAGCCGTCCTTCCGCCGCGGCGCGCGCAAGGCTGCGCGCCGCTTCGACGATCTCCTGCCGCGCCCCATAGTTGAACGCGATGGTCAAGGTCAGGCCGCTGTTGCGCGCCGTCACGGCCTCCGCCTCGTCGAACAGCGCGACGATGTCGGGAGAGAGCCCGGCGCGCTCGCCGATCACGCGCACCTTCACGTCGTTGCGGTGGAGGTCG
>Ga0181520_10001842_pt1 | contig 41693 bp, 36 predicted proteins | sample PEATcosm2014_Bin_29_FD_132451 | JGI IMG/M metagenome (GOLD analysis project Ga0181520, IMG submission 132451) | Peatland microbial communities from MTU Mesocosm Facility, Houghton, MI, USA - PEATcosm2014_Bin02_30_metaG | ecosystem: Environmental > Terrestrial > Soil > Wetlands > Peat | place... | reverse complement strand
TTCGCCGGATCGATTATGAATATTACAAATCCTGTATATGTTTATAATAAGCCATCGACCATCCGGTTTCTTAATAAGTTCTTCAAACAAGAAAATAATATGAAAGTATATGATCAATGTTCGAACCTTATATTTGAAAATGAGAGTATCGGAATTTTTCCGGAAGGAAAGGTAAACCGGGACAAAGGAGTTTTAAAAAAAGGAAAATCCGGAGCAGCAAGGATCGTTTTAAACACTAATGCAGGTGTCGTTCCCATAGGGATCGATTTTCCCAACAGAGAAGGTCTTAAAAAAACACCTTCTTTCGGACCGCTCATTTTCAGGATTGGAAAGAGGATGGATTTCAGCGATTATTATAACCTTGCCTGCGGATTAAAAACCTCCAGACTGCCGGAGCATGGAAGAATAATCGAAGAGAAAAAGGTGCGCGATATAGTCACATATAAGATTATGTGCGAAATTTCGCGACTGTCAGGAAAGGCTTATCCTTATGAATTGGAAGGAATTTTCTAGGAGGTGATTATGTCGAAACTTATCCCGGTTATCAGGGCTAAAAAGGTTAAAACCATGGAGGACAGGGAAAACGCTCTGAAGGTTATCGGCGAAGTGTATCTGAAAGAAAAGAGCTGGATCCGTTCTTCATCCGACCAGATCCCTGAAGATGCAGGCAGCAGGGATGATATATCATGGTTTCTTGTAAGGTTCAACAATAAACCTGCAGGAGTATTGAGGCTTCTTTACGATCCGGTCCTGGAATTTCCTCCCGAGCTTAAGGTTACTTTGAATGAGAATGTTGATATTGAAAAGCTCAAAAAGGCCGGAAAATTTGCAGAGATCGGCAGGTTTATGATAATCCCGGAATACAGGAAGTATATTACAGTTGTTCTGAGGCTTATGAGGGCTGCAATAAAAGAGGTAATAGAACGTGATTACACCCATTTTATAACCGATGTTTTCGAAAATGAGCCCAACTCGCCTTACAATTTTCATACGAGGATCCTCGGATTCGAGGTCGTCGGCAAACATCTCTATGGCGACCTTAACTGCAGCTGTACCAGGATAATCCTGACCCTCGATATTCTTAAAAATTACAGAAGGCTCAAGGAACAGAAGAACAAAATCTTCAACAAGCTGACATACGGGATCAAGGGGCTTTTCGAGAAGAAACTCTCGGCAAAGCAGGGAGTTTAGAGACCCAATATATTGACTCGCTGTTTTAATGAAAATATAATTCATGCATGAATTATCTTGACGGTAAAGTCAAAGTATCGACCGGCGACATCACTGAGCAGGAAACAGACGCCATTGTCAATGCGGCGAATTCGAGCCTTCTGGGCGGCGGCGGCGTCGACGGGGCCATTCACAGGAAGGGAGGCCCTGAAATTCTCGAGGCATGCAGGAAAATCCGTGAGAATATTTATCCTGAAGGCCTTCCCGCCGGACAGGCTGTATCCACAACCGCGGGGCGCCTGCGCGCCAGATGGGTGATACACACTGTCGGACCCGTGTGGCATGGAGGTTCGGGGGGGGAAGACGATATTCTGAAAAACGCCTATTTATCATGCCTTAAAGAAGCTGTCCGGCTCGGGTGCGCATCTGTTTCATTTCCCGCTGTTTCAACCGGCGTTTACGGATTTCCTCCCGAAAGAGCCGCAGCGCTTGTATCTTCAGTAATTAAAGAATTTATAAATGAAAATAATCCCCGGATCACGATTTACCTTGTCTTTTATTCAAAAACCGATTACGATATTTTTATTAAAAATCAGAAATTCGGGGGGGAGTAATTATGCCGGCTATTAGTTCTTCTAATGCCCTGATGATTGAAACTGCCGAATGGCGCAAATTTCTGCCCGTAACCAGGGCAAAATTCATCTGGGACATAACATGCGGAACATCTAACCCCCGTGCAAGGTGCGGAAAGCTTTTCCGGAAAGTATACTTCCATTCGGCCCGCCTCGGCCGGGAGCCTTTTTCCTCTATAAAAGAGGATTATCCATTCCCTGAAGATTACAGCCGTTTCGAAGCGGTAATAAATTCTCAATATATCGGCGATTACAGCAGGAAACCGGAGACCCTCAGCGTCACCCGGGACGGCGGCTTTATTTCCCTGTTTTCCGGAAAAATAACCCCGGACATAATTGAAGCCCTTGAAAACAATGATTTAAAGAACATCATGCCGCGATATAATGTTATTGAACAGCATGGCTACGGCATTTTCCTCAAAAGCCTGCCGGATGTAATAAAGTTTAACGCGGAAGCTATCATTATAGACGCGGATCTTTTTTACAAATTACATTCGAATAAATTCGTCTCGAAATCGGCTGAAATCCAGCAATTTGTTTCTATCCAGGCCGGTGAAGGCCCTGTGATCATCGACAGCGGTACCGTTATCAGGCCTTTCACTATCATCGACGGCCCTGCGTATATAGGGAAAAACACCCTTGTCGACAGCGCGAGGATCAGGAGCGGCACTACTATCGGCAGCGTATGCAGGATAGGCGGTGAAATTGAATCCTCTGTGATCGAAAGTTATACCAATAAGCACCATGAAGGTTTCCTGGGGCATTCCTACGCGGGTGAATGGGTCAATATAGGAGCGATGGCCACTACGAGCGATCTTAAAAACAACTACGGTGAAGTTAAAATTAACAACGGCCTGGAAACGGTTTTAACAGGAAGCAGCAAGTTCGGTTCGGTAATATGCGATTACTCAAAAATAGGAATAGGCATGATGCTGGGCACCGGCACTGTAATTTCCGAGGGATGCAGCCTTTTCCAGGAGAATAAAGCCATGCCTTCTTTCGTCGCCCCTTTCAGCTGGGGAGTATCAGGGAATATATATGATATCGACCGCTTCATCTCCGACACCAGGAAGATAATGATGAGGCGCAGCGTAGAAATGTCCTCCGGAAGGGAGAAGTTTCTCAGGCGGCTTTATGAAACCCGTCCTGCTGCGGGATGCTAAAGCTGTAATGAAAGCCTCAGCGGCTCGATTGATTGCTGTTCGCGCCGATGAAGGGGGTTCTCAAAATAAGAAATTTGATATATCATTTCTGATATATGAACCGGTTAATAAATCATAAACTGATTTTAACACCATTGATTTCAAGCTGTTAACGGATTTAAGTTCTGGCATTATACTTGCAACTGATATATAAAATATCAGGAAATTGCTTTTGAAAAATTTATTAAATCTTTTTATCGTTTTTTTCCTTGTCCTGCCGTCAATTGCATCAGGCTACCGGATAAAGGGTTTAGTCCTGAGAACGGACACCAGGGCAGGAATTCCCCTTGCTGCAGTTATTCTGAAATCAGGGACTAATGTCATAACAACGGTCGCGGCAGGAGATAACGGTTCCTATAATATAGAAGCGCCGGCCGGCAGCTATTCCCTTTCGGCGGTTTCGGGCGGTTTTTACGAGGAATCAAAAAATATAATTTTAAAATCCGACATTTATCTGACCTTCTATATGATTCCAAGGAGCACCCTCAGTCTCTCCGAAATTGATGTGGAAGGTTCAATATTGAAGGATACTGAATCCGGAAACTCGATCTCAAAAGATCTGCGTGAAAAGGCGCCGTCATCCATCACAGGCGATCCAGTGCATGCTTTAACATTGATGCCGGGTGTGAACGATCTTGGAATGGGAAGCCTTTCAGAAAACAGCAAGCTTGCCGTCAGGGGAGGAACAGGAAATGAAAATGCAGCCCTCCTTGACGACGCTCTTGTCGAGAATCCCTACCATCACTTCATGGGAGATTCCGTTTTCATTGACGATATTGTAGACGGGATCGACCTTTACAAGGGCGTACTTCCCGCCAGTTATGGGCAGGCCATGTCAAGCCTTCTGCAGGTCAATACGTTAGACGGTGAACCCGGCCTGCATGGCAAGGCCGATCTCGGGCTGATCAACACCTTTTTAACATTGTCGGGAGCATCGGAGGACCAGAAATGGAATTTTTCAGGAGGAATAAGAAGGACGGATTATGACCTGATTTTTCCTCTTTTAGTCCAGGGAGGAGGGACAAATTTTCATGTTCCTTATTATCTCGATTCCCAGGGGAAAATCCAGTATAAAGATGAAAGGGATATAATTTCCCTTGTCTGGCTTTATTCGGAGGAGCCGATGTCCTGGACAAATCTTGCTTTATCTGAATCCTCCCTTTCTTCGGGAAATCCTGTGTCCAATTCGGGCAATATTAATTACAATGAAGCTCTTGCAAACATTGACTGGAAGCACTCCTTCTCAAGGGCATGGTCTGTTGACCAGTCGGTAGGAAGCGCCTGGAACGGCATGGATTGGGAAATGCATGAAAGCGACAATTCAACCTTAATGAAAGACGACGCTTTCAACCTAAGGTATAAAGGATCGGTAACTTTCGCACCTTCCGAAGATGTTTCATTCGACGCAGGGGGCGAGGTAATATATTATCCAAGCCTTTATTATACCAGCTATATCGCGGGAATGGTGACGAACCAGCTCACGGGCCAGCCGGACTGGATGATTTTCGGAAACAATTCATTCCAGGGATCTATGGGAATTTATTCGGCCTTTATCGAAAACGATTCCCAGTTTTTCGATAAAAACATTTATGTCGAAGACGGGCTGCGGTTCAATTATGTCGATTATATAAAAAAATACTCGTTCGATCCAAGGCTGACTGTCGGCTACAGATTCGCACCGCAGGATAAGGTGTATGCATGTGCAGGGTATCTCTCCGAATTTCCGGCCGATGCCTTCGACCTTGCCGTCCTTGATACCGGAGCCAACCTGAACATTCCGGGATGCTGGCACTATATTCTCGGGACAGGCCTCGAATTCAACAGGGTTTACGATATAAGCATAGAAGGCTATTTTAAAAATTATGAGAATTATATGTCCCAGGAATCGAATATAGAATACCTCCTCCAGACTACAGGCGAACAGAGGCAGGTTTACGGAGTCGATATCCTTATAACAAAAAAGAGGGACAGCGTTCCTTTATACGGATGGCTATCCATGAGCAGCTATTTTGTACGCGGATACCGGACTTCGGGCTTCGATCCGAATTCCCTGGAAAACCTCGGTCCCGGGTCCATTGACGGAGGCCCTTCCGTAACGGTTGCAGGACAGGTTCCTGATCCTCCTCTTTACGAGTGGTTCGATCCCGGCTCCTTGCTTTACAAGGTCGACCTGGTAGTTATCTGGGAAATAAACAAGAACTGGACTCTTACCTCGGAATTCCAGTGGCAGTCGGGGAACCAGTACACTCCACTGCAGTCCGTCCAGACAAATACAGTTAATGGAAATACTGTCTATACTCCCGTCTGGAGTGAATATAATTCGGCATGGCTTCCGGATCAGCACTGCATGAACCTCAAGATCGAATATGACGGAGAAATTTTCAATCTTCCCTCCGGGATATATCTTGAAGTCAACAATGTTTACAATTACAGGCCGGTTATCGGGGTTTCATATTCCGATAATTACAATACGGTTACCATGCAGCAGAACCCCATCGGCATCTATCCGGAGTTAGGAGTCTGGATGAAATGGTGAAATTTACCTCGCTCCGGCATTTTTGAGGAGGTCTATGATATCATATTGCCAGCCTCGACTGCCTGCGCAAGGGCAGTCTGCCCGTCATTATCGGCTTTATTCAGATCGGCTTTGGCCGCTATCAGTGCTTTGACGGCATCTATTTTCCCGTACCAGGAGGTTAATATCAAAGCAGTATTGCCGTTTCCGTCTCTCTTGCTGTTGACATTCCCCTTGAATTGATAAATAAAGGCCGTGTCTCCATTGGTTGCAGCATCGAGAAGGCGGGTTTCTGCGGCGGCAAAGACAGGAAGTAAAAGCATGACAAAGATTAAAAATTGTTTCATACAATGCCTCTATAATTTTTAAATATTTGAGGGTAAAGATATAATAAATTTAGTTCCTTCGCCTAACCTGCTTTCAACTTTAATGCTTCCGGGCTTTTTCATACGATGATGCCCATTCGATTGAATACTTCTGGTTTTTAATATCAGAAATAATGTCTCTGGTTATTATATAATCCTCTTCATCATCATCGACCATCAGTATATTGATGAATTCCTTTTTATCCATATTTCATCCCCCGGGTTTATTCTAAAATGATTAATATTTCTGTCAATAATTTCCGGCAACATTCGGTTCAACAGCATCCCTTCCGCCTTCTTGATGAATTTATCTTTTTAATCTATAATATTTCAATTGTCAAACTATGGAGAGTGTCGCAATGCGTATTTTAAGCGGAATGCAGCCTACAGGCTACCTGCACCTCGGTAATTACATCGGTGCGCTTCAGAACATGGTGAAACTTCAGAACGACAGGTCAAAGAATCCTGAAACCTTTTATTTTGTCGCAGACCTTCATTCCCTTACGTCAAATCAGGGAAATTATAAAAAGGAAACAACGGATTACATATTCAATATGGTGGTGGACTGGATCGCATCGGGTATCGACCCTGAAAAATCTGTAATTTTCCTGCAGTCCGACATACCCGAACATACCGAACTTTACACGCTTCTTTCGATGGTAACCCCCATCTCATGGCTTGAAAGAAATCCGACATACAAGGAAAAGATGGATGAGATCAAGGGCAGGGACCTCGATAATCTCGGATTTCTTGGTTATCCCGTCCTGCAGACGGCAGACATAGCTCTTTATATGGCAGACGCAGTGCCGGTTGGAAAAGACCAGGTCCCTCACCTTGAAATAGCGCGCGAAATCATCAGGCGTTTTAATTTCATTTACGGAGAGGGTACTCTTATCGAACCCCAGCCCATCCTCTCCGCTGTGCCCAAACTTAACGGCCTTGACGGAAGAAAAATGAGCAAATCCTACGACAACGCGATATTCCTGCGGGATGACGAAGCCGCTGTCAAAACCAGGATCATGTCCATGGTCACGGATGTCAAAAGGGCATTCAGAAAAGATCCGGGACATCCGGATGAATGCAATCTTTTCCCGTACTACCTTGCTTTCAACTGCCCCGAGGACTTCGTCTCCAATATAAGAAAAACATGCCAGTCTTCCGAATTAGGCTGCGTGGACGACAAGAAAAACCTCATTGCTGTCCTGAACGATTATTTTGCGGATTACAGGATAAAACGGGCTAAAATAGCCGGAGATAAAGACTCCGTCATGGACATACTGAAAAGCGGCGCCTCAAGGGCGCGTATTGTCGCCGGAAAAACAATGGAAAAAGTCAGGGAAGCCGTGGGCCTTTCCTCCGCAATACGTTACGGGAGATAATATGCTCGGTGTAATGAGAAGAGGATGTTCGCTTACCCTGCGTAATTTCGAAGGCCCGCTGGACCTTTTGCTTGAACTCATACAGAATGAAAAGATGGATGTAACCCAGATTTCGCTATCAAGCATAACAGACCAGTATCTTCTCTATATCAAGGCAATGCAGCTCTTCAATATCGACGTTGCCTCGGAGTTTTTCCTTGTAGCCGCAACTCTCGTTTTTATCAAGACAAAAAAGCTCCTCCCATGGGGTAAAGACGAGAATCTTGAAGATATAATGGATGAAAAAGAGCTTCTCGGCAAATTAAGGGAATACAAAAAATTCAAAATTCTCGCAAAGTCTCTATGGCATCTCAAGGAAGAAGGGGATATATATTATTCACGCGATTATGCCCTGACTTATCCCGGCGGCGCTCCGGCTCAAAGAGTAAGCGACAATATAGATAAGCTGACGATCGGCGACCTCATCCAGGTTTTGATGAGATATAAAGGCGCCATAATCAGAAAAGCGATCCCTATCAAAAGGAGAGAGGTCAGCATCGAAGCAAAAATGATAAAAATACTTGAAATGCTGTCTATGAAAAAAATGGTTAAATTCAGTGAAATAGCCAGGGACGATAAATCAAAAGTCGACAGGGTGGCTTCGTTTCTCGGCGGACTGGAACTGAGTTTCAGGCAGAAAGTTCTTCTGCGCCAGCTTGCACTCTTCACTGATATCGAGATCACAAAAAAAAACATCGAATTAATTTAAGAGGAATGGAATAAAAGATGAATAACTCTCTATTTATAAATAAAACTTATTCGAGAAGCGAATTGAAGGGCCTGTTCGAGGCCATACTCTTCGTCAGGGGGAAATCGGTTTCGTCGGATGAACTTCAAAAGATTTTCGAATCGGCCAGGGGTGAAATAATTTCGATAATCGACGAGCTCAATAACGATTATAAAACCCGGAAGAACGGCTTTTATATTATCCCCGTCGCCGGAGGCTATCAGCTTGTTTCAAACCCATGCTACCATGAAGAATTAGAGGAATTATTCGGCAAAAGGAATGAAAATGTCCTCCCGAAAAGCTGTCTGGAGACTTTGGCGATCATAGCCTACAAGCAGCCTATCTCCAAGGACGAAGTCGATAAGATAAGGGGAGTTTCCAGCACCAGGAGCGTTAACACGCTTTTAGCTCTCAAACTCGTTTCAATCAGCGGAAGCGCCGATGATATCGTGAAATCTCCGGTTTATTCAACATCGGAGAGATTCCTCGAGTTTTTCAGGATTAAGAGCCTTGAAGATCTTCCTTCTCCGGACAGTATCGAATTCAGTAAAATAATGGAAAATTCCGACGCATTTTTCGAAGATATAAAAGAGGAAGAAGAAGATAACGACGAGCTCAGCGGAGAAACGCCGATACCTTTTGATGAGAATTAATCCAGAAAAATGGGAGGATTTATGCCGGACAAAGCTGATAATAAAGAAATCGATCTTAAAGAACTGAGGAAGAAAATAGATCAGATTGATATAAATTTAGTCGAACTGCTCGATAACAGGGCCGAAATCGTAAAAGAAATCGGCGAATATAAAAAGGCGCATGACATACCGATATACCAGCCGGAAAGGGAAAAAGAGGTCAGGGCCCTCGTTATGTCGAAATCGAGAAAGGAATTTCCTGCACCGGCTCTGCTTCAGATCTTCACAGAGATCGTTTCAGCCGCGAGGGCGCTGGAGAAGACAATAGTCGTAGCATATCTGGGGCCGGAAGGTTCTTTCTGCGAGCAGGCTGTCAGAAAACATTTCGGCTCCTCGGTGGTAATGGTGCCTATCGCTTCTTTCTCCGACATTTTCAAGGAAGTCGAAAACGGTAAAATGGATTACGGCGTCGTCGCAATAGAAAACTCGCTTGACGGTTCTGTAAAAGAAACCCTCGATTCATTCATAGATTCCCCCCTTAAAGTTTTAGGAGAAGAATTCCTGAATGTACACCAGAATTTAATGGCAAATGTAAATTCTCTTTCTGAAATAAAACGAATATATTCGCATCCCCAGTCTTTCGGCCAGTGCAGGACATGGCTGGAGACCAATATGCCCAATGTGGAAAAAATAGAGGTCTCAAGTAATTCAAAGGCGGCGAGCATGGTCCCCTGGGAAAAATTTTCAGCCGCCATCGGGGGAAAACTCGCCGCAGAAAAGTACAAGCTCTCCGTTCTTGCAGAAAACATAGAAGATAACCCTGAAAATTACACACGGTTCTGGATTATAGGAAGCGGCAATCATGATTTTCACAACCCCGAAAAGACCTCCGTCCTCGTCTCCATCAAGGACAGCCCGGGGGCGCTGCTCAGGCTCCTTGAACCCTTCCAGGAAAGCGGCATCAACCTTTCGAAAATAGAATCGAGGCCTTCTAAAAGAAGGCCATGGGATTATCTGTTCTTCATCGATCTTGACAGGGGAATTGAAGATACTGTTGTTCAATCGGCCCTTGAAAAGGTAAAGGAGCAGTCAGTTTTTCTTAAAGTCTTAGGCTCATATTCAAAAGGGATTTTATAACCTGAACCGGAAAGTAAACGTATTGACAATTGGCAAATATATATTATTATTTACCGTAATGACAGGAAGAGGCGTAAATGTCCAAAGAAAAAAACATCAAGGGATACTGGATGCTTGTCCTCCATTCCCATCTTCCTTTTGTAAGGCACCCTGAATACAATGACAGCCTGGAAGAAAGATGGCTTTATGAAGCTATCCTCGAGACCTATATACCGCTGCTCGATATTTTAGAAAGGCTTAGCTCAGAGGGCATAGATTTCAGGATAACTATCTCCCTTACCCCGCCGCTGTGCGCCATGCTGACCGATCCACTGCTCCAGGGAAGGGCTTCATTTTATATTTCAAAAATGCTGTCGCTCGCTGAAAAGGAGTTTGAACGCACTAAGGACCTTCCTGCATACAACAGGACTGCGTCAATGTATCTCGAAAGGTTCCGTAAAGCCAGGGATATTTTTGAAGACAAATACAACAAAAATATACTTTCGGGTTTTAAAAAATTCCAGGACGATGGGATAATTGAAATAATAACTTCCGGAGCCACTCATGGCTACCTGCCTTTAATGAGTTCAAGGAAGGAAGCTGTCAGGGGCCAGGTCCTTACCGGAATAAACGATTATGAAATGCATTTCGGAAGAAAGCCCCGGGGTATCTGGAACAGTGAATGCGGATATTATCCGGGTCTTGAGGATATTTTAAAAGAAGGCGGCATTCGTTATTTTTTTGTCGATACGCACGGGGTCCTTTATTCCGACAAATTTCCGAAATACGGGGTTTTCGCACCGCTGAAAACGCCCAACGGCATCGCATATTTCGGCAGGGATACTGAAACCTCGCATTCGGTATGGAGCGCTAAAGAGGGTTATCCCGGCGGGGCGGATTACAGGGAATTTTACCGCGACATCGGTTTCGATCTTGATTACGATTATATCAAGCCTTACATTCATGAAAGCGGGCTGAGAATTTCAACAGGCTTCAAATACCATAAAATCACTGGAATTACGGTCCCGATGGGGGATAAGCAGCTTTATGACCCTGAGAGGGCTTCCCGTAAAGCCGCCGAGGATGCCGTTCATTTTATTTTCAGAAGAGAGGAACAGATCGAGATCCTCAGGTTAAAAATGGACAGGGAACCTGTAATAGTTTCGCTTTACGATTCGGAATTATTCGGGCACTGGTGGTATGAAGGCCCTGAATTTTTATATAACTGCATAAAACTGATAGGCGTAAGTAAAACCATGTCAATGATAACGCCTTCGGAATATCTTGATAAATACCCTGTAAACCAGGTAGCCTTGCCTCCAATGTCGAGCTGGGGTTATAAGGGGTACAATGAATTCTGGCTTAACGATTCCAATGACTGGATCTACCCCCACCTCGATAATATGGCTGAAAATATGACTAAAATGGCAGATTCGTATAAGGACTTTCCCGGTGAACTTGCAGATAGAGCCCGCAACCAGGCTGCCAGGGAACTACTCTTAGCCCAATCTTCGGACTGGGCATTCATCATGAAGACAAATACCATGGCCCAGTATGCGGTCCGGAGAATGAAGGAACATATATACCGCTTCAACAGGCTATATTCTATGGTCAAAAACAATGCAATAGACAATGAATGGCTGACCAGGCTTGAAGGAACAGATAATATTTTCCAGAAGATCGATTACCATGTATATGCGACCTCATATGACGCCTCATCTGCAGCCGGAGGCGTTTATGCCTGAAAAGAGCTGGAAGTCTTTAGACACTGCAGTGCTCTATGTCGAGGATGACGCTGAAACAAGAAACGGCGTGGCAGAGTTCCTGAATTTGAAGATCAGCAGGGTCTATGTGGCGTCTAACGGCCAGGAAGGAATAGAATGCTACAAAAAGTACCATCCTGAAATAATTATCACAGATATAAAAATGCCGGTTATGAACGGGCTTGAAATGATAAAAAAGATAAAGGCCATTAATAACGAGGTGGCGTTTATCATTGTAACGGCATACAATGAAAGCCAGTTCCTGCTTGACACGATCGAAATTGGAGTGAATCATTTCCTGCTCAAGCCTATCAATGAAAAAAAGCTGATAAACTCAATTGAAAGCTGTATGAAGGTATTCACTCTTGAACAGGAGCTCAATAACATTACCAAACTCCTTTCAGAATATAAGAAAGCCATTGATTCTTCAAGCATTGTCTGTAAATTCGATTCGAAAGGGATCATCAATTACGCAAATGATTTATTCTACCATATAAGCGGAAGCAAGCCTGAAAAAGTAATAGGCCAGCCATATCTGAAAACCATCAGCCGGGCAACTCATACTGCGAAAATCAAGACAATAATCAGTGAATCATCAAAAAATAATATCTGGTCAGGAGAAATTCAGGGTAAAACAGTCGGCGGCGATTTCTACTATCTCAATATGACTGTCATACCTATCAGAAACGCGCGTTATAAAATCGATGAATTTATGAGCATAGGCAATGATATTACCGAATTGATCGAAAAAAGAGAGGAGCTAATAAGCCAGTTATTCAACGACAGGCTTACAGGCCTTCCCAACAGAAGGAAGCTTCTCGAGGATGTCGAGAAAACAAAGAACCCGATACTTATAATAATAAACATAGATTCCTTCCAGGAAATAAACGATTTTTACGGCAATGAGATCGGCGATTTTCTTATCCAGGAAATGGGCATGAGACTGAAAAACGTGCTGCCTTCGGAAGACTATAAGCTCTATAAGATGCCTGCCGATGAATATGCGGTCCTCTTCGACAAAGACATCTGCAGGGATGAATTCGAGCAGATGATCCAGGTTCTTATGAAACTTTTCAGGGAAGAGATAAGCGAGAAGGATTTCATATATCATGGAATAGTAGCGCACATAACGATAGCAATCGGCATAGCTATCGGCAGCGAGATAGACCCGACTAAAAATACGGGCGGGAAATGGCATAACCTGGCCCTGAATGCCGATATGGCTCTGAAAAAGGCGAAGAGGCTGCAGAAAAATTACATTATCTTCAACGAATCTATGCAGATATCTAAAGAATATGAATATAACATAAGCTGGGCCAAAAAATTAAAAGACTCGATCCGCGGCAATAATATAGTCCCCTATTTCCAGCCGATATTAAATAACCACACCAATAAAATTGAAAAATACGAGTGCCTTGTCAGGATGATAGATGTCGACGGAAAAGTGCATCCTCCGCTATTATTCCTTGACATGGCTAAAAAATCCAAGCTTTATCATGATATAACAAAAATCATGATCTCCAAATCAATCTCCAGATTTCATGATAAAATTTATGATTTTTCTATAAATTTATCGGTTGACGATATTCTCGATGAAGAGACCAACGATTTTATCATGAAGAAGCTCAAGGAGAACTACCGCACCGTATCCAGGCTTGTTTTCGAGATTCTTGAGTCAGAAGGCATAGAAAATTACACGCAGGTAAAATCATTTATCGATGAAATCAAGCAGTACCAGTGTAAAATAGCAATCGACGATTTCGGGACAGGTTATTCCAACTTTTCCCATATTCTCCAGCTTAACGTCGATTATATTAAAATAGACGCCTCTCTTACAAGATACATTCACCAGGACAAAAACTCGCAGATCATTACTCAGACTATCGTGGATTTTACAAAAAAATTAGGAATCAAAACAATCGCGGAATTTGTTCATTCCAAGGAAGTCTTCGATAAAGTATGCGAGCTGGGAATAGATTATTCCCAGGGTTATTATTTCGGGGAACCGAAAAGCACCCTTTTAAATTAGAAAAGGAGGACGGTTTTGGAAGATGCACTCAAGAAATCACTGGAGCTTTTCAAGAAGCATGGGCCTTCCCGGAATTACCAGCGGATAATTGAAATTCTTGACACATATATAGAACTTCATCCGGATGATATTTTAGCGCAGAAACTGATAGGCTTCTCCCTGATAAATATAAAATCGTACGATGAGGCCTATCTTTATTTAAAAAGAATTTTGCAGAGCCAGTCGTCCCAGGATGAGACGGATGTATTGAACGCCCTTGCCTGGCTGGGCATGAAGGATGGAAAGGCTGAAGAATCCATAAACTATATCCTTGATGCGATATATCTCGATAAAAACAATCAAAAACTCAAAAACAATCTCAAGGCGCTCAAAAATATAGAAGATCCGAAGGTTTTCTTCAGAATGTCGAGACCCGATGATTTTTTATTCTTCAACCTTCCTAAGGAAAACACCCTGGATGTAATTCAAAACTCCCTAAACATGGTCTTGTCATCCCCAATGCTGAAATCTGCCGCGGCAATAACAATTGTCATAATCGCCATTATTGTTATTTATATCAACTATCCCTCGATAGTGAATTTTATCGATAATTACCGCTTTAAAAAAGGGCTCGGGCAGGGTCTGGTTACTCATGTGACGATTCAGGATATCGAAAAGATAATCGATGAAAGAAAATCATACAACATCAAGCTGACTGAAGCCGATATCAGGAAAAAATTCCAGCTGATAAGCGACGATATCGAACAGAAGAAAAGAAACCAGGCAATGATGCTGATAAACGAGCTTCTGAATTCAAACGCGAGCGACTTTATCAAGGAAAGGGTGCTTGTTTTAAAAGATGTTATGCCCGATATGGATCTGAATAGAATCGATTATCTGCCGACAGTCCAGGAAGTCAACAGGATCCCGTTTTTATACCAGGATGTTTATGTACGCTGGTACGGCACTGTCGCCAATCTTGAACATAAGGAAAGAAAAGAGACAGTATTCGATCTTCTTATAGATTTTGTAGAAAACGCTGTGGTCGCCGGGATCGCCGAATCCCATTTCAACGGTTTCCAGGATATAGCGAGCGGCGAAAAAGTCGCGGTCATCGGTCTGGTTGCCGGAATTACAATCGACAACAAAATAATCCTGAAAGGCGTCCAGATACAAAGGCTGGGTAACGAAAAATAATGATTAAATTTTTTATAGAAAACTACGGCTGCCAGATGAATTCCTCCGAAACGGATTCCCTGCGTTCAATCTTCTTCGATCATGGTTTTATCGAAGTTGCGGACCCCCCTCTCGCCGATATCGCAGTCATCAATACATGCAGCATAAGAAAAACGGCTGAAGACCGGATCGAGGGCAGGCTCGGCTACTACAGGGGCCTCCGCGACAAAAAAGGTTCGAAAGTCAGGGTTGTTTTTATGGGCTGCATGGCTCAAAACAGGGGAAAGGAGATCGGTGAAAAATATTCCGATGTCGTAGCGGCGGTATGGGGAACATACAACAAGGGCGGAGTCGCCGAATTGATAGATTCGTTAAAGGACCCGGGAAATAATAACGCTTTCAGCCTTGCCCAGGAGTCCTATGAATTCATGAACAGCTCCCCCCGGGAAAGGCTCAAATTTAAAAGTTTTGTCCAGATATCTCATGGCTGCAATAATTTCTGCAGCTACTGCATCGTTCCCATGGTCCGCGGAAGAGAGGTTTACCGTAAAAGCGGTGAAATAATAGATAACATCTCTTCGCTTGTAGACGGTGGCGTCCTTGAGGTTACCCTTCTCGGTCAAAACGTGAATTCCTACAGCGACAGCGGCCTGGATTTCCCCGGGCTCCTAGATAAGATATCAACGGTTACCGGAATTAAAAGGCTAACATTTTTGACAAGCCACCCCAAGGATCTTTCAAAAAATCTCACTGAAGTAATCAGGGCTCATGACAACATTCTGAAAACAGTCCACCTGCCCCTGCAAAGCGCAAATGACCGCATCCTCAAGCTCATGAACAGAAAGTATACTTTTGATCAATACCTTGAAAAGATCTCCTGGATCAAGGAAATAAAAGATGTGACTATTAGCACCGACATAATAACGGGTTTTCCATCGGAATCGGGAGAAGAATTCCAGGACACACTCGACGCGATGAAGAATATAATGTTCGACGAGGCCTTTATGTATTATTACAACCCCAGGCCCGGGACACCGGCGTCTTCGATAACGCCCCAGCTTGGCATGGCGGCAAAAAAACACAGGCTGGCGGAACTCATATCGGTCCAGCAGAAGATCATGAGTGAAAGGCTCGCGTCTTTCACGGGCTTCAGGACAAGCGTTCTCATGGAATCACCCAGCAGAAAGGATCCCGGAGAATTGATCGGCCGGACGCATAACGGTTTGATGGTCTTTATGAAGGGTGATAAAAGCCTGGCCGGAAAGATCATGAACGTGGAAATCTTAAAACCCAGCGGGACCGGTCTGAAGGCAAAAATCCTATAGCGGAAACAGCTGCCAAACCGGACATGTCCGCCCGGAGGGACGGCATAATAGACCGCCCTGAAAGGGCGGATTATTAGAGGTGTCTGAATTTTTGACAAAATTTCTTTTCCAATTCAAAATATTCTTTAGATTTATTTAATAATATCAATGCCGAAGGGTTCAATTTAAATTTTTAATACGAAATTCAATTAATATCCAGGGAGGATATATGGCTAAAGATAATTCATTGCATATCGATGAAAGCATGGTTGACACCGTTCTTGCGGAGGACCTTAACTTTCAGGGAACAATGAAATTTACAAAATCTCTTATGATCAAGGGCAAATTCGAAGGCCAGATCGACGCATCGGGCCACCTGATAATTGGCCCTAACGCGATCGTCAGCGCCACGATCAAAGCCGGTGTAATTACCAATTACGGCCAGATCAACGGCAATGTCGAAGGTACGGAAAGGGTTGAGCTGTTCAATCATGCAAGGCTTACCGGAGACATCAAGACACCTGAAGTTATAATCGAAAGCGGATGCAACTTTAACGGAACCTGCGTGATGAGCGACAAGAGGCCTTCACAGGCTCCGGTAAGCGGACAGATTTCTACCCCTGCGGCTCATCCCCAGGGTCAGAGCCAGTCATCATCCGGCCAGCAGCAACAGCAGCAGCAGCAAACCCACAAAAGATAAGATAATTTTAAAAATTCCGTCCCTCTGATTTAACCGGGGGACGGTTTTTTTTGCCCTGGATAGCCTCTGCGGGGACCGACCCTATGGAGCCGTCGAGCTCAAGGTCCCTGAGAAGGTGTTTGAAATCAGGAGGTATCGGTGCGGTCAGGACGAGATCCCTGCCCGTAAAAGGGCTGGTAAAGCTTATCTGGTGGGAATGAAGCATTTGACGGCTGATATTCTTTATCAGGGGATCGGAAATCTGCTTCATGCCGTATTCATTATCACCGGCGACAGGATGGCGTATAGAGGCAAGGTGGATCCTTATCTGATGCTTCCGCCCGGTCAGCGGTTCCACCTTCAAATAAGAAAAACCGTTTCTCCTGCTTATCAGAGAAACCCTGGAAAATGCGTTTTTGCCATCGACATCTTTATCGACATTGTTAATTTCGAATGCCGCTTCGTTATGGCAGATCGCTAAATATAACTTCTTTACAGATTTTTCCTTCCATAAAGTTTTAAGGGTTTCGAAATACTCTTTTTTCTTTGCAAAAAGGAGGACGCCTGTCGTGTCCCTGTCCAGCCTGTGGACGGCTTTCAATTCGGTATTTCCTGTATTTTTACGGAGGACCGCTTCAAGAGACGAGCCTCCCTCGTCAGAAATCATGCCTGAAGGCTTATTGACCGCGATAATAAACGCATCTTCATAAATAATCTGCAGGGGCTTATCTTTCTTATCTATCTTTTCTTCATCTTCGAATTCGACAATATCATCCTTTTTCAGGGTGTGTCCCGCCATCCATACGCGCCTGTTATTGACAAAGACCCTGCGGGAATCGATCAATGCCTTTGCTTTACTCCTCGAAACGCCGAGCTGCTCTGAAATGAATGTTATAAGGTCGGAAGGTATCGATACTGTCCGTTTTTCCATTATTCCCTTTCTTTGTTACCTTCAAAGCGAATGGACAGCCCCGCTATCACGGTCGCAAGGCCGATAATTACCACTGATATAGATACAAACGCCAATGAACCGTCATAATTGGTTGTTATGAAACTGATAAGAAAAAAGCCGAAATAAGTCAGCAGGATACCGGCTATAACCATCAGCCAGTTCTGCTTTTTCATTAAACTCTTTTTCATTGAAATCTCCCGCCCGTCATACCGGAAATTATAAGATATTATGAAAAATTACTCAAAATTCCTCGCCTCATGGAATTCTATCTGAATATCAATAAAATCCCGGCTATGCAGAGCGCAACTCCGCCGGCTTTATAAATATTGAATGTCTCGCCCAAAAACAGAACGGTTAGAATGAATAATAAGACTATGGCTCCTATGCTGATCACCGGAAAAGCGACATTCAGCTCGATTTTCGAAAGGGCGACAGCGTAAGGGACAAATGAAAAGACGGATAAAAGGGCGCCCGATAAAAAAAGAGGATTGCCGAGTATCTTCAAGACCGAGCCTGAGATATCGCCCTTCAGGTCGACCGCTCCGGTCTGGTTCATGCCTATTTTTATAAGCAGCTGGGAAATAACGTTCAGCGCTATCGAAAGCAATAGTAAAAGCTTGTATGCCATCTGCATCTCCGATATTGAAAGATCGAATATAATACCATATCTGAGGGCATTGGTCAAAGGAGCGACGAATTGCGATTTCATTCAAGCTGATTTAGAATATTCCGGAGGATAATATGGCCGATTCAGGCAAACTTTCATTTGTCCTGGCCGGATGCGGCCGTAATATGCACATGGCCGAAGGGCCATCTCGAACAGATCGGGTCATGCCTTCTGTCCGGCGTTAAAAACATCCTCCCGCCTGGGGCATAAAAGGAGAGATCAGGATCCTTGAACACCGGCGAAAAGCCGAATGGGGCTATATCGAAACGCTTGTTTATCCTGTGGAGGAAGCTGATCCCTACGAGCTGCAGCTCCGGAATTTCTGCGATGTCATCAAAGGGCGTGGCCAGCCATGCATGCCGCTGGCCGAATCAGTTATGAACATATATACGATAGAAGCGCTTGTCAGGAGCCTCATGCTTAAAAAGCCGGTAAAAATCGACATTCGCCACTCGCCACTTCTTTGACAGCCTTCCTAAAGCCTTCTATAATTTTCTTTCTTCCCGGGCTTAGAAACGGAGGCATTAATGGATGAAAAAATATTTATTTATGATACAACGCTTCGCGACGGAAAACAGGCAGAGGGCATAAATTTCTCTACGGCCGATATGATAGCCATAGCTAAAAAGCTTGATAATTTCGGAGTGGACTACATCGAGGGCGGGTGGCCGGGCGCCAATCCGAAGGACAGAATATTTTTCGAAGAAATAAAAAATGTCGAACTCAAAAAGGCTAAACTTGCCGCCTTCGGAAGGACGCGTCATGCTAAAAACAGGGTTGGAGACGATCAGGTCATTAAAGAGCTTATAGATTCGGAAACTCCTGTAGTCACTATTTTCGGAAAGTCCTCATCGATGCATGTAAAGGATGTTTTCCGCATAGAGCTTAAAGACAATCTTGAAATGATATATGACACATTGGCCTTTTTAAAGGAAAGGGATAAAGAGGTTATTTTCGATGCCGAACACTTTTTCGACGGTTATATCGAAAATCAGGAATATGCGCTCGAATCATTGAAAGCGGCGGAAAGAGGCGGTTCAGAAATGCTTGTCCTCTGCGACACGAACGGAGGCATGCTCCCCCGCGATATAACCCGGATTGTCACTGAAGTCAGAAAAGAGATCAAAACGCCCCTCGGTATTCATTGTCATAACGACAGCGATTGTGCTGTCGCAAATACCATTGAGGCGGTCAGGAGCGGGATCGTTCATGTGCAGGGTACAATCAACGGGATCGGAGAGAGGTGCGGAAACGCCAACCTGTGCTCCGTCATGCCCAACCTTATGCTGAAAATGGGGATGGCTTTCAACTTTATTAATGACGAGAGCATCAGGAAATTGATGGAACTTTCCCATTATATATATGAAATGGCCAATATGACTCCGGATAACAGGCAGCCTTATACCGGATTGAGCGCTTTTACACATAAAGCCGGAGTCCATGCCGATGCGGTAGAAAAGAACACCAGGACTTACGAGCACATTTCCCCTGAACTTGTAGGAAATCAGAGAAGGATACTCATATCGGAACAGGCTGGAAAATCCAATATCCTTGAAAAGGCCAGGGAAATGGGCATCACTATTCAAAAACAATTCGTACCTTTCCTTGTCGAAAGGATAAAGGACCTGGAAAACTTAGGATATGAATTCGAGGGGGCCGATGCGTCTTTTGAAATCCTTATAAGCAAGGTCTCCGGGTTATTCATAGAAAAATTCAAGGTGGAATCCTTCAAGTCTTTTAACTATATCAGGGAAGGCACCAATCCCGTTATTGAGGCAACTGTTAAAATAAAGGTCGGCGAACTCGAGGAATTAACAGTGGCGGAAGGTGACGGGCCTATTAACGCCCTTGACTCCGCCCTCAAAAACGCTTTATCTGTTTTTTACCCCGTTGTAAAAAACATAAAGCTTATCGATTACAAGGTCCGTATTTTAAACCCCAAAGCAGGGACAGCCGCTATTACGAGGGTTTTAATACAGTTCAGGTATGCCGGTTATGAGTGGGGAACAGTGGGAGTATCCGGGAATATAATCGAAGCGAGCTGGCAGGCGCTTGTTGACAGCATGAATTATATACTGATGAAAATAGACAGGGAAGAAGAAAAGAGAATCTAAAAGACTTTTTGAAAAATTTGAATTGTAATAAAATATCTAATTTGGGAGTTAATAGATGAAATATGTCTGGATTTTAATATTGATGTTTTCGGCCGCCATCGGCGGACATGCAGCGGTTGTAAATTCGATTGTCGCTAATATCGGTCAGTATTCTATTTCAAGGATAGATATTCAGAGAATGGACGAATTTCTCAAGGTGAGCAGAACCACCAATAACGACGCCCTGACTGAATTGATCCTGGTTTACAGTATTTTCAGTTCGATCGAAAATGACGACCAGATCACTTTCAAAGAGGCTGAAGTCGATAATACTATCAAAGCCCTTACAAACACCAATGGCAATCCCGATCCTATGGCAAAGTCGCGCCTGCAGCTTTTCCTCAGCTTTCCCGATGAATATAAGCTCGAGATCAAGAAGAACCAGGTGATCCGCACGCTTACTTATTACAAGCCCGAGCTCAAAACGATCGTTGACGAAATAATCCCTGACAGCGAGTTGAAGACTTATTATTTAAATAATAAAAAGTATTTTGTCAATCCTCCCCAGCTTGATATGTACGTATTGGCCGTCCCGCAGCCGCCTGATGCGAGCCTCGACAAGCTCGATGAAATCGAGAGAGCTCTTTGTGCAGTGACGAACGCGCTCAGAAAAACTGACGATGCAACGCCGGTAGTCGAAAAATATAAAACCTTATTAAACCCCGAACCCTATTCCGGAAGAACAGGTTACAGGCCGATAGTCGAGATTTTCAATTCGGGCTGCCCGGAAGAACTCATCAATTTCGCATTGATCCCGAGCATTCCCCTCCGTTCAGGACCGCCTTTAATCGTAAAAAACGGAACGGTTATCGGCTATGAAAAATTCATGTTTAAAAGTTCTCCGAGAGTAGTTCACTATTTTATCATCAAGGTATTAAACAAAAAACTCCAGGAGCCGATGACTTTCGAGGAATCGAAGAGCGCCATAGTAAACATTCTGAAGGAAGAGAAGATCAAAAGTTCCCTGCAGAAATTTATTATCAACAAGATAAACAGGAGTGAGATCTCGGTGAATATCATTGATAAATCTTATGAAGGAGTTTACAATGAATTTTTACGAAGGTAAATTATCGGCGCAGGAATTAAGAATAGCTGTCGTTATCGGCAAGTTCAATTCTTTTATCGGAGATAAGCTCCTCGACGGAGCCCTAAACGCCTTCGAACAGCTCGGAGGGGATTCTTCAAAATTGGACGTGTTTAAAGTTCCCGGAAGCTATGAAATCCCCGGAGTATGCACAAAGTTAATATCTCAGAATAAATATAACGCTATAGTATGCCTCGGAGTCATCATCAGGGGTCAGACGCCCCATTTCGAGTATGTCGCTTCAAATACATCAAAGGCTATTATGGAACTTTCAATAGAAGGCCCTGTACCCGTCATTTACGGGCTGATCACAGCCGACGATATGGACCAGGCAATCGACAGGGCCGGAACCAAAAGCGGAAACAAGGGATATGATGCAGTGCTTGCCGCTGTTGAAATGGCCGGACTCTATAACATTATTTCAGGGACAAAATAAATAAAAAGGATAGTTATTTAATGCCTTCCTCCAAACATGGCTTCAGGGAAATGGGAAGAGAGCTTGTTTTTCTCTCCCTCTATATTTATGACCTTTCCCGTGTTTCTCCTGCCGAACTATCGGGCTTCGAATGGTATGATATTATGGCAGGAGAGCGCGCAGAGGAGTGGGCCGGCGAGGATTTTTTATTTATCCCTGTAAAGAGGCGCGCTGAAATATATGAATTCGGCAAAGAACTTCTTAACGGAACAATCTCCAACCTGAATAAAATAGATGAGATAATCAATACCCACCTTGTCAAATGGAGTTTCAACCGCCTTCATTCGGTCGACAAGGCTATTCTCCGCCTTTCAGTCTATTCGATCATATACAGGTATGACATCCCCGCTGAAGTGACAATATCGGAAGCCAACGACTTATCGAATAATTACAGCGATGAAAACACATCGAATTATATCAATGGAATATTACATAAAGTCAAGCAGGAATACAGGAAAAACACTCTGGCAGAAAATTCCTGAAAGCTGTCCGCGGGGTTTATTTTGAGCAGGAAAAAAAAGGTTTCTAAAAAAGACAGGCGCCTCAAGTGGCGCGCTTTCGATAAAAATTTTATTCATTTCCTTTCAAAACGGAGATTCCGTTTTTTAACCTCGTTTATGAGGGTTATCAGCCATATCGGCGACGGTTATGCGTGGTTTTTCCTCTGCCTTCTTTTTGTCATAATCGGCTTTCTCCAGGATGGGGAATTCACACTCAGCGGAGAAGTTTCGACCGGAGTCTCAATTTTCATTTCACTGCTGATCCAGGGCATTCTCCAGATGGTTGTCAAAAGGCTTTTCGGCAGGGAAAGGCCCTATGTAAAACACGATGATATCTCAAAAGCAATAAAACCTCCGGACAGGTTTTCATTTCCGTCCGGACACACGGCCGGTGCTTTTACTGTTTCTTTTGTCCTTTATTATTATCATCCATTTATTTCGATACCCTTTTTCATATTTTCAGGCCTGATCGCTTTCTCCAGGATGTATCTCGGCGTCCATTACCTCTCCGACATTCTCGCCGGAATTGTCCTGGGCTTTATCAGTTCAAGCCTGGGCATCTATCTGTCGCTGCTGATCAGCGGCTGAAGCGGGGTTTCCAATGATTGATTATTCAAGGCTTGAATCGATCGCATCCTCGGATACCAAAGGCCTTATGAGGACAAAGGATAACAGGTTCACAATGCTCCTCCATGGGCGCTATGTTCACAGTTTCTATACATGCGGCAGGGAAGCCGCCAGGCTCGTAGAGCATATCCTCCCCCTGGAAAGGGAAAATACCCTCGTTATTTTCCTGGGCGCCGGACTGGGCTATCATATCGAAGAACTTGAAAAGGAAGGATTCAAAAACCTTATCATTATTGAAAGAGACAGGGAAATATTCTCTGTTTTTGATAAAATATACATACGCGGCGATAATTCCTACGTCATCTCGCCCGATGACGAGCCTTCGAGACTGGATACGATTATAACCATGCTCGATATTGAAAAATGGAAAAATATAAAAACCGTATCTCTCCGCGGTTCATACGAGAGGGAATTGTACAAGCCCTTTGAGGACAGGATCGAGAGGCTTCTGCAGGTCAAGCTTGGAGACTTTTCCACACGCCTGAAATTTGAAGAAATATGGCTGATCAACATTATCAAAAATATCGGCAATTTAAAATCCTCGGGTCTGGTCAGGCAATTATTCGGCAAAGCCGTGAATGTCCCTGTAATTGTGGTTTCAGCCGGTCCTTCTCTTAAACTGTCATTAAACGAAATAAATCGTTTTAGCGATAAATGCATAGTGATCGCAGTCGATACAGCCCTTACACCGCTTTATGAGGCTGGAATAATACCCGATTTCATCTATTCCCTTGATTCCCAGGTCCATAACCTTAATGATTTTTCCATGATCGGGACAGATTATCTGAAAAGGACCAGGCTGATATACGATATTGTCGTAAATCCGGAACTTCCCGCCTATTTCAGGGGAATTTCAGGCAGCGGCCGTATCAATACATTCACCGCAAATACGGCGCACCTCGATTTCGATTTTAACGGCAATTCCTACCTTATCAAGAACGAATTAGTCAACTGGATCGAGTCGGCAGGGTCACTCCGGATCGGCGATATTGAAACCGGCGGTTCTGTATCAACTTCCGCTTTTTATTTTGCATACCAGATGGGAGGCAATCCCATAATGCTTACCGGCCAGGATCTCGCATATTCTTATTTTTGCTCCCATGCCTCTTCAACGTCACACTTCTACAGGATAATTGCAGGAACTTCACGGCTTAAAAGCCTCCAGGACGTTTTTATGGGAATTATGCTTTCAAGAAGATATATCAGAACCGATCCTGTTAATCCACAGCGGGGCGGCGGGGAAAAGCCCGGGCTTTATACTGATTTCGTCCTCAAGAATTTCAGGGGATGGTTCGAGGAATCGGCAAAGAGCATAATGAGATTCAATCCTGAAATATCGCTTGTCAATTCAAGCTCCGGAGGTTCATTGATAGATAATTTCCAAAATATAGGCATGACCGATTATTTTAATAAAAACGATTATCATAAGCTTGATAAAGAAAAACTTTTTGATTCGATGTTGATAGAAACCGGTAAAACAGATAAAATAATATCTCTCCTGGCGCCTCTTCATGATTATCTTGTAAATCTTGAGGCAGACCGGGGCATATTCAATAAAATCAGGAATTCGGAATGGAAATTCCTCGATAAATATTTCATGAGGGAAAATATGATCTTTGAAAGATACGGCAATTTCGATAACAATAATGTGGAAAGAAAATTGTTCAGATTTATAAAGGCTATTGAAGGAGCCAGCCGTACGGATGCTGCGCACGAGGGTGAGAGCAATGGATTATAATAAAATTGTCGAAGAAATAGAAGAAAACATCTTTATAATATACGGTGAAAAGCCAAGTTCTCATGCATACCTCATAAAAGGCCTGTATAAAAATGTTCTAATCGATACGGGAACAAAAAATAACTTCAGCAGGATAGTACAGTCCGCGGCTAAAGTAGGCCTCAAGGCAAGCGATATCCATCTTGTAATATGCACGCATGAACATTATGATCACATCGGGGGCATCAGTTTTTTCTATGAAACCGCTCTTCTTGCAGCAGACAGGTTCGCCGCGACAAAAATAGAACTGCAGGATGAGTATGTAATTCATGCCGCCGTTCATGGAGAGGAAGCCATCAAAACACGGATTAACATATGGCTCGAAAACAGGGTGCTGCTTGATTTCGGGAATTATAAACTCAAGGTCCTGCATACCCCCGGGCATACGTCAGGATGCATATGCCTTTATGAGCCCTTTAAAAATTTCATGTTCACCGGAGACACTGTTTTTTCCGGCGGCGTCATATCAAAAATATCGGATTCCGGCAGTTACGGAGATTATATCAATTCTCTTGAAAGGCTCAACACATACAAGATCAAAAGGATATTCCCGGGCCATGGCAAAATCTGCAATAATCCAGGAAAATCACTCGATGAATCGATAAAGAATGCGAAAAAAAAACTGTCGGATTATACGGCAAGCCTGGAAAATATCAGGTAAAATCCAGGCAGACCAGGCAGATATCGTCTTCGAAATCCTCCCCGCCCCTGAACTGCTTGAGTTTTTCCATAACCTGGTAGAGAAATTCCTGCGTCGTCATTTTAGACAGTTCCTTAAACAAATCTATAAGGCATACGCTTTCAAAATTCTGCCTGTAGTCGTAATCTTCTCTGGAATTTATATTGACGGCATCCGTAAGGCCGTCAGTGTAAAGCAGAAGCCTGGAACCCTTTTTAAGCTGTTCGCTCTTTACTATATATGGCTTATCCATAGCCACAAGTTCAGAATTGCTCATAACGGCAAGAGGCAGTGAACGTCCTGAATCATCGAGCAATCCGCATTTGCCGCTTTCAATAACGTAGGGCGAATTGTGCCCGGCATTCGCATAAGAGAACTCATTTTTCGAAGGGTAATAGATCCCGTAAATAGCTGTCACAAAATTATTGCCTGTATTTCCGTATAAAACATTATTCAGCGACTCAAGGACCTGTGCCGGATTGGTAATCCGCGGAACTATTTCAAGGAGATGCGAATATATCATGCTTGTAATGAGGGCGCCGGGCACGCCGTGCCCGGAAACATCGCTTATAAATATCCCGATTTCATCAGAATATCTGAAAGGGAACAGATGAAGGAAGTCCCCTCCAAGCTTGGCCATGGGGTGATAAACAAAATCAATAAAATGGAGATTCCTTTTAATTCCGATGAACTGCCTCTGGATTGACCTGGCCATGTCCAGTTCAAGATTCATAGTATCGATCTTATCGCTTAATACGTTCCTCTCTTTTTCAAGCTCGGCTGAATATTTACTGACCTTGTTTTTTTGATTTTCATAAGCGTTTACATAAATAACAAATACGGACACGACCATTATCATGCATAATACCATGCTGTAGGTTAAGTTAAACAGCCTGGTTGCTTCAGAGTAAAAACCTGTCACCATGCCGGGATAAAAATACTCGATAGTAATCAGGGCCGAATATATGAATATGTATAAGATCAGGCTAAGAATTCTTGCTTTACCCCTCAAAAGGGAGCATATTCCGATGGTGAACAGGAATATGTAGTGATCGAACCCGCCCCGGGACCCCCCGTTAAAGAACCACAGGACAGGAGTGACAATTAATATCAATATGAATAAATAGAGCCAGACGCAGAGATTGTATTTATTTCCGAACCTGGATAAGTGATAAAAGAAAACGGAAAATACCGCGAATAATGTCGGGATAATGATAGTCATTATGTGATCATGCATGATGATGTGATTGATGTTACCCAGAAGAGCTACTAAAAGCCCCATGATGATAACCACATGGAAAAGTCTCTGTTCAATAGGGTAACTGTCTTCCCTGCCGGCTGTCAAAACGAATAATTTTTCTAACCATCTCATATTCTTATGCTTTTCCTTATATTATATCTATGCATGCGAAACAAATATCATCCTCAAATTCATCCCCTCCCCTGAACTGCCTGAGTCTTGCCATCATTTCTCCGGAAAATTGCAATGCGGGCATCGAAAAAAGATCTTTTACGGAATCGGGAAAGCGTTCATGTTCGAAATCACAGGCATTATCCGTTTTATCTTTAATATTAATATCCAGCGCATCCATAATGCCGTTTGTATACAGGAATAATTTCGAGCCCTTTTTCAGATTTACCCTGGAAACCGAATAAGGCTTGCCCAGGGCTTCAAGTTCGGGATTGCTCAAAACCGCCAATGGGAGGGAACGCCCTGATTCATCAAGCAGGCTTGAAATACCGTTTTCAATTATGTAAGGAGAATTTCCGCCGGCATTGGAATAATTGAACTCGCCTATTGACGGGTAATATATGCCGTAAATAGCCTTTATAAAATTTGAACCGGTATTGCCGAATAGCATTTTGTTCAGGGACTCAAGCACTCCTGCAGGATTATTAATGCGTGGTACAATTTCAAGAAGATGCGAATATATCATACTTGTTATAAGGGCGCCGGGAACGCCATGCATCGAAACATCGCTGATGAAAATCCCTATTTCATCCGAATATCTGAAAGGAAATAAATGTAAAAAATCACCTCCGAGTTTAGCCATGGGGTGATAAATGAAATCAATAAAAGGGATATTATTTTTATTAATAATAAACTGCCTTTGAATAGCCCTGGCCATATCCAGTTCCAGGTCCATTTCATTGAATTTATCGCCTATAATGTTCCTCTCTTTTTCAAGCTCGGCAGAATAGTTGTCAGCTATTACCTTTTCCTGGTTATAAGCGTTTATATAAACTGTAAAAAGTATAATGCTCATGATCATTGTCATTATCATGCTTGAAAAAGCGTCAAAATACCTGTCCATCCTGGTCGGGTAGCCGACGATTGCTTCCGGGTGATAGTACTCCGCAATAACAATAATGATAAATGTTAAAAGATAAATAATAAAAGTGATTATTCTTGCCTTGCCCCTCAACAGGGAGCATAATACAAGGCAGAAAAGCATTACAAAATAATGAAATCCGCCGTTAGACCCCCCGTTAAAAAACCAGAGCACAGGAGTCATAACGAATAATATGATGACCAGGAATATCCAGACCGACAGGGAGTACATGTTTTTAAAGCGTGCAAGATAATAAAGGATTGCCGATGTAATCAGGAATATTGTCGGAAAAACAATTGTCAGTAAATGATTATTAAGCATAAGATTATTGATGTTTGATAACATAATGAATGCAATCCCGCCGATAACAACAAAGTGGAACAGTCTTTGCTGCAGCGGATATAAGGCTTTATCGCCGGCAATTAAGCTGAAGCATTTTGAGAACAATCCGCCTAACAATTTCATTAATAATCCCGAAAATCTTATTTAATAAGAAAAGTACTATTTTTTTATTATAAATACCGGCATCAAATATTGCAAGGCCCCTGTATCCCATTTATAATATCCGTTCCCTCCGGTAAATGCGAGGTTTGAAATGTTCGGCGATCTTGTGAAAATTCAGGATGACCTTATTATTATTTTCGCGTCCATAATTGTATTATTCCTCTCAGGTATAATCATATTATCCCTGAGAGCTCTTTTTCTTCATCAGAGTATTGAAAAATCCATGATGGCAAGGATTAAGGCAGGAAAATACAATGAAGTCATCGACATTGCAAGGGATTTCATAAACATCAGCCAATCAAAGGGCCGCAGGAATCCGGGTATGTTTGTCCTGTATTACCTGGCTCAGGCTTATGAAGCCATCGATTCCCTGAATAATGCTTTAAAATACTATACTGAAGCCTCTCTCCAGGCTTCAAAATACGGGAGGATGTACTCAACCATTCTTCTTCATATCGCCAAGATTTCCTTCAAACTCGGCAAAAACAAGGAAGCCCAGGCAAATTATATGATGCTTCTCGATAAGGACCCTGACAATGCAGAGGCGCTTTACGAACTCGCATGCGTCCATTACAGGAACAGGAGCCTTAAAAAGGCGCGGGAATGCCTTGAAACAGTCCTTAAAAAAAGGAGCGGCCTTATCGAGGCCAGGAGCCTTTACGGTAAAATACTTTTCGATACGGGCAATTACCTGCCTGCCTTAAAACAGTTCAGCCTGCTTGAAAAATATGATCCGTCCAATTACGAAGTCTTTTATTACAAGGCAAAATGTTTCGAGAATTTGAAAAAATACGCCGAGTCAATCAGGGCTTATCAATTCATTCTCGGCCATGAATGGAAAAACGAAATCCATTCCAATAATAATACCCTGGTCGGGATTCGCGAAGGGTCCCAGATTTCGGTGATCAATCTATATATAAAGATCAAGGATTATCACAGCGGAATTTATTACGTATCGGAATACCTCTCTAACCCATCCTCGGAAGAAACAAAAACAGAACTGATCTATCTTTACGCGAACCTTCTCTGGAATACAGGTGAGGAATACCAGGCGCTGAAAAATTTCGAAAGAATTTATATGATGAACCCGGGATATAAAGATGTCGCAATAATGCATGAACGCTATAAAAAAATACTTCCCCATACTTACTTGAAGGCATATTTCACCTCGAATGAAAGCAGTACTGACGGGCTGGATTTCGATTCCTTATGCAAAAGGATCCTGGCCAGGCATGTCTTTAAACTTATGTACAGGCATTTAGATTATTATATATACGAGAAGGGAGTATTCTACGTGGTTTTCTACAGGCACATCGAACCGGCTTCTTTCAGCAAACTTACCGAAATAGAGGTTATGCTGAACAGTTTCCAGACAAGGCCCCAGAACATCGAAATATATTCCCTGTCGGGAATAATGGATGACGCCATAACTCATTTCCTGCTTAAAAGCTCGCACATCATAGAAGGGGATGAGTTCATCAATACCGTAAAAAAGATTGCTCCTCTAAAATCTTGATCATTAAAATTGGTTTCTTTGAATTAGCATGGTAAAATATTCATGAAATCTGAATCTGCCGGAGTCTTTCTATGCCTCGCTTTCTGTTAACAGCGTCATTAATCTCTGTTTTTGCTGCCTGCGCCCCGAATGTAAGACCCATACCTTACAATCTGCGCCTTCTTATTGCGGTTAGCGATGTCGGGAATCAAACGGGAGAAACAAATTACGATTCTATCCTTGACCCGCTGGCAGGAAACGTGATCACGGAGCTTCAGAAGACGGAGTGCTTCCGCATTGTCGAACGCCAGCGCCTCAGAAACCTGCTTGAAGAAATGAAACTTGGCGCAGCCGGGCTCACGGACCCGGAAAACAGCAAAGAGGTCGGTAAAATTTTAGGGGTCGACGCCATACTTTTCGTTGACCTTACTTCGGTTGATTATAATAATGATCAGAAATCCATTGGAAGAATAATTGTCAAAGCGAATGAAACATTCATTATCAATTCCGCCGCCCGGCTTGTTTCGGTTGAAACCGGGGAAATTTACGCTTCTTCAGCATACACCGTGACAAATGAGAACTCTTATTCGCATGTCGGCATGATTTCTAACGGCCAGATGGCCGACAGAAATGAAATGGTTTTGAGCGCCATGCAGCAGTCGATAAAACCGCTTGTCATAGATATAAGCCGCCAGATGCAAAGGTCCGGGAATTGAAATCTAGGATTCTTCCTTTATCGTTTTTCAGCTTCACTCCTTTCAGACATTGCAAATGAGAGCAAATCCCCTATTAATCTGCGGCATTTCAAAGCCTCGTCCTCTATGGATTTTAACTGAACGCAGATCAGGTCGTCCTTATCCAATTTCTTTTCAATATCCCGTACATTGAGGAGGATTCGTCCCATCGGATCATTGATCTCATGCGCCACAGCGCCCGCAAGCTGGCCAACTGCCGCCATTTTTTCAGACTGGATCAGATTATCCTGGGTTACCATCAGCCTGTCATACGCTTCCTGTAATTTCCATGCCCTTTCAAGCAGCGCTTCGGTTCTGACTTTTTCAGACGACAGCTCAAGTTCTCTTTCCTGAAGCCTTTGCAGCTCCCTCATATCCCTGCCGACGCAAACTATTCCTATATAGTTTCCTTCACTGTCCTTCATTACCGAACCTGAAAGATTTATCGGTATATTCTCACTGTTTTTCGTTATTAATACAACCTGTTTATTCCTGAAAGATTCTTCTTTAAATACATCAGGCCATTTGACGGAGGGATTCAATTTCTCCATAAGACTTCCGATAAGTTCAAATCTTGAATATCCGAGCAGTTTTATCAGCGATTTGTTTACCTCTATTATTTTTCCTCCGCTGTCGGCGAGAATTAACAAATCGCTCATAGTAGATATTATATTGGCTGCGGCATATGAAGAGGTAAGAGACAGAAAACTGTATTTCGTCATCGCGTAAACTATTCCTGCCGAAAATATTACAGAAAAAACCACTCCTATGGGAGGTATGAAGTTATGGCGGAGCAGAACCTGTGTTACAGTGCTGGCGATAAAAAACAAGGATGCTGATAAGAGAATTATCTGCAATTGCTTTTTTTCATAATATGACTTTTTTTTATAGGAACTGAAAGGCATGCAGAGCGCAAAAATAGTAAATGAAATGTAAAAAGCAAAATATAGCCTGGGCCATAGCGATGACGACCAGACTGGCATCCATCCGTAAGATAATTTAACAAGATCTGTAATCAAATGTCCGGCCCATTGCTGATAAATAAAAATACCCGGGATTATAAATATAAACAGATAATAATACCATTTTAAAAACTTATGATACTTTTTATCGGCAGTCAAAACCCAGGAAAGCAGCACCGCAAAAGGAGCGAAACAGCACCAGCCGATTGAAGAAATATTAAGCCATATCATGGCTAGCTTAACGGAATCCGAATTTTCTATCAGCAAAGCCGTAAAATTACGGATCGTAAAACAAAAGATAAGCAGTGCGCAGAATATGCTTGCCTTTGCCGCAGGATTTTTCGATAAAATAAAAAAAATAAGCCATGCGCAGCTCAGGAAAGATATATAATAGACTATCGAAAGGAGGATCATATAACAGGCCCGCCGCCTTTAACGGGTAATTTTATGGTTAATGCCGTTCCCTTATCGGGAATACTTTGAGCCTCTATTGTCCCGTTATGATTATGGATGATCTCATAACATATGGAAAGTCCAAGTCCCCCGTGGCCCTTTCCGGCCTCCTTTGTCGTGAAAAAAGGCTCGAAGAGATGTTTTTTAACCTCATCAGTCATCCCGTACCCGGTATCCGATACGGTAATTATAATAAGATTTTCAAAACTTTTTGTGGAGAGTGTCAATTTTCCGCCCTCCGGCATTGCATCAATGGCATTATTGCATAAATTTACAATAACCTGCCGGATCTGGTTTTTATTGGCGGTTATCACCGGCAATTGTTTTCCGTATTCCTTGATTATAACGATGCTTTTCATTTTAGAGCTCGCCTCTACAAAGGATATAGTCTCTTCAATCGTACTGTTGATATCAATTTCTTCCGCTGTTTTTTTCTCCATCTTTGAGAATGTCAGCAGATCCCCGACAAGCCTCCGGCACCTCAAAGCCTCCCGCTCTATCGCTTTTAACCGGATATAAAGCATGTCATCCTCTCTCGTTCTCTCCGTAATTCTCCGCGCAGATTCGAGTATCGCCCCTATCGGATCATTGATCTCCTGGGCCACCCCGCCGGCAAGCTGGCCAACCGCCGCCATTTTCTCCGACCGGACAAGCTGGTTCTGGGTAATCCTTAGCTTGTCATAAGCTTCCTGTAATTCCCAGGCCCTATCCTGGAATATCTCTGAACGGATTTTCTCAGCCTCGAGTTCCTTCTCTCTTTTCTGAAGGTTTATTATCTCGCGTATATCCCTGGCGACCCCCACTATTCCCAATAAATTGCCATCCCTGTCTTTCATCCTTGACACGGAAAAACTGACCGGTATGTTTTCACCATTTTTTGAATGTAAAAATATTTGATTCTCACCCGCCGTACCTTCATCGGGTATCGATCCGCCTTCCGGTAAAAGAACCTCGGCCGGGCCGCCTATTATTTCATCCCTTGCGTATCCTAACAGGGCTAAAGCCGCATTATTGACTTCAATTATTTTGCCTTCAGGACTTATAAGGATCAGAGAGTCGCTCATAGTTGAGAGAATATCCGAAGCCGCATAAGCCGGCGTAATGTTCATAAATCTGTATTTATTTATACCATATATAATTGCGCTTGCGAGGATAAGGGCGGTTATGGACCCGAACGGCGGAATGACATGAATATTAATTCGAGGGAGAAATACATCAATAACCGTTGCAGAGATGAAAAAGATATAGCCGGAAAAAATAGTTAATTTTATCCTTCTTTTTTCAAACGAATACTTTCTTCTTTTAGTTGTACTATAACCTATATACAATACGATAACCGGAACGCAGCCGTAATAAGCATAAAAAAGCCATGGCCAGATGGTTTTCGACCATAAAATAGACCATCCGTAAGGCTGCCTGACGACTTCGCTAACGAGATTCCCTGTCCATTGCTGATATATAAAGAAGGCCGGGACGATCATGGCCGGGATATAAAAATACCATTTCCTGAAATATTTATCCCTTTCCGATAAAACAAGCGACAGCCAGAGTGCAAAAACGGCAATAGTGCACCACCCGGAAGACGAAATATTCAGCCAGAATAGTGCCCTTTCGTATGTTGTTGAAACCTGAATAATTGAAAATGCGAGATTCCAGACTGCAATACTTAATAAAAGCAGCACGCAGACTATTTTTGACAGGACTTTAAAGTCTTTCGACAATACAAAATATATCATCCATAAATTAATTATGAATGATGTAAATAAAAAAATGGATAAAAGATTCACTTAACCCTCTACTTGCAAACTCAGGTCTAAATTTTTAAGTGTTGGAAGAGAGGCGGCTGTAGAAATCTTTTCAGATAATAAAATATAATAACGGGAATTAAAATAATTGGCAATTAATTTAATTGAGTTTTATAATACAATACGATAGTGTATTATGCATCTGACAGCATGAGACAGAATTTTTTCTTATTTTTAAAAAATAAGGCGCAAATTCAAAAATTAAAACATGGCGCCTAGAGGGTATCCATGTTTTCTTATCAGAATATATTTCACCGCATGGGCCAGCCGCTTGCCGTTATAGACGGCAGGGGAACAATTCTTGAAATTAATGAAAGCTTTAAAAATTTTTTCGCAGGGAACAGTAAATTTAATCTAAAAGATTATCTGCCTTCCGATTTTCATATTGTTTTCGAAGCGGCGCTTTTAAAAGCCGGCAGTGAAGCGTCTTTTCTCGAAGTGATCGACAGTATAAATTTTGAAACCAGGCACAGTCTCAGGATAGACTTATATCCATTTGAAGAAAACCCGATTGTGATTTTAGCGGTAATAACAGATATGACAGTTATTAAATGGAAAGAGGATACGCTGATAACCGCGACATCAGGCTGGCGTTTTATTGTGGATTCAATCATCGATCCGATCTGCCTGACTGACCCTGAAGGCCGGATAAAACGGCTAAATACCGGTTTTGCATCACTGGTAAAAATGGGATTCAATGAAATAATCGGAAAAAACCTTTTTTCAATCTTCCCCAGCCTGTCGTCGCTTCGGGAAACCTTGAAAACCGGCAAACTGCCGGGAAGATTCCATGATGAATTTGACTGGATGGATAAGAAATACAGGGTGATCGCCGACCCCTACATGCGGGGGGCGGACAGGATATCCGAGGTGATTTTCATTTTCCAGGATATAACAGAGGAGAAAAAGGCTGAGCGCGCCTTGAAAGACGCCGAGTTCAGATTATCCGAAATAATGGATTCAATTACCTCCCCTATTTTCTTTAAAGATCTCGACAATATTTACAGGGGCTGCAACAAGGCCTTCTGCGATTTCAAGGGTTTACCGGCAGAAAAGATCATCGGCTCGTCAATCGATGATCTTTTCCATGCGGAAAAGGTCGCTGATTACAAGAAAAGGGATTTTGAACTTATAGGAAAAGGGGGGCGGCTGAGTTACGAAACAATGGAACGTTTCGCGGACGGAGTCCTGAGGGATGTTATTATAAATGAAGCTCTGGTAATGAACAGCAATAATGATCCCGAAGGGATAGTCGGCATGATAGTCGATATAACCGATATGAAAATCGCCGAGGATAAAATCAGGGCAAGTCTCAGGGAAAAGGAAGTGCTATTAAAGGAGATACACCACAGAGTCAAGAATAACCTCAATATAATCGGATCTCTTCTCGGATTAAAAAGAGACAGCACTGATAATCCGGCTGCAAAAGACGCCCTCAGAGAAAGTATTTCGCGTGTTTATTCAATGGCCTTAATTCATGAAAAACTTTATCATTCCGAGGATCTTTCCAATATCAATGTCGGCGAGTATCTCGAAAGCTTGACCGCCTCCATTCTAAAGAATTATAATGTACTGTTTCCCGTAAAAATAGAGCAAAACTGCATAGATATAAATCTTGATATCGAAACGATGATCCCGCTCGGGCTGATATTGAATGAATTAATGACAAATTCGATTAAATATGCTTTCACGGATAAAAAGAAAGGGAATATCCGGATAGATCTCGAAGTATCCGGGCCTCATATGATAAGGTTTATCTACTACGACAGCGGCCAGGGTATACCGGCCGGTGTCGATATAGATAATCCCCTGACCCTCGGGTTACAGCTTATTAAGGACCTTGTAAAGCAGATGCATGGAAAATTGCTGCTTCAGAAGGACGGGGAAATGAGGTATGAAATCGAGTTCCCTTTTGGCCTTGAAAGTTAATTAAAGGAAACTGATATGATAATTATTTTAATACTATTGATCATAATATCCGGTGTCGTATTCTTGATTTACAGGTCGGGCGGCAGTCATCCTGATAATATATTGGACAGCATCACAAGACTTATAGTCATGAAGAAATATGAAGAGGCTGTCGAAACCGGCCTTAAATACCTGAAAAAAAACAATTCTTCATCCGCCATGCTGCAAAAAATAGCGCAGGCTTACGAAGGTCTTTACCAGTACAGGCGGGCTATCGAATTTTATGAAAAAAGCCTTGTTCTGCTCTCAAAGAGCATTCATAATGATCTTAGGTATGACATATACAATAAAATCGGCGGTTTATACACAATGATCAGGGACCAGAACAGCGCCCTGGGATATTATAATCTTGTTCTCAGGGAAAACGAACATAATATGAAAGCGCTATTTTTTTCCGCAAAACTGCTTTACAGCCAGAAGGATTTCAAGAAATCGAGGGAACGCCTTGAAACCTACCTTAAATTCAGGCCCAGGGAGATAGCCCCGCTTCTGCTCCTGGCCAATGTCTGCTACGAGTTAGGCGAATACAGGAAATCCCTGGAAATCTTGCATCAGCTAGGCACTATTAATGATGAATTAGTTACTCTCAGGGATGATGAAATCTTAATGCTGACAGCCTGCAATCACATGGCTATGGGATCTTATCAGGAAGCAATGTCTTTTCTTAAGATAATTCTAGGCAGGAGGTCGATGCTCGATAAAACTGTTCCCCTATATATCACCGCCCTGCTGAGGAATAAAGAAACGGATAAAGCGATGATATTTTACAATGATAACGGCCACCTGCTAAGCCCTGAAAAAAAGATGGAATTGAAGTATCAGATAGCGCAGGCCCGTTTTGAAGATGGAGAGATATACCCGGCTATAGAGTTATGGAGGGAAATATCGGAGGAAAATCCCTCTTATCAGGACATTGCCCGTATTATCAGCAGAGCAAGGGTTCTACTGGAAAACCCCGTCCTCAGGAATTATTATACGACGGATGAAAACAGGCTTCAGAATTTTGTTATTAAAATTTTTCCGGTCCAGGCAGGCAGCATCATCAAAGGCAAGGAATTCTGGGTTGTTAAAGGCGGATCTGCTGCGGCTATCCTTTACCTGAAAGCAAACAAGGTATCAATTGATACCCTGATCAGCATGGGAGATACGATCATGGCAAATGCCCTTTTCAATCTGAAACCGGTCATATATTCACTTTATGGTATTGAAGATATATGCAAGGAACATGAATTTTATAAAAGCGCAAAAGAGATTTCGGGAGAGCAGTTTGTTAATTTCTTTAAAGCCGCTGATAGCAGAGCGTCATAGGGAGAGGTTATTAATTATGGAAAAGGAAAAAATTCTTATCGTCGAAGACGAGATCATCATCGCAAGAGACACCCAGTCGAGGCTGAAGAAAATGGGATATACGATTACCGGCATAGCCGAATCCCGCGAAGAAGCTCTTGCATCTATTGAAAGCGCCAGGCCCGACCTGATTCTGATGGATATTAAAATCAAGGGTCCGGTTGACGGTATTACAAGCGCGATCGAATTCTGGGAACGTTTTAAAATACCGGTGGTTTTCCAGACGGCTTTTGCCGATGAGATAACCCTGGCAAGAGCCAGGGTAACCGATTTCTACGGATATCTTGTAAAGCCTATAAACGAAAATGATTTCAAGATCGCGGTTGATAATGCCCTTTATAAGGCTCATGGCGTAAGGTCGATGTCATTATTTGCCGATTATTTCCTGTCCGTGCTGGAAAGCATGCAGACAGGCATAATTACCGCCGATAATGACGGATTAATAATATATATGAACGGAAAGGCCCGCTCCTGGCTTGAAATTTCGGAGGAACCGAAGGGGCTTAATATTTCCGAAGTTTTCAGCAAAGAAGGCGAACCTGAAACGGAAAACGGCAGGATGCTGGACAAAACCGTTCAAATAAATCTTAAAAAAGGGAAGAAGATCAGGGTAACATACAGCGTGGGCAATATTACCTGGAAGAACGAAAACACCGGTATCTTAATACAATTTATTCCGTGTTAGGGCTGTATGAACAGAAAATACTGGTTGTTCTTGCGGAAATTTATTAAATTAATTATAATACAACTTGGTGTCGAGGGTATACAAAAACATTCAATCAATTCAAAAATTAATAATATCATTCTCAATGTTAACTATGGGGTCTGTCAAAATTAAAGGGGGAAAATTTGTCATGTTGTTAAAACAGATCATTCCGCTAATTATTCTCGGGTTATTTTTCAGTTGCGGTCAGAGTAAAAGCGATACAGTCTTAAGCAGTCTGACCAGCAAGGATAAAGCAGCGATACTAAACAAAAAAGGCGCTTCGATGTATAAGGATATGGTTGATAATAACGATTTTAAAAAGGCTCCGGACGTTAAAAGCATTTTCAAGGAAGCGCTTGAATTCGATCCCGGAAACACCAATTCCATTTCGTATATAGCGAGAGTCGACAGGTTTGTCAGCAGCTTCATCGACAAATATATCAACGCAGCGAAAATAAATCTCGCAAGGAAGAAAAGAACGGACAGCGATGATTATGCTCTTTGCGTCAACCTTCAAAAAGCCGGAGCAATCGATCCGAATAACAAGGATTTGATTGAACTGAAGGAAAATTCCAGGGATATCCGTGAAAAATTCGCGAAAAAAATGATCTCTTCAGGAGATACTGCCCTTACCTCTGCAAAAAATTCAAAAAACAGGGATATGCAGGAAAAAGAGGCCCTGATCGCTATTCAATATTACAATAAGGGACTGGTGTCGTCGACCGGAGAGGATGGCGCTCTCAATTCTAAAAAATCCGAGGCCGTCGGAATCATTTCAGGCCGGGTCGAATCCATGCTTGCCGGCGGAAGAGAGCTTATCAAAGAGAAAAAATTCGGCGAAGCGGACGCGGCTGCTAAAAAAGCAAGCGTCTACAATTCAGCCTGCGATCATAAATATGACGACCAGGTAAAAAGCCTTCTATATGAAATCAATTTTTCCTGGTCAAAGGACCTGTTCGATTCCGGAAAACTTGACGCTGCCTCCGATAAAATAGAAGCAGCCATCCGGTATAACAAGACCGATGAGGCTGTCAGCTTCCAGGCTAGGGTTCAGGAGAAAAAGGATAAGGCTGATATAGCCGCATCCTTCCCTCTATGGCTTGAAAATATTGATGAACTGATAGCCCGGATGGATTTCTCAGTCGCCATGCAGAAAATAAATTATATCGAGGCAAGGCTTAAAGACGAGCCGAAAAAGGCCCAGCTGGAATTCAGGAAAAAAAAGATGCAGGCTAAGGTTGAAACCCTTTATAAAACCGCTGTGGATAATTTCGTGAACGAGAATTATGATGATGCCATCAACCAGTTTGAAGGCGTCCTCGATGTCTCTCCCGGCTATAAGGATTCAGCCAATTACCTCCAGGAAGCGCGCTCGAAGGAAAAAATCCTGAAATCTTATTAAAGGACGATAAATATGTCTGAAAAACATCAAACCTGGTTATACCTGATCATAGATTTAGTAGTTTATCTTGCCCTCGTAAGCTGGCTTTTTGTCCCGGTTTTTTACCCTGTCCCGGTTATAAAATTGGAATTGCTAAAACTTTCTTTGAATCCCATGCTCTTCAAAGAAGCCACAGGGTTGCAAGGCCAGGCCTTTTATTATGCCTCATTCCTGATTTTCCTTATACCAGCGGCTTTTATCTATAAGATACTCTCGATCTTTTTAAGGGATAAATTTAAAGCTTTTTTCAATCCATTTCAATATTTTTCATTCCTTGTAAATTTTATAGTTTCGGGGATAATCCTTTCCTACATCATGGTTTATATTATGAACAATGCGGGAAGCATCGAATATTTTAAAAGTTTTGACGTTTATACTGATATACTTATCGGTGTAACGATAATTTTCAGCATACTGCAGCCCATCAACGCCATAGACAAATTCAGGGGACTCAGCGCTTCCTACCGCCGGTATTTAGAATTGACGGCTGCATACTCCGACAGGAAGGATACAAAAGAGCTTCCGAAACAGATGAACGGGCTCGGGATTCTGCCGAAACTCTTCGTATCCTTTATAATCGCAATAATAGTAATCATCGTATCGCTCAGCTTTTTGCTCCTCGCCGGATTCAAGGACACTATCCAGGAATCGGTGATAGCTACCGGCTCCATGCTTGCCGACCAGAGCGTCAGCTACATCAAGGATAATCTCGGCAAGGAAAAATTGTTCTTTATCGATTCCTACCTTAAAAAAGAGGCTATAAAGAACAAAAATTCGACCTTAGCCTTTGATTCTTTATCCTGGTATAACGAAGATCCCAAGAAGGGCGAGTATAACATCAAACTCTCAACCGATGACAAGCTTGTAGGCAAGGTTTTATCGCCGGAATACGAGTCTATTGAAGACCCTACTCCGACTTATGACAGGAACAGCCAGACTTTCAAAATAATAGCTCCCATAAAGGTCAGCACCAAAAAAATCGGGTTTTCAATCGTTCAGTACAAGGAATCCGAAATATATAAAACCTATTATAAAACACAGCTCAGTGTTATTCTGCTGTCCTTTATGATAATTTATCTCGCCTTTATCCTGGTGTATTTTATCGGAAGCAACATAGTAATTCCGATCCTCCTTCTTCAATACGGGGTGAAAAGGATAGGATCCACTCTTTCGGCGATGATAAAGGGGACAGAAAAGGTCCAGGTTGCGGCTCTTCAATACGACAACCAGATAAAGACAAAGGATGAAATACAGACATTGTCCTATGAAGTCAACAGCATGGTCACCGTAATCAAAGGGATAATTCCTTATATTTCAGCTTCAACTCTCCAGCATTCGGACAGGGGTGAAAAAACTTCCGTGATCAAGGACCTGACATTCCTCTTCACCGATATCCGCGGTTTTACGACCCTGAGCGAGGGCAGATCCCCTGACGATGTTGTCCAGATATTGAATCACTACCTCGATCTTCAGACCCAGATAATTCTCGACAATGCGGGCGATATTGACAAGTTTGTCGGGGACGAGGTTATGGCTGTTTTCGACGGCGAGGATAAGGAAAAACATGCGGCAAAGGCATGCCTGTCCATCATCCAGGCCATGCAGGCAGAAAAGGAAAAAAGTGAAGCCGAAAACATGCCGGTCGTCAATATCGGCATCGGGATAAATTCGGGCGAGGCGGTCTTCGGGAGCATGGGAGCCCGTGAAAGGATGGACTTTACCTGTATCGGGGATAATGTAAATTTAGCGGCCAGGCTTGAAGGCGCGAATAAAGCCTATAATACCAAGTGCCTTGTAACGGAAAACGTTTATAAACAGATACAAAAGATCTATGTCTGCCGGGAGATAGACTTCATGACGGTCAAGGGCAAGAAGGAACCTGTAAGGATCTATGAAATTATCCATGAAACAGGCAAAGGTTCCGGCAAACACGATGATATTATAGAAGATTTCGAAAAGGGGCTGAAGCTTTACCGGAAGACCAAATGGGACGATGCGATGCAGGTCTTCAAGACACTCATAGATAAATACCAGGACGGCCCGAGCAGCGTGTTTTATGACAGATGCGTAATTTTCAAGAAAAATCCGCCGCCGCCTGACTGGGATGGCGTTTTCAGCCTTAATGTGAAATAGAAGGTATGGGAAATTTGGGGCTAGCTGGAATCGAACCAGCGGCCCACAGTTTAGGAAACTGTTGCTCTATCCCTCTGAGCTATAGCCCCGCCGAAGCAATATTTTAATTCACCGGCGCAGGAATGTCAATTTACTCCGCTGATTATCTGGGTATCGACTGGGCGCAGAAATACAAATATTCTCCTCCGGAT
>Ga0181520_10001840_pt1 | contig 41755 bp, 31 predicted proteins | sample PEATcosm2014_Bin_29_FD_132451 | JGI IMG/M metagenome (GOLD analysis project Ga0181520, IMG submission 132451) | Peatland microbial communities from MTU Mesocosm Facility, Houghton, MI, USA - PEATcosm2014_Bin02_30_metaG | ecosystem: Environmental > Terrestrial > Soil > Wetlands > Peat | place... | reverse complement strand
AGATTGCGAGATCGGAGGGAGCAGAGGCCTTCAGGCCTCTGAAATTGATACCAAAATGTTGGGCCTTTAGGCCCGGGCCTTTGCCAATCTCAGCCGAAATCCAGATATACAACTGTAGTGCTAGGGCCAGTTCTTCGGGCTTTGCACTGAGCCGGATTTGCCGCCCTGCACAGCGACCGAATTCGGCGTTCCCTCCCACCGATGCAGCTCTGTCTTATCCCACCGCCGGCAGCCCCGCCAGCGCCATGGCAATCTCTTCCGCGGGATACTCGTAGTTCTCCAGTTTTCCCGCCTGGTAGTCGATATACGACTGCATATCGAAGTTCCCATGCCCGCTGAGAACGAACAGAATCGTCCGCGCCCGCCCCTCCGCCTTGGCCTCCAGGGCTTCTCGGATCGCCACCGCGATGGCGTGATTCGACTCCGGCGCGGGCACGATTCCCTCGGCGCGCGCAAATTGAATTCCGGCAGCGAAGGCATCCAATTGCTGCACGCTCGTGGCCTCGATCAATCCCAATTCCTTCACGTGCGAAACCAGCGGCGCCATGCCGTGGTAGCGCAGGCCGCCCGCATGAATCCCCGGCGGAATGAAGGTGCTGCCCAGGGTGTGCATCTTCACCAACGGGGTCAGATGCGCGGTATCGCCGAAGTCGTATTTGAACGGCCCTTTGGTCAGCGTGGGGCAGGCCGAAGGCTCCACGGCGATCACCCGCGCATGGCTCCGCCCCTTGATCTTGCGCCCCAGGTAGGGCATCGCCAGCCCGGCAAAGTTCGATCCCCCGCCCGCGCAGCCGATGATGATGTCGGGATCGTCGTCCGCAAGCGCCATCTGCTCGATCGCCTCGATCCCGATCACCGTCTGGTGCAGCAGCACGTGGTTCAGAACGCTGCCCAGCGCGTACTTGGTATGCGGGTCTTTGGCCGCCACTTCCACGGCCTCCGAGATGGCGATGCCCAGCGAACCGTTGGTATTGGGATGCTCGGCCAGAATCGCCCGTCCCGACTCGGTTTCCGTGCTCGGGCTGGCCGTCACCGAGGCCCCGAAGGCTTCCATCAGCGCCCGCCGATAGGGCTTCTGGTTATAGCTCACCCGCACCATGTAGACCTTGCACTCCAGGCCGAAGAAGGCGCAGGCCATGGCCAGCGACGATCCCCATTGCCCCGCGCCCGTCTCGGTGGAAAGCCGCTTGGTTCCGTCTATCTTGTTGTAGTAGGCTTGCGCCACGGCGGTATTCGGCTTGTGCGATCCCGCCGGACTCACCCCTTCGTACTTGTAGTAGATTCTTGCCGTCGTATCCAGCGACTTTTCCAGCCGCCGCGCGCGAAACAGCGGCGACGGCCTCCACTGCGCATAAACCTGCCGCACCGGATCGGGAATCTCGATCTCCCGCTCCGCGCTCACCTCCTGGAGGATCAAACTCATGGGAAAAAGCGGGGCCAGGTCCTCCGGTCCCAGCGGCTTCAGCGTCCCAGGATGCAGGGGCGGGGCCATCGGCTCGGGCAGGTCGGCGGCAATGTTGTACCAGGCAAGGGGAATGCGGTTAGGCGGCAAGTTGTATTGGATGGTTTCCATGCGCAACATTGTAGCAGCGGAAACGGCAGCGCGGCTCCGATCTCCGTCACTTTCCTCCAAGTGAAAAACCGACAAGGCTATCCCAGCGTTGGATGGTTCTCGCTCAAGGAATTCCGGGCGTAAAGGATAAGAACTGTCTCGTTCCTGTACACTGTACCCGTTATGAGTTGCCTATTTTGCAAGATTGTGGACCGGAGCGTACCCTCCACCGCCATCTACGAGGACGAGCTATGCTACGCCTTCGCCGACATTCACCCGCAGGCGCCGGTCCACGTGCTGGTGGCGCCGCGCGCGCACATCGGCTCACTTGCCGAAACCGGCCGGGACGATCGCGCGTTGCTCGGCCACCTGCTTTGGGCGGCAAGTGAGATCGCCCGCGCAAAGGGCCTCGCCAAAGGCTACCGCGTGGCGATTAACACCGGCGAAGACGGCGGCCAGACCGTGGACCATCTCCACGTTCACCTGCTCGGCGGCCGCGCACTTGCATGGCCGCCAGGATAGCTTCCCCCAGCTTCCTACCCCGAAAAAACTGCGGGCGTCCCAGTCTGGAAGCGCCCGCGTCGATTTATTTCATCTCTCCGCCTAAACCGGCTGCTGCGCGTATTCTTCTTCCTCTTCCATGCCGTAGCGGCGCAACAGGTTGGGCAGGCTCTGCGAGAAAGCCGATCGCGGCATCACCGTGTCGCAACCCGCCTCGATGGCCTTCATCTTCAAGTCGCCCTGCAAGTGATTCAGAAAGCCGATGATCGACGTGGCCTTCTTCAGTTTGGCCTTGAACTTGGGGATCAGCGTCATGGGCTTGGCGTTGAGGTTGTTCAGGTCGAAGACCAAAAGCGTTGGCCGCTCTGCCTCGCTTCCATCCGTCAACCGCGCCAGGGTTTCCTTGTCGCCCTTTACGAACTCCACCTTCACTCCCAACTTGCGCGCCGTCTCCTGAATCTTGGCCAGGAAGAACAAATCCTCGATGAAACAGAAGATGCGCGTGGGAGCGCCCTCGCGGACAGGAACCGTGGGATGAGGCTGGAAGGAGTCATGGTAATGGCCGCCGTAACCGTTGCTGGAAATCTGAACGGTCGAGGGTGGACCGTCGGCCACGTTCCCGTTGACGATGCGGTAGCTGTGGTCCATCGGACCCACAAACTCCCTCGGCCCCTTCTGCTTGCCGCCCTTGCGCTTGCCCTGCGGAGGAGAAGAGATGCTGTTGCCCGACTGCATCGCCGGAGCTGCGCTCTTTGCTCCCGCCTTCTTCTTCTTTCGCGCCTGCCCCTGGCGCCCGCCTTGGTTTGCACCCTGGCGCGGAGCCGCTTTATGCTGCGCCTGCGCCACCGGTTGCGGGGAGGGCGGCGGCGCCTCGGCTGACGGCATCGGCGGTTGCCCTTGCTGTTCCGGCATCAGGCCCGGTTGCTTGGCCTTGTTCTTGCGGCGGCGCCGGCGGCGCCGATGCCCTTGCGACGGCACCTGGCCATTGGCCGCTGCCGGCTCCAGTTCAAACTGGGGCTGCGTCGATTCTGTTGTCATGCGCGCACTTCCTGGTGCATTGCTGTTGGTTGCCGTGCATTGCGATTCAGCCGTTTCCTGCCGGGGGCTGAACTTCCCGTGCCTGCCGTCTGTCCATTTCCGGACGGGGAAACATTCCAGCGGGCGGTCTAATACCGGTCGAGAATCTCAGGCATTCCTCGTGTAAGAAAAGCTCGACTAGTCATCCGCGCTGCTTCCCAGGGGGCTTGTCGACTTCCGCGCACGGGAACTCGTCGGGAGTTCTTTCCGGTTGTCGGGGTCGTTACGGCGCGGCCGGTGCCTTCCTCGGATAATGCTATCTCCTATGGGAGCATCCGCCGCTGGATTCTAATTGAAATGAACCGTCCGACGAATCTTGCTTGCTCGACGGCGAACTTGCACTGCCCGTTTCGGGTGGCCCGCATCAGCCGTTTGATAGACATTAAAGATAGTACAAGGAAGCGCCTCGGCTGGCAAGTCCGCCCCCGGCTTCCCGCCCGTCGCCGCCAAACGCTCGTTACCGCGGTAACGCCATATTGCTCCCGTACAGCCCGTCCGTGGCCCCTTCCCGGCCAATCACGAAGACGATCGGCAACCTTCTTCCGAGCCTGTACGGGCGACCAACTGCCGTCGCGGACACGGCGGCGTAAATCCGCAGCGAAACTCCGCTTGCTGGAAAAGGTAAACGCCAAGCACGGCAATCAGCGGTTCCAACGGGTGCCGAAAGCGGGCGTGCGCCGCGACGATGTAATAAACCGCCGGAAGCAGGAGAAAGGCCGCCGCGAACAGCCTCGCCCCTGGAATCCGCCGGCGCAGCGCCAGTCCTAGCCCCAGCAGCCCCGCGCAACTTGCAAATCCGTAATTCAGCTCCCTGCCGAGGTCGTTGGCCGGGTGGCCGCTGGGGTTGGGTACGCCAAACCAGTAGAAATGGAAGCGTGTGAGGCACAACCGGGCAAAACGGGGAAGATCGGCGCGAATCGACTCCTTGGCCTCAACGCCTCTCCATGCCGCATAGCCCAGTTCTCCTTTTTCACGGTAGACCGCAAGTTGACCCGCATCCTTTGCGGGGTGGTCGTACTCCATCACAAAACCGTTTGCGCCTGGGCCGTTGCCCAGATAGAGTTCCACCCCGAAGTTGCTCCTGAAAGGCACAAACGTTCCAAAGACCCGTTCGTTTCTCCATATCCAAGGCGCTATTGCCGCGGTGAAAACCAGGCCTGAACAGATTGCCTTGGGCAGATGCGCCGGCCAGTTTCGCCCGCTCCGCGATAGCATCCAAACTCCGCAAACGGGGAGGAAGAGCAACACTCCGGGATTGGAAAGCGCCATCAGCCCCCAGACCAGTCCAAAGCCCAGCCAGCGCTTCCAGGTCGGACCGTCCCCAACCTGACCGCCAACGGAACCGATCCGCAATGCGATCACGAGAGCAAGCTGGAAGAGGAATGCCGTCAGCGTCATCTCCCAGACCCATTTGACGGCATACTGCATCGCCGCCGGGTACAGCGCCCATATCCAAGCCGACCAGCGGGCCACGCGGGGTCCGAAGCATCGATCGCCCGTCTCCCAAATCAGTGGAATAGTCAGCGCATTCAGCACACTGTCGAAGCAAAGAATGGCCCAGGCCGAAAGCCGCGAGTAGATTCCGAAGACCTTGAAAACTCCGCCCAGAATCATCGGAAAAAGCGGGGTAACCCAGGCGGTTGGCCCGGTATGGCCATGAAACGGGTCGGCGTAGCCGCGCCCCGATGCCAGCGCCCGCGCAATCCGGCCCATCTCGAAGCCGAAGGCGAAGTGGTCCTCGGCGGGCTGAATGCGATAGGTATGGGCCAGCGCGATGTATGTCAGACGAACCAGCAGCGCGATCCAGAAGATTCTCCAGGGCGCGGGAACTCTCCCCCAAAAAGTTCGCATGGAAAACCGGCTCATACAATCACTTTACCGAACTGTGCCGCAACCGGAAGCCGCGCTAACTGAGTGAGGCGCGCACGTCGTCGATTGCCATCATCAGCTTTCTCTCGCCGATCGGACATTCCTTGAAGCCAAGATTTTTGTAAAACTCCACCATCCTATCGTCGATAGCATCGACAAGCACCGCCGCCAGTCCGCCAATCTCCGATGCCTGCACTGTTCGGAGAAAGGCGTCTTTCAGCAGCGCTTTGCCGATTCCGCAACCCTGCACTTTCTTGTCTACAGCGAAGCGGGCAAAGAGCATCACGGGAACGGGATAGTTTCCGGGCATCGCGGCCTGAATCGCCACGGGAGCGTCCTCCAGTTTGACCGAACTGAAGACCAGCGAGTAGTACCCCACGACGACACCGTCCTGATGCACGACATAGGTTTGCGAAGAATCGGCGCGCTGGTTGACGAGAGCATAACTGCGAAGGAAAAGGTCCAACGAATTTCTGCCGCATTTGAAATCGCGGACTTGATGATCCGCCGAAAGCTTTTCTACCAGAGAGATTTCCAGCGGGGTGTTCACCTGCCTACCTCATCGGGTGATGCTGGAGCGCGAGGTTTGGCGATCTGCGCTTGGTTGAGATTTTCGTACCTCGATTCGGTATCCTTTGCGCGAATCGAGGCAAGCTCATCTCTGGCAGAATTTTTCGAGTTATGAAATCCAGCTGTCATTTGGTTGCCTTCCCACCCAATGCTTCATCCTTGACCCGCCGCCAGTTCTCTTCAATGTACTTTTCGTTAAGACGCTTGCTTCCCGCCGTCTTAATCACGTACGCATCGCTTGACCAGAGAAAATTCCAGATGATTTCCTGCTCCGGCGTCAATAGATGATCATAATTCTGCTCGTGGTCCGACGATTGAAGCGCAGTTATAGTGCATTTGAGTGCAATCAGACGCCTGAATGGCGAGTCTTGCCAGAGGCCCTCTTTCCAGTGTTCCAGTGTGTAGTTATTTTGCTGCTCACGATCTTTCGCGTCCTCTTCCGAATAATCAATGAGGACCATTTTTCCGTTCACCATCTCCATGGACGGGCGAAACCGTTGTGGCAACTTGCGAAGTTCCACGTCACTGAATGACCGCTCCACTGCCCATTGGAGATAATCCCTGAACGTCATGCCCATTGCGCGGGCGGCGATTTCACTCAGGTACCTTAACCTCTCATCGAAGCGCATTTCCAACCGGCTCGAAACAAGATCACTTTCTTTGGGTCTCGCCATTTTTCGCCTCACTTCTGTAATCTAACATACTTGTACGAATTTGTAACGATAAATTACGTACTTGTTGTACTCTTCGTGAAAATTTCTGCATTGATTACAAATCAGGCGTGTCAATTCATTCAACTTGTCATACACTGTGAGTACGGAGGCATCTTATGGCAACCGTGCCACGTTCCTTGAAATCACGTCGCATCAACGCTCGAATCTCCGATGTCGAAGAAGCATTGCTGCGCAGCGGAGCGCGCAGCAAGGGACAAACTGTGACGGAGTTCGTGGTGAAGAGTGCCTGTGCTGTCGCGGAGATCGAACTTGCCGAGCAGAAAGAGTTTGCGCTGTCTCCGGCGCAGTGGCAAGCGTTCCTCGCGGCGCTCGACATGCCCACCCAAGCGCACCCCGCGCTCCGCACTCTATTGACCGAACCCAGCGTCGTCGAATTGGCGAATCGAAGATAGATCGCGGGCGGACGGCTTCTCGACATCGAGATTGTTGCGGACCGTTCCGTCCGGCTCGATTCGATCCACATACGGTCCGGCCGCGCCTATCTCACCTCCTGGGACGGCATCTCCGTATAAGGGCGCATACTTTATCCAGGCTAGTCTTTCGGGAGCACCCCCCCCTTGGGTTCCCCGGCTCCATCCCGGCCTTTACACTAACCTCAGCGGTCGATTCGCTCCGCGCTTGCGGGGAAACCGATTGGACGGCGGATTCGCCAGCGGTTGAAGCCGAACGCTACTTGAGCGCGAAGATTCGCGGCGGAGTCCGCATCCCGCCGCTGAGCATCGAAAGACAAACAGATCGCATGGAGGGCTTTTTTATGACAGTTGCCGCTCGCTATCCCGGCATTCGGGTTACCGCCAATGGAAATCAGTTGGTCTCATACCACACCGAGACGCGCATCGCCGACGCCGGCGTCTTTTACCCGATCACGCCTTCCACCGAGGGCGGCGAACTGTTCCAGCAGGCCTACGCCGAGGGGCATCTCAATGTTTTCGGCCACAATACGATAGCCATTGAAACCGAGGGCGAACACGCCGCCCAGGGCGGAGCCATTGCCCATTCCGTGTGTGGCAAGCGGGTGGTAAACTTCACCTCCGGCCAGGGCGTGGTCTACGGCGTCGAGCAGTACTACCACGCCCCCGGCAAAGCCTCGACGATGGTCCTCGAAGTCGGCGCGCGCGCCCTCACCAAGCACGCCCTCAACGTCCATTGCGGCCACGACGACATCTACGGCGCGCTCGATACCGGCTGGATCATGCTCTTCGGAAAGGACGCGCAGCAGGCCGCCGATCAGGCGCTCATCCTGCGCCGCGTCACCGAGCTGAGCCTCACCCCCGGCATGAACATCATGGACGGCTTCCTAACCAGCCACTTGGAGCGCACTTTCTACAAGCACGAATCCGGCCTGATCCGCGAGTATCTCGGCGCGCCCGACGACGTCATCGACTGCCCCACCGAGGCCCAGCGCGTCCTCTTCGGACCTACCCGCCGCCGCGTTCCCAAGATGATCGACCTGGCCAACCCCATCCTGCTCGGCCCGGTGCAGAATCAGGAACACTACATGAACGGCGTGGTGGCCCGGCGCAACAACTTCGCCGAACCGATCCTGCAGTTCCTCGAACAAGCCTATGAGGATTTTGCCGCGCTCACCGGGCGCCGCTACGGCCTCATCAGCCAATACAAGACGGAAGATGCCGAGACCGTCTTCGTCTCCCTCGGCTCGGCGGCGGAAAACATCGAGGCCGCCGTCGATTATCTGCGCCAGACCCGTGGCGCTTCAGTAGGCTCCATCCACGTCAACGTCATCCGCCCCTTCCCCGAAGCCGCTCTCGTCAATGCCCTCAAGGGCAAGAAGAACGTCCTCATCCTGGAGCGCACCGACGAGGCTCTGGCCGGCGACAATCCCCTCGGACGCGACATTCGCACCTCCTTCTCGAAGGCCCTGCAATCCACCGCCGCCCTGCCCGCCATCACGCTCGCCGAGGTTCCCAGAATCTTCGGCGGCACTTATGGCCTCGGTTCCCGCGACTTCCGCCCCGAGCACATCGTCGGCGCGTATGAGTTCGCCACCGCCAACCGCGCCCGCAAGGACGGCAAGCGCGCCGCGGACGGCGAATCCTTTATCGTTCTCGGCATCGACCATCCGTACTCGGTGGTCGCCGACGAGACCCCTTCGCTCTTGCCCGAAGGCGCCGTCGCCGTCCGCTTCCACTCCATCGGCGGCTGGGGCGCCATCACCACCGGCAAGAACCTCGGCGCCATCCTCGGCGATCTCAACGACCTGATCTTCGAGCGCGACGGCGAGCGCGACCATCTCGGCAACCCCAAGGAAGTCATTCACGTCAGCGCCAATCCCAAGTACGGCTCGGAGAAGAAAGGCGCGCCCACCAGTTACTTCATGGTCGCCGCCAAGAACCGCATCCGCGTCAACTGCGATCTGCGCCACGTAACCGTCGTTCTTTGCTGCGATCCCAAGGCATTCACCCACTGCAATCCCCTCGACGGCATGGCCGAGGGCGGCAGCCTCGTCTGGGAGTCCGATCAAGAAGGCGAGCAGGCCTGGCAGCAGCTTCCGGTCTGGGCGCGCAAGCAGATCATCGAGAAAAATATCCGCGTCTTCACCCTCCCCGGCTTCGCCATCGCCAAAAAAGCCACCGACCGCGGCGACTTGCAACTGCGTATGCAGGGCAACGCCTTCCTCGGCGCATTCTTCGCCGTCAGCACCCTGCTGCGCGAGTTCGGCATCACCCAGCGGCAATATCGCGACGTGGTCCACAAGCAGTACGTCAAGAAGTTCGGCAAGCTCGGCGATGCCGTCGTCCAATCCAACATGGAAGTCATGATGCAAGGCTTCGATCAGGTCAAGGAAATAGCGATCGGCGAGCTTGCCGCCGCCGACCACTCCACCCTGCGTGGCCAGGCTCTGCTGCCCATCATGGAAGCCGTTCCCGCCGGCGCTTCTTCCTGCGGCTCCGGTTGCCGCTCCACGCCGCTGCCCACGGGCCAGGCCGCACGCACTCCCGTCGCCAGCGTCGCTCATTTCGACGCCGAGTTCCGCGCTCACTTCGGCTACAATCAGCCCGCCACGCCGCTCTCCGCAATGGGCGTCATTGCCGCCGCCACCGGCGACACGGCCTCCAAGTACGTCGCCCGCCGCGAGACCCCGCTCTACATCCCCGAAAATTGCACCCAGTGCATGGAGTGCATCTCCGTCTGCCCCGATACCGCCCTGCCCAACACCTCGCAGGACTTGAGCGCCATGCTCGCCACCGCCGTCACCCACTACGTCGCCAAGCCCGCCGACCGCGTCAAGCTCCTCTCCGCCCTCCCGGAGATCGAAAAGCAAGCTCGTCAGCGCATGGTCGCCGAAATCAAGACCGGCACTCCGCTGCAAACGATTCTGCGCGAGGTTATGGATTCCACCGCAGGCCTGTCCAAAGAGTCGAAGAACGGAGTTCTCGCCATTCTCGACAAGGTTCCCATGGCTTACCAAAAAGTAAACGCCATATTCTCCTCGCCCGAGCGCAAATCTCCCGGCTCCGGCGGCGTCTTCTCCATCTTTGTCAGCGATCTCTGCAAGGGTTGCGCGGCCTGCGTCACCGCCTGCGGCGACCACAACGCCCTCAAGATGGTTGCCGAAACCGAAGAGGTCAACGCCGAGCACATGACCGGCACCCACTTCCTCGATCTATTGCCCGATACTTCGCAGAAGTATCTCGGCCTATACAACGCCGAGAAGCCCGCCGACTCCAAGACCGCCACGTTGCGCAATATGCTCATGGTCCGCTCCACCTACGACGCGCTCGTCTCCGGCGACGGCGCCTGCGCCGGCTGCGGCGAAAAAAGCGTCCTGCGCTCCATCGCCGCCGTCACCGAGGCTTATATGCGCCCCGTCTTCCACGCCAAGAGCGACCGCTTCCTGGCCAAGGCCGGCGAAGTGGAAAAGACCGGCGTGGCCAAGCTGGCCGTCCTCAAGGCCCGCAATCTCGACGAATACGATCTCCTCCGCCAGGCCATCGCCCATCTCATTCTCGGACTCGGCGGCGAGGACGAGGCCGACACCCGCGCCCGCATCGCCGCTCACGAAGCCAAGCACGGCCCCATCAGCGACGCCGAACTGGTCGAAGCCATTGCCGCCGTCCTCCTCACCGAGGCCTTCAACCACAAGAACCTGCAACCCGTCGACGGCCGCCTCGCCAACGGCATGAGCGTCATGGCCATGGCCGCCCACACCGGCTGCAACACCGTCTACGGTTCCACCGCGCCCAACAATCCCCACCCCTACCCCTGGATGAACTCGCTCTTCCAGGACGGCGTCACCGTCGGCTGGCTCATGGGCGAGAGCTTCATCGTCGATCACGCCCGCCGCTCCGTCATCCCCGAGCGCCTCGCCGACATCCTGCTCACCAGCGATCCCGATGTCATCGACGAGGAGCAGTACTACCGCCTCACGCACTTCACCGACGCCCTGATGACCGACCAGGAGATTGTCGAGATGCCCAAAGTCTGGGTAGTCGGCGGAGATGGCGGCATCGGCGACATCGGCTACCAGAACACCTCCAAAGTCATGCTCCAGAACCGCCCCAACGTCAAAGTCCTGATGCTCGACACCCAGGTTTATTCCAACACCGGCGGCCAGAACTCCGACTCCACCCCCATGCTCGGCGGCAACGACATGAACGTCTTCGGCGCCGCCACCCAGGGCAAGAACACCGAGAAGAAGACCGTCGCCGAAACCTTCCTTGCCGGCCACGGTTCGCCCTTCGTCGCCCAGGTCTCCATGGCCAACGCCCCCAAGCTCTATCGCGCCATCCTCGACGGACTCGAGTATCGCGGCACCATGTTCCTGCAGGCCTTCACCACCTGCCAGCCCGAGCACGGCGTCGCCGACGACATGGCCCTCTTCCAGGCCCAGCGCGTCCGCGACTCCCGCGGCGTCCCCGAGTTCGTCTTCAATCCCCGCCTCGGCGAAACCTATCAGGAGGCCCTCGACCTCAAGGGCAACCCCTCCATCGACTTGGATTGGTACGAGACCAAATCGAAGACTACCGGCGAGACCCAGCGTTACACCGTCGCCCACTGGTGCACCACCGAAGCCCGCTTCCGCAACCATCTCAAGAAGCTCAAGCCAGAGGCCGCGTCCAAGCTCATCCCGTTAGATAACATGCTGGTCCGCATCACCCAGCAGGATGTCGTCTACCGCCGCTATCTCACCCCCGGCCACCGCTCCTTCATCCCCGACTTCGGCACCTACATCACCGTCGAAGACGCCGGCAAAACAACCTACTACGCCCTCAGCCGCCAGCTAGTCATGTTCTGCGTGGAACGCCGCAAAGCCTGGCGTATGCTCCAGTCCAAAGCCGGCATCGTCAACAAAGAGTACGCCGCCCAGCGCGCCCTCCTCGCCGAAGTGGACTCCGGCAAGCTCCCGTTGCCGGAGTTCCTGGCCCACGGCCACGAGTTGCTATCAGAGCGGCTAACCGGCGGCGTACTCGCCAAGGCGTAAGACCTGTGTTCCCCACTCTCGCTTGTCATCCTGAGCGAGCGTAGCGAGTCGAAGGACCTGCGGTTGCTTTTCGCCGCTTTGAAAGGGCGCGACTTCAATAGCCTGCCCTGAGCACAGTCGAAGGGTGCCGAGACGATCAACAACAATCCCACCCAAACAAGAACGCGGACCTTGCGGTCCGCGTTCTTGTTTGGTTCGGATGCGACTCTTTGAACGGGCGTGGGGATTGGCTGTTGCCAGCCAATCGGCCATTCTAGGACACAGTCGTGTCGTCGTCCCATACGAAAGGATCAGGCGGAAGTGGGATGGTCTGGACTCGCCATCGACGGGCCGCTTTGAGGCGATCAAATGAGATTCTAACTCGGAAGGGCTCCCCGCGTTGCGGTGCGTTCCTCCCCGCCAGCCAGAACCCAACTTCTGGGGATGGGTTGTATCGGACCTGGAGCATGCCGCTGGGAAGGGCCACAAGGGTGATGCGTTCCAGTCGGCTGCCTTGGTCGAGCTCGGTGTAGTTATACTTCACAAAAATCGTCGTTGAGAGGAAGTCGCCTCTCGGAGTTTGTACGACCGTAGGCAGCGTACCGGCTTCGTCCTGAATGACGCCCGCGCGGATATGGCGAATGCGCATGGATGTCTGTGCGGTTTGGATGGTGGCCGTCCCTGCCCCTTCAATCTTCTCGGCCTTTGAGTCCACGAACAAAGCTTGGCGCACAGCAAAATCGGGGTGGAAATAGTATCGCGCTCGCTTGTAATCTATCTTCCCAAAGAGCCTCTCATCAACCCTGGACACGCCCATGCGGTCGAGGGCCTCGCGCGTCAAGTCTTCGCCAATATCCTGAACAAGGTCGCTCTCAGACTGGAAGATCGCAATGGCTGATTCCCTAAAGTCGGACACCGCCTGCGCCACCATTCTCAGCGAGGCCTTTTCGATTGACTCAAGTTGCTCAAGGTTGTGCGCGAGGCTTGCCGGGTCAATGAGCATCGAGCTCCAGTTTGGCGCGTCTCTCGCCTAGAACTCGCGCTACATTGCGTCTCGCGAGCTCGACCGACTTTTGCTCCAACTCAATCCCGAGGAATTGCCTACCGGTTTTGATAGACGCCACCGCAGTTGTGCCGCTCCCCATAAAGCAGTCCAGCACAGTTTCGCCCGGCTCCGTGAGGAGCCGGATCGTCCGACTGGGGAGTTCCAGCGGGAACTTGGCTTCATGGTCATCGTTGACGCGAACCGATGGAAAGCTCCACACTCCCCGGGAACCCCACTCCTTCCATTCCTTTGGAGTCAGGCGCCCCCTGTTGACGGTGGTCACGCCCGGCTTCCAATAGAAATAGAGGTATTCGAATTCATCGACGGCCCGGTATGAAAGGGAGGCCCATCTGCTGTTCTCCCATGCCGGATCTTTTGCCCAGATGCGCCTATCGTAGGGAAAGAATCCGGCAGCCAGTGCCCATTCCTCAAGCATCCCTCCGACAGACTTCACCCTCGTTTGTGTGTCATATTTGCCGCCGCGTATGTTGTTTCCATTCAGGCGGCGATCCACCGTTTGTTCGCTGCATCCGAGGTATTTGGCGATTTGGTAGCGGTTCATCGACGGGCGCTCGTGCATCGCCCGCTCGACCTGTTCCCTGGTAATCGCAGAGCGGCGGCGGGTCAGGTTCTCCGCCTGGACCTTGGGCATCGATTCGTCTTTGAAGCAGAGTATGTCTGCGATGTTGACCACAAGGAAGCCGCCGGGCTTGATCACAGCGAAGTGGCCGGCGATTACTTCCCGCAGTAGGGTCTGCCAGCCTTCGAAGCTGATGCCGCACTCGTACGATTTCCCCACAAAGTAAGGCGGCGACCAAACGCTGAGGGCGATGCTCTCGGTCTGGATGCGTGACAGGAGTTTCACCGCGTCACCATGGTGAATTTCGTTCACTCTTAGCGGATCGGGCCGCAGGAGTCGCGGGCGCTGTTTTAGAAAGCTTTCTTGAAGGTGCTTCGGCAACCTGCCGAGCGTGAACTGCTCCCGCCGCTGTTGGGTTTGTCCTGGCATCGCTTCCCATAAACCATATTGGATTTGCTCTCTCATATCAAGTCCATTCTTCTACTACCTCAGTGGGTATTGACTCAGCGGCGACAGAAGTTACGCGGCGCCAGCCCCACATCGGGCAAATTCCCATTTTAGCCGGCTGCCCCAGCTCCGGATTCTTGGAGTTGGATATCACCAACCCCGCCCCTCCGGCCTTTCCGCAGTCTACGCATCCAAATCGAAACCGGATCAGATGTCCTTCAAAACATCCTCTTTCCTCACTCCCTTGTGCGCGGCAACAGCGGCGAGAATCGCGTTCAGTGTCCCAATTCTCAGAGGATTGTGCGCAGCCGGGCGGCCAGGTCTGACCACCCTAGAATGATTGGGTGGCCCACATCTCAATTCTGAGATGTGGGAGACGATGAACCTCAACATACCGGGCGGGTGGCCCGCGTCCCATTGGAGTCAATCAAACAATCAGGTTGCCCGAGGTCACGCTTTTTGAGACCTGGGATACCACAAAGAGATGCGCTAACTAGAACTCTGCTCGTTGGAATCCGGCAGTTTCCAGGAACCGCCGGACCGTAACAATCGCAATCCCCTTATAGCAGCCAATTTGCAGCAGATGACGGTCTCCGCTGACAATAAACTTGGCCTTGCTTGCGACGGCGCACTCAAGAACCCGATTGTCGTCCGGGTCATTGGGAACGGCTATCAGTTGAAAATCCGGCTCGACTACGTTCGCGCTGCCTTCGATCTTTCTCCGAATCGCCAGCGCGTCGTTTTCCGAAACAGCGAATTTGCCGCGCAACTTCTCGTCCAACTCATCCAGAAGCGCACGTGAGGTGAACAGAGTGAATCTCCGGCACAGAGCAAGATCGAGAAATCTCCCTGGCAATCCCCCGAACATCAGTGCGGAGATGAAAATGTTCGTGTCCGCGACGACGCGCATTATTGCGCCGCGGACTGAAGCCGCTCCTGCCGGAACTCATCCGACAGGCGCTCCACATCCGCCTCAGTGGCGATGCCCAGCGCCTTGCCGGTAGCCTGCGTACGGCGCAGCAGCGCATCCCACTCCGGGTCGGCCGCAATGTAGCGGCGCAGCGCCTCCCGGAAGAGTTCACTGATCGTCCGGTCTTCGCGCTCGGCAGTCTTCTGTGCCTTCACGAACAGATCGGGGGAAAGAGTAATCGAGATGGTCTTCGCTGTGCGCATACATGTCAATATAATCCAATGTTACATATTGTCAAGTGTGGCGGGCAGCCCACGTTTTGAGCGCCGGGTGCCCCAGGTCCGGATTTTCAGACCTGGGATCGCACCCATTTGATAAATCAAACCTTACAGCAAGTACTGCACCGTGGCCGCGCCCAGCGTATTCAGCCTGCGGTCGAGGGTAACGAGAGTCGCATTGGAGACGGCGGCAAAGGCTGCTAGATAAGCGTCTGCCCACGCATTCGCCCCTCCGGCGATTCTCTCGCCGAGTTCTCTCCAGCGCTCACCGAAGCCGGGCGGTTCGGCAAGAAAATCGACGCGCGGGTCCATGCGCCACGCATCGTAGACCAGCCATGCCTGAGACGGCGCAAGCACAACTTCGCCCATCACATGCCGATTCGTGAGCAAGCGCAGCAAGCCCAACTCGGTGATGCGGCAGAAGGCGATCCGTGCGTCCTCCATACCTTCAAGCCAAGCCTTGGCGCTCATGATGGATATGCCTGTTGGAGGTAAGCCCGATCCAGAGGTTGACGTCAGGCAAGCAGATCATCGAAATCGAAGTCCCTCAAGTCCAAAGTGCCCGGCTCCTGGGAGGAAACCAAAGGAAGACTCACCCGTTTCCGCCCAACGGGGAGGGTTTCCGCGGCAAGCAGCTCCCGCTGCAACGCGCGAATAGCCAGTTCCGCCACGGTAACGCCGCGCAGTCGCGCCAATTCCTCCCCCTGGCGGTAAATCGGCTCCGGCAATTCGATGGTGGTCTGCATAGCAGTTTCCTGTAAACAGGATAGCGCGAATCCGAATTCGGCGTTTGGAAATCGCCTCGTCTTTAGGCCGGGCAACCTCGAACTTCAACCGTCCGTCCCAGTTTCCAAATTAAGGCAGGCGGGTGGCCCGCGTCCCATTGGAGTCAATCAAACAATCAGTGTGTCCCCAGGTCCAGCCTTTGGAACCTGGGATAGCACGAACCCCGTCCCGAGAATTCGCCCTCCGGATTATGCAAAATTCTGTATACTGGCACTGTGGACAGACCCGCAAGGCCCATTGAGTTTCGAGGCGGCGCTTTGGAGGATCTGTTTCGGTTTCCGGCCGCGGCCCGGCGAAGAGCAGGCTTTCAACTCTTTCAGGTTCAGGAAGGCGACGATCCCGACGACTGGAAGCCGATGGCCAATATAGGCCCGGGCGTAAGGGAAATCAGGATTCGAGAGAACGACGGAGCGTTTCGCGTGATCTATGTGGCGACGCTCCCACGCGCCATTTTCGTTCTGCACTGCTTCCAGAAGAAAACGCGGAAGACAACCGCCGGAGACATCGAACTAGCCAAGCGCCGTTACAAAGAACTGGTACGGGAGATTGGGAGATGAAGAAAACCACGGTCTACGAAAGCGTATGGGACGCCATTGAACCTGACTCGGTCGGAGCGGCAAATCTCAAGCTCCGCTCTGCCCTCATGCTGGCCCTCGCGCGCCATATCAAGGGCCAGGGTCTCACCCAGGCCCAGGCTGCTCGTCTCCTCGGCGTCAGCCAGCCGCGCATCTCCAACCTCATACATGGCAAGATCGACCTCTTCGGCCTGGATCTTCTGGCTAATATGGCCGCCGCCGCCGGGTTGCGGATCACAATGCGGATCAAGAAGGCTGCATAGCCGGTGTCCCCCAGGTCCCGCTCCTGGGATAGTGGATGTAGGTTTGCCGAAGATAGCCTCTCACCAGCGCACAATAGGAATCGGAGCGAGAGAGGCCGCGAGGCGGACGTCCCGCAACTATCGCATTCTATGTCACGAAAAGCGCTTTTCTCGAGTTCGATAACAACCGTCCCATCAACCGTTTGCCCAAAATCGACTGGACCGAAAACACCGAAATATTCGCGATTTTGGCTGTGAAACTGTGAAGGCCTATATAACTCCCCCATAATCAATGCTTTCCATGGAGCGCCTTCACAGAAACACAGAATCACAGAAACTGTGAAACTGTGGAGCCTATGCTAACTTACCTATAATCAATAACTTTCAATGGCACCCTCCACAGAAACACAGAAACTGTGTTCCTGTGGAGCTTACCCAGCATCCCCCCGCCGCCATTTCCCGGAACAAGATCGGAATTCACCTGATTTTTTATGCCGGAACCGGCGCAAACGCAGCGGGGACCGCTTTTCGTTTGGGGCGCAGCAGACGGCGCAAGGGCCTCTCGACGAAGCGGTCCACCAACACCGCGACCGTCACCGCGATCAACAGCCATGCGGCGAAGCCAAGCGGAGTTTGGAATCTGGGATGCCCCGACCAGGGAGAGAAGAAGAAGCTGATGACCATGGAGTGCAGCAGGTAGAAGGGATAGCTGGCCTCGCCCAGCGCCTCCATGAAGCGGTTCTCCAGCACGCCCAGCCCAGTTGGCCGCAGAGCTACGCCGTAGACGAGGACGGCGAATGCGGGGGCGAGCAAGGCGGTGTGAATGTACAAATATGGAATCCAGGGCGAGAAAGCCACGACGACGGCGATGGCGGCAAGGCCGGCGAGAACCAACGGCCAGGCATATTTTCGGTTGGGTTCGTTGCGAAGGAAGAGCAGGCCGGCGGCCATGCCAGTGAGAAATTCCGGCAAGCGCATCAGGGGATGGAATTTGAATGCGTTGATCCAGGGACCGACGGTTTTGATGGTGACCGCCGCTCCGCTGTCGGGATGAAGGCGCATATATGCGAAGGCGCAGGCGAGGGCGAAGAGCCATCCGGCCGGCACGATGGCCGCCAACTGCCGGCGCGAGAGGCGCGTCAGCCTGGGCAGCAGGAAGGGGAAGAGGAAGTAAAAGAATGCCTCGACCGAGAGACTCCAGTTGGGCATATTCCAGGCCAGGGCGGTTTGCGGAATCCAGCCTTCGAGCAGGGTGAGGCTCAGCGCCGCCGAGAGCCATAGATGAGGCGCGACCCAGGTCCACTCCGGGACGAAAACCTGCGGATGCGGCGACCGCATCTGGAGGCAGCAGTAAAAGAACATGGGGCCGGTGATCAGCAGGCAGAAGGCGAGGGCGGGATAGATGCGCGCGAAGCGGGCCTGCCAGAACTCGCGCAGGCCGGTGGCGCGGCCGGAGTAGGTGTAGACCAGAATGAATCCGGAGAGCACGAAAAAGAAGCTCACGCCGCTATAGCCTATGGATGCGAATTGTCGCAGTGCCGCCGAACTGAAGGAGAAGGCATACATCGCCTGCATATGAAACAGGGCAACCCACAGCGCGGCAAAGAACCGGATCGAGGTGAGGGCGGGCAGGCGCGGACGTGAGAAGGGAAGAGCGGTCATGCTGAAAGACTACGCGCGAACGGGAATCGAGGTTCCCTGCTTTTACGGAACCCGGCAGACCGAGAGAAGGTTGTTGTGCCACTGGCAGAGCAAGCCCGCGGGCTGAGGATAAGCCACCAGCACCCAGTCCACGCCGAACTCGGCTTTCAGCCGCTGGAAATCGGCAAGCTGGAATCGCGTCCAGCCGGCCTGGGCCTCGATCTGTTTCTTCCAGGCTGGCGCCAGTTCGGGGATTACGACGACCACGGCGGTATCTTTGACGGCATCGGCCAACTGGCTGCGCTCGGCCAGCGCGCGAAAGCTGTGATAGTCCTCGCCTGGAGCGGCCATGTACTGCGGGTCGAGGGCAAAATAGGCGTCTTGGGGGGTGTTGCGCTTGATCCAATCGAAGGCTTGCAGCCAAGGATTGACGGTGGCTGTGAAGGGAAGCTCTAGGTGCTCGCTGGCGGGAAACAAATGGCGTTGCGCCAGACACATTCCTCCGTTGGCTGCGAGCAGAAAGATGGCCCATCGCCACAGGCGCGCCTTGAGCGCATATCTGCCCAGGTATGCGCCACCGACCAGCGCCACGAAGATATAGATCGGATGAAGATAGCGCATGGGCTGGAGAGCACCCAGGGTGAGAGGCATTCCGGGAGCGAGAATGGCCATCGCCACGGCCTGCTGGAAGATGCCATAGCGGAAGATTGCGGTAGCGAAACGCGCCAGCCTGGTTTCGCCGCGCTTGCGGGCGATGCGGGCAACCAGCCGGAACAGCGCCAAAGGGGCGATGGCGCCGAGCCATTCGTACCACGCCCATCGGTAGACGTTGAACCAATAGCGGCTGTGCAAGGCTTCAATCCACGCCGGCGAGGGAGGATTGAAGAGCCATCCGAAGGGAACGATCGCCAGAACCGGAGCCGCGCCCCGCGCGACGCGGCGCGAGCGCAAGGAACGGAGCCGCGCGTACATCGGTTCAGAGAGGGTGAGCGCGAGGACGCAGCCAAAGGAGATGCCGAAGGCGCCCATGAGTGGGTGCAGCAGACAGGCAAGCGAAAGCAGTGGCAATGCTTGCCAGGGCTTCCCGGCCAGAATCCGCGCGACGGCGAAGAGGATCAGGGCCGTGGCTGGATTGCGCGCGTGCAGATACTGGTCCATGATGCAGAGCGCGGTGCCGGCTACCGGCAGGGTGAGCATCGCCGCCAGCATGGCCACCCCCGCCCAGCGCGCCGCGGCTTCGTCGAAGAGTTGGCTGACGATGCTCCAGCCGGCCCAGAGCGTCAGGAAGATGGAGATTGCCTGAACCGCCAACTCAGCCCAGGCGAGTGGAATCCCGGTCGATCGCGTCAGGCTCGCCATTGCTGGATCGAAGGCGCTGAGGCGCATCTGCAACTGAAAAAAGGCCGCGTTGCGGGGGTAGAGCGCCGGATTCAGATCGGCTTTGATCGCGGTCAGGTAGATGCCGTCGTCTTCCGCGCCGGGATGATAGCCCATGGTCAGAAATCCCAGCGCCGAGAAGAGCAGCAGAGGCGGAAACACAGCGGCGATTCGATTCAGCTTCAATGAGTATTGCCATTCTCTCAGATCGCCATTCACACGCCCGGTTGTGGTGCTGGCATTCCGGCATCCCCGACCGCGAATCTGTCATCCGATGCCTAGATGCCTGAATCGCTGGAGATCGGCGACCGCCTGCTGGCGGTCTATGACGGCCATTGCGGCTTGTGCAATGGTTTGGTGCGCTGGCTACTGCGCCGCGACCGGCGGGACCGGCTCCGCTTTGCAGCATCCAATTCGCCAGCGGTTGCGACGCTGTTGGAGCGCCACGCAGCGTTGCTTGAGGCCGACGGCGCGCCGGGCACGGTTCTGGTCTTTCGCGACCCGCTCAAGGCCGGCGAACAAGTGCTGGTTCGATTCGCGGCCACGCTGGCCCTGCTGCGCGAACTGCCGAGGCCCTGGCCGGCCGTTGCCGCCGCGTTGCGATGGATTCCAGGATTTCTCAGCGATCCGGCCTACCGGTTCGTTGCCCGCTGGCGGTACCGCATCCGGGGGCGGCTCGAAAGTTGCCCCATCCCCACGATCAAGGAACGGAATCGGTTCTTGTAACGGCCAGTTTTCCGTCCGGTTTTTGCGGACCAAAGGGCGAAGAGTTGCGTGGGCGGAGGGATGCGTTCAAGCGGCGATCAAGAGGTTTGGAGTCGAGGACAGCATCCTGCGTTGCAACCGGCACACGTTTGCCTCTAAACTTGCGATGGCGGGAGTCGATCGAGCAAGGGATAGCCCGTAAGTTCTTCCTGCGAAAGTGGCGGAATTGGCAGACGCACCAGACTTAGGATCTGGCGGAGCAATCCATGCGGGTTCGAGTCCCGCCTTTCGCACCAACAGATTGAATGCGGTTGCCCGAATGGCTCCGCAACTCGGTCTCGACGAACGGCGGAATCAGTCCAGGCGCGGTGTGCCGCGGCGAAGCCTCAGGCCCGCGATGCCGCTGGCGGCAACAATAACCAACACGAGCGCGAAGTAATAAGCGATGGGGTGCGCCCAGCCGGGCGAGTAGGAAAGGTCCTGCCCCAACCAGAGTAGCAGTACTGTGGCGATCACCGAGAATTGACCGGCGATGACCAGCAGGGTGTGGCCCAATTCGCGCCGGTTGTCGAGCGCCTCCACCTGATCCGGGGTCAGATTGCGCTCTTCGGGGGGAAGTAGGGAATTTGCCATCGCTCGCTCCTTGCCGGCCGGTCGTGCGGATTGCCTGCGTCCAGCCTCATGTACTTCGATTCAATCACACTCGAAAACGATGCGCCAGTTGAACGAAATTGCGAAACGTCTCCCGATTCGATCCTGAGCGCGAGCGAAACCGGCGCAGACTGCAAAATTAGTACGGGATATTGCGAATTTTGCGTACTTGCCCTCATCGCGGCGGGGTTCTGGGTAAGAATGACTGTGTGACCCTGAAACTTCGATTGGCCGCACTCGCGCTGCTCGCTCCCTGCCTGGCGGCGGCGCAGTCCTTCACTCAATCCTATGCGGTGCACGATGCCTTCGCGGCCGGCAAATATGCGCCCCTCGATGGGCCGGAGCGCTGGCAGCGCTGGCGGAGCGAGGACGGCGGATCCGCTGCGATCCATCTCGATTCTTTTGCGGTAGCCGCGATTACCCAGGCCATGAACGTTCCGCCGCAGTGGGGTCGCACCCCGCTGGGATTTGGGCGGCGCGTGGGCAGCGAATACGGCGGCTTCCTGATTGCGAACTCCGTGCATGAAGGGATCGCCGCCGTCGCGGGCACCGACCCGCGTTACTTCCCGTGCGCCTGCTCCGGGTTCTTTCGCCGCGGCGGCCACGCGCTGGAGATGACCCTTCTCACCTACAACCGTCAAGGACGCAAAACGCTGGATATGCCGCAGTTGACCGGCCAGTATGGGGGCCAAATGATCTCCACGCTGTGGTATCCGCCCCACTACAGCCCGCTGGTGCAGGGGGTGCAGTTCGGCCACCTGGAGATGGGATTGATCGGAACGATTCATCTCGTCCAGGAGTTTTCGCCGGAGTTGAAGCGATTCTTCCACGTGGGAGCGAAAGCGGCGGCCGCCGCGCCGTAGACGGCCCCTGCGGTACAATCCCTTCATTCGCCGAATTGAGGTTTCATGCGCAGGATTCTTCTCGCCGTTCTCGCCGCCGTCTTTGCCGGTTCGTTTTCCGCCCCGCTCACGGCCCAGGGCGCGCCGCCGCAGAGCGGGGCCGACCAGCCCTACGCCATCGAGTACTATTACAAGTGCCAGTGGGGGCATCAGCAGGAGTTTCTGCAACTCTTTCTCAAGAATCACTACCCGCTGCTCAAGAAGATACAAGCTACCGGGCGCATTCTCTCGTTGAAGATCGACTCGCCCGCCTACCACACCACGGAAGACGGCCGATGGGACTATCGCGTGACCATCCGCTACAAGAACGCGACCGTGGCCACCACGACCAACCCCGATGAAGAAGCTTTCGTCAAGGAGTTATGGCCGGATCAGGCGACCTATCAGAAAGAAGAACAGCGGCGCTTCGAGATTCTGCTGGGGCACTGGGATCTGCCGGTTACCGATATCACGCCGGCGCGGTAACGAAGACTGGCGGGTGAGCCAATAGGTCAATTTACCATCAGGCCTGTGTGTTTCAGCTCCGAAAATCCGGACCTGGAGCGCCCGATATTCGATCGTTTCAGTCGGTCGCTTGCATCGCGGATTTTTAGGTCCAGTTCAGCCTTGCCGCGATCGTTGTAAATCATCCAGGAGTTCCCTTGCCAGGCGCAAAGCGTTACGCAACGTGAATTGAATTGCTGAAAGGTGAGAATCGGGGTCACTGGCACGTCCCGCTTTTTCGATAACCTTTCGTCGAAAGACACAAAGTCGAAAGTCGCGGACCGGACATTCAACTTCAAGTTATGAGCGTCCTCCAGTCGCGCTCGCCCATGACTTAGCGCATCGCAGGCAAAGCCCCATCCCCGCCGCGATCCCTTGCGAACGAGATATGGGGCTTGCAGTCTTCCGTCGCGTCCGGTCCGGCGTTCTTACTGCTTGATGCCGTCCAGCTTGGCTTGGAACTGGACGATCTGCTTGAGGGTTTCGTAGGGAGCGCCGCCGATCGGAACCTGGCGGCCGTTGATGAACAGGACAGGGGTTTGGTCGATAGCCAGATCCGTGGCCAGCTTGACGGAAGCCGCGACCGATGCGGCGGCCTCGGGGGTCTTCACGCAGGCTTCGACCTTCGCCGGGTCCAGTCCGGCTTTCGTGACGGAACTGTTCAGCGTGAGTGTGGCCCCATCCGCGGTCGCCAAGCCCTCCTGGCCATCGAAGACGGCAGAAGCGAAGCTGAAGAAGGCGTCGCTCCCGCCCAACTTGTTCACGCACACGGCATAGGTTGCCGCGATCTTCGCTTGGGCGTGAATCTTCTCCAGGGGAAAGTTCTGGAAGACGATGCGCGCCTTGGGGAAGTCCACGGCCAGCTTGTCCATGTTGGCCTGGGCATCCTTGCAGTGCGGGCACTGAAAGTCGGCAAACTCCACCAACTCCAATTCCTTGGAAGGTGAGCCGCGGTAGGGACCGTCCGCGCGCTTCTGCAACACTTCGCGATTCTCCGCGTAGGGATGTTCGCCGAAGTCGAGGATTTCGTCGCCGGCGATGATATGCTTGCCGTCGGGCAAGGCGAAGAACTGGAGCGCCTGGGGCTTCTGCTTGCCGGTTTTGTCGCCGATCAGAACGACCACCTTGCTGATCCCCTCGACGTGAGTCTTCAGGATGGCCTGCACCTGCCACATACGGTCCTCGTCGTAGCCCAAGTTGGTCTGAACGAAGTCGTTGACGGCATCTTTGGTGGGCACCGCGGCCGTGAAGTTGGCCGGGTCTGGCTTGGGAAAGACGGGCGCGGCCGCGGGGGCCGGCGCGGACGGAGTTGCGGCAGGAGCCGTTGGCGCGGAAGGTGCTGCGCTTGGGGCCTCTGGAGCGGCGGGAGCCGGCTGGCCATTGGCCTGGATCGCGGGAAGGGCGAGAGCGGCCAGAACCGCGAATTTGGCAAGACGTGGGCTGAAAAGATGTGGGCTGGCAAGACGAGCGGACGGACGGATCAAGCTATTTCTCCTTAAGCTGTGGGAAGACTCCCCTGTCTAGCTTATACCTGCCCGCTCATGCCTGTACCTTCACGGCGATGGGAAATCGGCGCCCCATGCCGAAGGACTTGCAGGTGACCTTCAAAACCGGCGCGGCTTGCTGGCGTTTGAACTCGGAGCGCTCCACCAGTCGAACCGTCTGTTGGACGAGTTCAAGCGGCAATCCGTTTTCTCGCGCGATCCGCTCCGGGGTCTCATACCGCTCCACGTAGGCTTCAAGGATGGGATCGAGAATCTCGTAGGGCGGCAGCGAGTCGGTATCCTTCTGGTCGGGCCGCAATTCGGCGGAGGGCGGCTTTTCCAGGATGGCCCGGGGAATCACTTCGCCCTCGCGGTTGAGCCAGCGGCAGACGGCGTAGACCCGTGTCTTGACCAGGTCTCCAATCACCGCCAGAGCGCCCACCATATCGCCGTAGAGAGTGCAGTAGCCCACCGCCATCTCCGATTTGTTGCCGGTGGTGAGCACCAGCGCGGAGAACTTGTTGGAGAGCGCCATCAGCAGCCCGCCGCGAATCCGCGACTGGATATTTTCCTCGGTGGTATCGGGCTTCAGTCCGGCAAAAAGCGTCTCCAGCGCCCGGCTGTACTCCTCGAAGAGGCCGCTGATGCCGATGACATCGAAGCGAATGCCCAGATTCTCCGCCAACTGCCTGCTGTCGTCGATGGAGCCGAGCGAGGAGTAGGGGCTGGGCATTCCGATGCCGACCACGTTCTCCGCGCCCAGCGCCTCTTTGGCGATGGCCGCCACCAGCGCCGAGTCGATGCCCCCGCTCAAGCCAACCAGGACCTTGCCAAAGCCGCATTTGCGCACGTAATCCCGTGTGCCCAGCACCAGCGCGCGATAGGCGGCCTCGGTATCGTCCTCTTGCGGAGCTTCCAGCACAGGCGCATCGAAGGGATTCACGATGACCAGGTCCTCCTCAAACGACTTGGCCTGGGCGATCGGTTCCCCGCGCGCATTGAGAGCCAGCGAGGAGCCGTCGAAGATCAGGCTGTCGTTGCCGCCCACCTGATTGCACATCAGCAAAGGTATGCCGTCGCGCCGCGCAATGGCGGCCAGCATCTGGCGGCGAAGCGCGCGCTTGCCGTGCCAGAAGGGAGACGAGGAGAGGTTGATGTGCAGGGCCGGCCGCTGGCGCATCAGCTCTTCCATCGGATCGACCGCATAGAGCCGCCGGGGCCAGAAGTTCTTGTCGTTCCATGCGTCTTCGCAGATGGCGATGGCCAGCCGCAGCCCGTCCAGTTCGACCGCTTTCTGAGCTTTCGAGGGAGCGAAATAGCGCTGCTCGTCGAAGACATCGTAAAAAGGCAGCAGGCGCTTGTGCTGTTCCAGCAGCAACCGCCCGCCATCCAGCAGAACGGCGGCGTTCACCGCCGGTTTGCCGCCCAGCCGGTTAGTTGCCGCGGACCCCGGCTCGCCGGCATCGCCCTCGGCCGGCAGAGCCACGCCCGCCAGCACCGCCGTGGACAGTTCGCGCGTGGCCTCGGCCAGTTCATCCACCGCACTCCGGCAGCGCGCTAGAAAGCTCGGCTTTTCCAGAAAATCGGCTGGAGGATAGCCGCAGATGGCCAGTTCGGAGAAGACCGTCAACCGCGCCCCTAGAGCGGCGGCGCGTCGGCTGGCCGCGGCGATCTTTTCAAGATTTCCGGTAAAATCTCCGACAGTAGGATTGATCTGGGCCAGCGCGATCTTCACATTCCCAGTTTAATCCCCGCAACGAAAGGGCCGCCTCGCATCTCAGGATAACGTATCTATATCCTCCGCAGATTGGCGAACCGTTCGATCAGCTTTTTCATGCCGTGACGAGTGAACAGGACGGTGAGCTTGGCATCTTCGCCTTCCCCCTCGCGCAACAGCACCGTGCCTTCTCCGTACTTCGAATGTATAACGCGCTGGCCTTTCTTGAGCGCCGCCGTGGACTGCGGCTCGGGCTTGTCCATCGGCTCATTTGCCGCCGCATGAGACGATACGGGCCGAGCAAGCGATCCGGGCTTTCCGTGGCCCGGCTTGCCACCGAAAAAGCGGGCAATGTTATCGATGGAATTCGGCTTGGGTGCTGCCGCGCGTGGGTCTCTTGGAGTAACTTCGACGGATGGAGAATTGGCTTTCGAGCGAGCCGTCGTCCACGGCGCGACGAACGGCCTGGATGCATCGCCCTTTCCGTTCGCTCCGCGGTTCTTGCCCCCGCCGGGCGAGAAGCCCCGCGGAATCTCCTGGTTCTCGTCTTCGTAGTTGTAGTGCTTGTCGAACTGGCTCGGCTGACCGGCGCTACGGCTGTAAGTATTCAAGTAACTCGGAGTGGACCAGGAGATGGCGGCGGGCTGTCCTCCCAGATTATCGATCAACTGGCTGGGAACCTCTTCGAGAAAGCGCGAGGGGACGCTCATCTCCGGCGCGTCGTTGCCGTAGCGCCGGCGATAGTGGGCGCGGGTGAGAATGAGCGTATTCATGGCGCGAGTCATGCCCACATAACATAGACGGCGCTCTTCCTCAAGCTCTTCCGGGTTGTTCAGAGTGCGCGAGTGGGGAAACAATCCCTCTTCAAGCCCGGCCAGAAAGACCAGAGGAAACTCCAGCCCCTTGGCCGCGTGCAGAGTCATCAGAGTAACTCGCGCTTCAGGGTCGAACTGGTCGGTGTCCGAGGCCAGCGCCGCGTGGTCGAGAAACTCAGCCAGGGTCTCGCCGCGAACTTCGGCGTCGTGTGCGGCGTTGGCCAGCTCCTTCAGGTTTTCTATCCGGCTGAAGGCCTCCGGCGAACCTTCTGTCTCCAGAGCTTTGATGTAGCCGGTGCGGTCGATAATGAAGCGGATCAGTTCGGGCAGCGTAGCCGCGTCGCCGGGGGAACGAAACGCGCTTCCGCTCGCTGACTCGCCCGCCTCGACATCGACGCGGTCCGATGTGGAATCGGGATCGGGAGACGGAGCGCCGGTTTCCTTCGTCTTTTTCGGCATTGTGAGAAACGGGCGCTTCGGTTCGGCGACAAAGGGAGAAAAGCTGGCAGCATCAAGCAAGGGAAGCTGCTCTTCGCCGCCGCCAAAATCGAAACCGGCAACCGAGTCCGCATTGGTCGAGCCGAACGCGAAGCCGGTATCTGCCTCCTCGTCCTCTGTAACATCCGCCGATAACTTGCCCGCAAAGTCCGGGTCCATCATCGCCTGGGCGTCGAGTATAAGTTGGCGGAAAGAATCGAGGGCCATCAATGCGCGCGTGGGGATAAGCCGGTGGGCAATAGCCGCGCCGATGGCGTCCCAGGTGGACTTTCCGGTTTCCAGCGCCAGACGCTCCAGAGTGTCCAGGGAGGTCTTGCCGATGCCGCGCGCCGGAGTGTTGATAACTCGCTGCAGAGCCATCGAGTCGTGCGGGTTGCGGATGAGGCGAAGATAGGCGAGGATATCCTTGATTTCGGCGCGTTCGTAAAAGCTGAATCCCCCGACCATGGTGTAGCGGATGTTATAGCGGCGCAGCGCCTCTTCGACCAGCCGCGACTGCGAGTTGGTGCGGTAGAGAACCGCGCAATGCGCTGCGTCGGCATCTTCCCCCGCCTCGCGCAAAAACTTCTGGATGCGATCGGCGATGAACAGGGCCTCATTCTCGCCGTCTGGTGCTTCATAGTAGCCGATCGGAGAGCCGCCCTGGCGATCTGTCCACAACTTCTTTCCCTTGCGGCGCAAGTTATTGGCGACCACCGCCCCCGCGCCCTCCAGAATGATCTGCGTCGAGCGGTAGTTCTGCTCCAGACGCACGATCCGGGCATTGGGAAAGTCCTTCTCGAACTCAAGAATGTTGCGGATATCCGCGCCGCGCCAGGAATAGATGCTCTGATCTTCGTCGCCCACCGCGCAAACGTTCTTGCGTTCGCCCGCCAGCAGCTTCATCAACTCGTACTGGGGACGGTTGGTATCCTGGTACTCGTCCACCAGCAAGTATCTGTAACGCCTCTGGTAGCGCTCGCGCGTCTCCGCGGAGACTTTGAGCAGCCGGGCCGCTTCCAGCAACAAGTCGTCGAAGTCGAGCGCGTTGTTCTTGCGCAGTTCTGCCTTGTAACTCCCATAGATGTGGGCGATGCGTTCGCTGTTCGGATCTTTCGAGGCGAGATAGTACTCCTGCGGATCGATCATGTGATTCTTGGCCCAGCTGATCTTTCCCAGAACCGCGCGCGGAGTCAGTTGCTTGGTGTCCATCCCCATGCGCTTCATCGCCTGCTTGACGATGCCTTGCTGGTCGTTTTCGTCGAAGATGGCGAACGAGCGAGTCAGCCCCTCGCCGCCGACTTTCAGCGCCTCGATGTCGCGCCGCAGGATGCGCACGCAAAACGAGTGAAAGGTGGCGATCAGCGGTTTGGCCAGCGAGGAACGATCAAGCAACCGGTCCACGCGCTCGGCCATCTCGCTTGCCGCCTTGTTGGTGAAGGTGACGGCCAGAATCGAGTCCGGCGCAACCCCCTTTTCACGGATCAGCCAAGCGATGCGGCTGGTGATGACCCGGGTCTTGCCCGATCCGGCTCCGGCCAGAATCAGCAGCGGGCCTTCGGTGGCCTCAACGGCGGCGCGCTGTTCCGGATTCAGGTTCGAGAGTTGCTGCTGCACGGGTTTTGTCCAGGCGGGAGGGTTCCTTCCTTCAGTGTACCGTCCGGGGCGCGAGAGACAGCGCCGAGCGCCTGCCTCCAACCTATTATTCTGTAGCGATGACAATTCCGACAAATCCCATTCGCCGAGTGGCCGTTTACTGCGGATCGGTCAACGGAAACAATCCAGCCTATCTAGCCGAGGCGTACACACTGGGAGCGGCCATCGCCGGTGCCGGACTGGAACTGGTCTATGGCGGAGCCAAAGTGGGCCTGATGGGCGCGGTGGCCGATGCGGCGCTTGCCGCGGGCGCGCGCGTCATCGGCATCCTCCCCCGGGTGCTGGCAAGCCGCGAGGTAGCTCACGACGGCCTGACCCGCTTCGAGTTGGTTCCCACCATGCACCGGCGCAAAGCCCGCATGGCCGAACTGGCCGATGCCTTCATCGCGCTCCCCGGCGGTTACGGTACGCTTGAGGAGATACTTGAGGCCATAACTTGGAAGCAGCTCGGCCTGCACTCAAAGCCCTGCATTCTTGTCAATGCCGCCAGTTACTGGGATGGCCTTCTTGAGTTTCTCGACGCAGCCGTCGCCGCCGGGTTCCTGAAGCCGGAGAACCGCGAGTTGGCGCGGGTGGCTGCGAATGCGCAAGAGGCGGTGAGGATGGCGGCCGATATATGACAAGAAGTTGATAAGCGCTGTCCGATATGTCGAGGATATCCCCATCCATCATGGACTTGCGTAGACGCCGCAAGATTGAACGCTTCGTTCGACCGCGCATGACCGGTTCTCCCCTCCGATCGCGCGGAAGCTCCCCGCGACGACTTGTCCGAGGGAATTGCGGCGATGATTGAATGGGACGGAGTGCGCGCGGCGGCTATCGTAGAAAGTCAGAAGCGAATATCGGTCTGTGTAATGTAAGTCCGCCCTTGCCGGTAACCGAAAGCCGAGTTACCGTAAGGCGGTTCGACCCGCGCAATGGACACTTTCAAAGATAAGTAATGGACGCGGAGCGGAGCGGAATCGGCCAGCGATTACCGCTGCGCGATTCATGCGCGCACAAAGGAGATATTGCCAATTGTCCGATTTCAAGCGACACTCGACGAACAATAGCTCACTCGAAGAGATAGATAGATCGCCAGTTTTCTTCCGCTGAAGTCTTCCGAGGGATTCAAACCCCGGCGACATCGTTCCACCTATTTGCGGCGAGCGATCGCGTTTCCGCTATTGCACGGAGTTGTCTTGCGACGCAAGATTGTACACTGGCCTCTGATGTTCGTCTTGGCGGTGCATCCCGCTCCGCTGTTCGCGCAGTCCTCGCAGGCGCTCGCGCGCGCCGGCCTCGCCGAGAAGGAACCTGCTTTGAGAGTAGGCATCGATGATCCGGTATTGCGCGCGATCGCTGTTCCCAATGTGATTACCACATTGAAAGTGGTCGGCGACAATCCAGAGCTGCCGGCTGCCTTGGCGCCGGTCCCGAATGTAACCATGCGTGAAATCCTCTCCTCGGCGGGAACCTATGGCGACTTTACCCGCTATTTGCAGGAGCTCCCTGGGGTGGCGTGGGTCTCCGATCTAAGCAACGATGTGCTGGTGCGCGGCGGCCATCCGACTGAAAATCTGTTTGTCGTCGATGGCGTGGAGGTTCCCAACCTCAATCACTTTTCGCTCCCAGGATCGAATGGCGGGTTTACCTCCATGATCGATTCGACGGCGATCGGCGGCATGAATATGCGCGACGATGTCTACGATGCCTCGTACTCCAGCCGCCTCTCTTCGCTCGTCGAAATTCATACCCGCGACCTCGGAGATGCGCACCGGGCAGGGAATTTTATCGTGGGCATTGCCGGGGCGGGAACGCTCTTTCAGCGCGCCTTGCCCAGGAATGGCAGCTTTCTGCTGACCGCGCATCGCAGCGTAATCGACTTGGTGACCAACGACATTGGCGTCAACGGCGTTCCGACGTATTCGAACGGCATGGCCAAAGTGGAGCTCAATCCCGGCGCAAGGGACTCGATCGCCGTCTTCAGTCTCACCGGCGCCGATTCGATTCAAATGACTCCATGCCAGGTGGCCGGCGCCACCAGCGACGAACAGACGCAGTACTCGGGATGGCGCACGACCGAGGCTCTGAGCTGGAGACACGATTACTCCGCCACGATCACTTCGAATTTGTCCGCCAGTTATTCGGATAACGGACAGACGATCGCGCAGCAGAAGCAGATTGGCTACTATCTGGATCGAAGCGGCAACTGCCGGGCGGCGACTCTCGTGCCGAGTTATAGCGAGAATGCGCGCGATGGGTTGTCGTCGTTGAATTACGAGTTGCGCGTAAGTCTGCATGGTTGGCTGCTATCCGCGGGCGGCGACGGCAAGCTGGCGACTCCGGACGATTCCGTTTCGCAACCCATCGGCCAGTTGTCGCCCTTCAGCGCCAGTTCGACAAGCGCCGATGCGACAACCTTTCGGCGGCGGTATTCGACCGGGCAATCCGCTGCCTTCTTGGAGGCCGAGGGCGCCCTCGGCTCGCGCTGGATGATATTGAGCGGCTTGCGCGCGGAGAGCTTCGCCATCGCCGGCGGCTATGCGCTGGAGCCGCGGACTTCCGTTGCCTACGCGATCGACAGTCGGCAAAACCTGCACGTCTCCTTCAACCTCTCCTCACAGTTGCCACCCATGATGGACATGATCAGCTACCCAATCAATCGCGCGCTGCAACCGGCGGAGGTCCGGCAGGAGGCAGCGGGGATGAGGATTTGGCAGGCGAACTGGGGAACGCTGGATGCCGAGGTCTATCGGAAGGACTACCGGCGCGAGGCCGTCTCTACTCAATACCCACAATTGATGCTCTCGAACATGGTCGATACGCTGGGGCAGGCATTTGTCTGGCTGCCCCTGACCAGCGCCGGGACGGAGCAAGCCCGCGGCGTGGAGTTGACGCTGCGCGGGCACGCCGGCAGCCGGATGACGGGAATGTTCACAGCCTCGCGCGCAGTGGCGACGTATCGCGCTCTCGACGGTGTGCGTCGCCCGGACAACTACGACACGCCGATGATGGCGACAGCGGCGGGCAATCTCCGCCTGCCGCTCAAGGTTCAGATGGATATGCGTGAGACGGCATCCAGCGGCCGCCTCTACACTCCCTTCGATCTGACCGACTCGAATGCGCAAAGCCGTGGCATCTACGATCTGACCCGCATCAATGGGCTGCGCGGCCCAATCTACAATCGCCTGGACCTGGAGATGGAGCGCAACTTCCACCTTCGTCATGGCGTGCTCAATCTGCACGCGGGCGCGGAAAACATCTTCAATCGCGGAAACCTGATGGGCTATATGTGGCTGGACAACTGCGCGGCCGGGCTGAACTGCGGGCAGGGCGGCTATGAGCCGATCGAAAAGGTGGACCAGATGGGGCGCTATCCGGTCGTCAGCGCCCGCTTCGAGTTTTAGAGTCGCGGTTGCGGATAGAGCGCGCCCAGAGGACCGATTGCCGCCGGCGGCGACAACTGCCGAGCGTAACTTCCCGGCGTAACTCGATGGAGTAGCTTCATGCGGCGGTCCTGAGCTATCCGCCGTCGAATTGCGGAGCTATTCCGAATCGACGGAGGAGCGGCGGCTCTCGATAAATGGTTTTCGCCGTCCGCGCATTGCATATCGAGACTCCTTTTGCCGGTCAATTGGAGGTTATACCCGCGTTCGGCGCCTGTACCGCTCCGGCATCTTCGCCATTCTTCTCGGAATTGACGCCGTCCGACCGCGGCGGCGACTTTCCCGTTGACAAGAGAATCCTTCTGCGATCAGACTGTAGTTCTTGGACCGCGGCTGGCGCGTGCGCGCAAAAGTTGGCACGTCCGCGAAAACTGTCGAATGCACAATGATGAGAGCGAACACCGCATTTTTGGTTTTGTCTTTCTATCTCGCTTGCGGCGCAACTCCAGCGCAGCCCGAGGAAAAATGCCCTGTCGCCATCGGTCGCGTTGAACTGAGTTACGACCATCGGGGTGGAGAGTCGAAACCTCAGCTCAAGGTGGAGTTCGGCAACTATGCCGGAAAACGAATCTCGACCGTCACATTCAGTTTGTCGGTGCTGGACGGCGGCGGCTATCCTCACCCATACCCGAACAATCTGAGGTATCTCGACGGCCTGGAGTCCGGCAAGAAGAAGGCTTTTACGTGGGACTTGGCGTCCGAATCGGTGGATATTCATCGTGCCGGTGAAACGGTAGCCGTGCTAGAAGTCGAGTTTGTCGGCACCGAAAGCTGGATCGACGATGGCTCGCAGTCCTGTGCGTTCAAAGTCGATTTTCACGCCAGATAGGCCGTGCGCCTGCAATCGGCAGTGATTCATTGCATTGGAGGTTCTTATGGCTCGCGGTTTCGCGCTTTGCCTCGTTTTGATGGTTGGCTCGCTTCCGTACCCGCGGGCCCAGGAGCCTGGCGCGGCCGCAGGCCATGCCGCAAGCCCCTCGGAAGCGGAAAGCGGGCTGAAGACCTACACCGTTCCCGCCGGGACCAAGCTGCTGCTTTCGCTGAAACATGAAATAAGTACGCGCGTTGCAAAGCCCGGAGACACGGTATATCTCATCACCGATTTTCCGGTGGTTGAAGACGGCGCGGTTGTGATTCCCGCTGGAATGTATGTAAAAGGAGCCATCGACAGCGTCCAGCGGCCCGGCAAAGTGAAGGGCCGCGCGCAGATTCAAATGCACCTTGCCTCGATAGTCTTTGCCAACGGCGCCGAGATTGCCATTCCCGGCTCGCTGGACAATGTTCCAGGCTCTTCGGGGGCAAGGGTCAAGAATGGCGAAGGAACCGTGGAACAAGACGGAACCAAGGGGCGCGATGCGCAAAGGATCGCCAATGACACCGGGGAAGGAGCGGGAATTGGCGCCCTGGCCGGATTGGGAGGGGGCAATGCCGGGATGGGAGCCGGGATCGGGGCAGGCGCCGGTGCGGCCGCCGGCGTTCTGACCGCCCTTTTCACGCGCGGCAAAGATGTTGTATTTCCGCAAGGTGCCACGCTGGAGATGGTCCTGACACGGCCGCTGGTGGTGAGGCGCGAGCAACTGGCCGGGATGCCCGGCTTCACCGGGATGACCTTGCCCGTGCCGGCCTCCGCCGGTTCGCGGCCATCGCCCGCGGCCATGCCCAAGCAAGACAATTAGGACGGAACGATTGCGACAGATGCGGATCGCTCCACGGCATATTCGCCGTCTGGGCGGGCTTTGGCGGAGAGGCGGCGCGCCTCTGTTGCCCACGTTGCAAACCGGCCGCGAAGCCAACGAAGATGCGGGAGCGCGAAGAGTGATATATCGCGGTGGATGGCTTGACCCAACTCGAATCGTCGGTCTGACTGCCTACTTTTTTGCTGCGGCTTGCTGCGGCGTTGCCTGGATCGAAGGCCGCGGCGACGCGGGCCGAGCGCGGTTCGCGGCAGTTCTTGCCGCTTTGGAGGCGGGGCTTCTCCTGGACATGGCCTTCAACGTTCGCTGGCGCTTGCATGACCTTCTGGAAGGCAAAGCGATCGTGGAGGGTTTGTACTCCAGGCGCGCCGGCCCGCAGATTGCGACGATGGGACTTATGGCGGCGGCGGCGGTTGCCGGAATGTGGCTGGCCGGGCATCGTCTTCGCGGCCGCCCCGGCGCAACCGTGGCCGCCTGCGGCGTGATCTTCTCGTTGACGTGCTGGTTCGCCGAGGTGGTATCGTTGCACGCCATCGACAGCGCCTTCCACCGCGTCGTTTGCGGAGTTATGGCAGTTAGCCTGTTCTGGGCCGCGAGCTCCCTGCTGACCGGCCTGGGCATTCTCTGGGAGACGCGGGGTTTGCGCGGCAACGCTCGCCAGGATGCGATCGCGGCCCGAAGGCCGCCGTCTTCCTTCAAAGATTTTTGACAAAGAAGTCGGTGAGTCGCTGAAAGAGGATCAGGCGCGCCCCATCGTCCTCGAATAAATCGCGGCGACTGGGAAACAGCAGGATGTCGGCATATTTTCCCTTGTCCAATAGCTCGTCGAGCAGCCGCAGGGAATGTTCCATATGTATCTTTTCGTCCAGCGTCGCTTGAGCCAGCAGCAGCGGCGCGCCAAGATTCCCGGCATTCTCCAGGGGAGAGGACGATAGGTAGCCGTCCTGATTCCGCTTCGGGTCTTCGAGGTAACGCTCGGCGAAGACCGCGTCGTAGAGATGCCAATCCGTTATCGGAGAACCGGCAAACCCGGCTTTGAAAAGCAACGGCTTGTCGAGCATCCCGTGGAGCGCCAGAAATCCTCCATAGCCCCATCCGCAGATGCCGATGCGCGTTTTATCTACCCAGGGCAGAGAGCGCAGATATAGGACTGAATCTCGCAGGTCGGCCATCTCCGCCGCGGAAAAACGCAGATGCACCGGCTCCGCGAAGAGATGGCCGCGTCCGGCTGTACCGCGGTTGTCGACGGCGAGGACGACATAACCTTTCCGAGTTATTGAAGCGAACCACGCAGATAGATATCCGCCCCATCTGTCGCGTACGATTTGCTCTCCCGGCCCGCCGGCAACGTAGAGGATGAGCGGATACTGCCGCGTAGGATCGAAATCCGGCGGCTTCATCGTCCAGGCATTCAAATCCACGCCCATGTGAGTCTTCACGGAAAGAAACTCTATGGCGCCGGTCGGGTTGGCGTCTCGGTCTTCAGGCCTCTTCTCACAGAAGCTTGCCATCTTGCTTCCGTCGCTGCGGAGCAGTTGGAAACAAGGCGGCGTAACGCGGCTGGACCAGGTGTCCGCAAGAACGCCGGAGGCGGGAGAGAGAAGCGGTTCGTGAGTTCCCCGCTCGTGCGTGATGCGCTCCATGCCCGACCCATCCAGATTCACGCGATACAACTGGCGCTCCAGTGGACTGGCTTCGGTTGCGGTGAAGTAGACGACGCCCGCCGCTTCGTCGACCTCGATCGTGGATGTGACTTCCCAGTTGCCATGTGTCAGCTGCGCGATTTGCCGGCCCGATAGGTCGTAAAGGTAGAGATGGCGATAACCCGATCGTTCGCTGGACCAGAGAAAACGATGTGAGTCTTTCAGAAAGAGCGGGCCGTCGTTCAGGTCGATCCAGTAGGCGTCTTTCTCCGAGAGGATCGAGCGCGTCGTTCCGTCGCCGGCGTCGGCAAGAAGCAGATCGAGGGTCTTCTGGTTGCGGCTGAGACGCTCGATCGCCAGGTGCTTGCCGTCCGGCAACCATTGCACACGCGGGATGTAAACATTCACGTCGCCGCCGAGGTCGATCTGGAGAGGCTTGCTTCCAGAAACCGCTTGAACGAAGAGGCGAACCGTGGGAATAACTCCGCCCGGCTTGGGATAAGCTATCGATCTAAGTTTGCCATGGGAATCGCGCAAGGAGTACTTATCGACTGCGCGATCGTCGGTCTCCATCCACGCGATGGAGGAAGAGTCCGGCGACCACCAATATGCCGAATGCAATCCCAGTTCGTGAAGATAGACCCAGTCCGGTTCGCCCTCGAGCGCATCGCCGCTTCCCGCGGGCGCGAAGCCGCGAACCGCGCCGGTCGCCGCATCCGCTAGCCAGAGCGTATGGTTCTTGATAAAGCTGACGGTGCGTCCATCGGGGCTGATCTTGGGATCGTCAAGATGAGGACCGCCAAGATCGGATGAGTCGGTTGCGAGAAGCCGGGAAGAACGAGCGTCGAGATCGAACCATGCGAGCGAAGCGGCGCAGACAAGCAACAAAGCATGACCGCTGGGAGCCCATTGATAGCCTTGAAGCTGCCTTGCGCTCTCGGCCTTTTCGGCGCCTTGCGCGCCGCGGGAACCATCGCCGCCGAAGGCGGCAGTTATCTCGGTGCCCGATACAAGCGGCGATTGACGGCCAGTCGCCGCATCGATACCCCAGATTTCGCGGGCTTTAGAATTATGCGCGGTTGTGCCTGACTTGAATGCCGGGCGAATGAAGCTGAGCAGCTTGCCGTCGGGACTCCAGGCCGGATTCGTGGACAAATCCTTGTCCGCATCTGGGTCCATTTCAATGTCCGCGTCACGCTCCCCCGCATGGCGGCCGGCACTCACAGACGGAGACGCCGGCGGATGCTGCGCGGCGAGTATTGTTTCTCCCCCCGCCAACGTGAGCGCGGCCCATGATGCAAGAATCAACCGCCACCAACGCTTCCCGATCTCCATGACGATTCCGATCCTCCTTCCAGGACCCCGCATCTTTGCGAGCATTGTGGCAAGCGAAATCTCCCCGCGCGATCCGGCAAGATGCACTCCGGATGCTCTTGTGGCAACGATCCCGCTCTCCTTGTCGAACCTCCGGCATATGGAGAACTTGGGTTGCTCTTGCGGGCACTATCTTCCGCTATTCCCTCAAGGCTCGACGCATTGTCTTGGTTACCGCGGTCGTTGCGATCGCATGGCGGTAATTGTGAAATGTTACCATTTTGTAGTATGCCATTTTGCGTTCTCGATTTAGCATATCTCTGTCGGTTCCCCAATTCTAGGACAACATCGGCATACAACGGAATAAACAGAATTCAGTTCCAGGATGCTTCATCGAATCTTTAACCGGGCGCGATACCGCGTTCGGACCGGACCGGGAAGCTCGGAATAAGTCTTTCGTGCAGGCCGGCATTCCCTACGGGGCTAAAGGCCCAATGTTCGCCTTGTTGCACTTGCTTCATGCTTCGGGTTCTCTCAGGGCAGGCTTGAATGCGCTGCCCTTTCAAAACATCCGTTGAATCAGAGGTCGCGGTAAACACAAGTTAGGCCAAGTGAACCGAGGCGCTTCGATCTGGAGCCTCAGCGTTCATTAGAGCGGTTCTGCCGTCCAAACCGGTCGATGCTCCCGTTGCGGGGCGCGCGACGCGGGAGGTTCCGCATGGCTCGGCATATCTGTGACTGAAAACGGAGAGCGGGGAGTTGCGCGTATATGCGCGAGGCGATCGGCGGTCCGGGCGCAAGGATTCCGGCAGCGCTTGACGGTAATGAATGTAAACGAGAAGAGAAAGAGGCGTTCATGTCCAATTGGCATAAGCTGCACGGGGCGGCGACGGGAACGGGCGGCGGCCCGCGGGCATTGTTGACAACAGGGTTTCTCTTGGCGGCGGCCAGTTTATCCTTGGATGCCCAAGTAAGCGTCACCACATGGCGCAACGACATCGCGCGCACCGGACAGAACCTCGATGAGACTGTCCTGACCGCATCCAATGTGAACCCCACGCAGTTCGGCAAACTCTTCTCGCAGGCCGTGGACGGATACGTCTATGCGCAGCCCCTCTATCTTCCTAGCGTGACCGTCGGCGGGCAGGCGCACAATGTGGTCTTCGTTGCCACCGAGCATGACAGCGTATATGCCTTCGATGCGGACAGCAACGGCGGCGCCAACGCCAACCCTCTCTGGTTTGCCTCGATGCTCACAGCGGCGCACGGAGCCGCTCCTGGGGCCACCACTATTTCATCGAATACCATAGGCACGGATATCATCCCCGAGGTAGGAATTACCGGGACGCCGGTGATAGATCCCGCGACCGGCACGCTCTACGTCGTGAGCGCAACCCAGGAAGGGGCCAAGTTCGTGCAGCGGCTGCACGCCCTGGACGTAACTTCCGGAGCGGAAAAATACGGCGGCCCGGTTGCGATCGGCGCATCTGTTCCGGGCACCGGAAACGGCAGCTCGGGCGGAACGCTCGCCTTCGACTACGAGTGGGAGAACCAGCGGTCCGGCCTTTTGCTGCTCAACGGAATAATCTGGATGGCATTCGGATCCCACAGCGACAACGGCCCCTGGCACGGATGGGTGCTGGGATACAACGAAAACACTCTCCAGCGGACGGGCGCTTTCTGCACAACTCCGAATGGCGTGGGCGGCGGCATATGGATGGCCGGAACTGGTCTGGCCGCGGATGTTATAGATCCTGTCAATCATCCCTATGGCCGAATCTTCCTGGCCACCGGCAACGGCGATTATACGGCCACCGCGCCGTACACGGCCGATATGGACTATGGCGACAGCATCGTGAATCTGGACCTGACCAACGGCATCCCCACGGTCCAAGACGATTTCACGCCGGCGATTCAGGCGCAACTCGATGCGGGGGATTTGGACCAGGCATCCGGAGGGGTGATGATCGTTCCCGCTCAAACCGCTGGGAGTTATCCATATCTTTTGGTCCAGGCTGGAAAGTCGGGCATAGTGTATCTTCTCGATCGCCAGAATCTGGGGGGATATAACGCCGCCGGCGATCAAGTAGTGCAGGAGATTCCGAATGGCGTCGGAAACAACGGAGCCTGGAGCGCGCCGGCATTTTGGAACGGAACGGTCTATTATTGGGGACAGCTCGACACGCTTAAGGCATATTCGCTGACCAATGGACAACTTACCGGCCCCGTCGCCACTTCTTCTGAAAAGTACGGCTATCCCGGAGCGAATCCGAGTATCTCAGCCAACGGGAATACGCAGGGAATTGTTTGGAGCCTGGAGACCGATGGGTATATGGATTCCGGCCCCTCCATCTTGATGGCCCACAATGCGAGCGACGTGTCTTCCACTCTCTATTCAAGCGGCGTCAATTCCGCCCGCGACAATCCAGGTTATGCGGTCAAGTTCACGGTGCCCACGGTGGCGAATGGGAAAGTGTATGTGGGCGCGCAATACGAGTTCAGCGTATTCGGGCTGCTGAGCGGAGAACTGCAAACGTCCGATCCGGTGCTTAGTCCGGCCGCGGAGACCTTCAGCGGCACTCTCTCCGTGAGCATAACCGACGCGACCCCGGGAGCGATCGTCTACTATACCCTCGATGGCACCACGCCGAACGCATCCTCGACCGTGTACACCGCGCCCATCGCGATCTCGGCCACGACCGAGATTCAAGCGATGGCAAGCGCCTCCGGATACCTGCAAAGCGGAGTGACGGCCGGGACTTATATCGACTCCTTGCAGGTAAGTACGCCAACCTTCGCTCCGGGTGCCGGGACTTACACGCAAGCTACCTCGGTGACCGTCGCCGATTCCACATCGGGGGCGACGATTTACTACACAACCGACGGAACGGCGCCGACGATCTCCTCTACGCAGTACACCGGACCGGTGACAGTCAGCGTTACCGAGACTTTGAACGCGATCGCCGTCGCTCCCGGTTTTGTCAACAGCGATGTGGGGAGCGCAACCTACACAATCGATACCGGGCAAACCGGGATCGATTTCCCGGAGGGGTTTGCGGGAACCCAGGGAATCGTGATCCTGAACGGCAGCGTCGACCTGGACGACTCCCGGCTGCAACTGACAAACGGCCTAACCGGCGAAGCCGGGTCGGCATGGTACTGCGAGCCTGTCGGCATTCAGGCATTCACCTCCGAATTCAGTTTCCAGTTATCGAATCCCGCGGGTGAGGGCATAACTTTCGCAATTCAGGGAAACAACGACTCCTCTCTGGGAGCTGCCGGGGCGGGGCTGGGTTATCAGGGAATCGCCGACAGCGTAGCCATCAAGTTCGATCTCGACAACGTGGCCGGCGAGGGGACGGATTCGACCGGACTGTATACCTACGGCGCCAGCCCTACGGTTCCGGCCATCGACCTGAGCACTACCGGCATCGACCTGCATAGCGACGACACTTTCGACGTGAGTCTGAGTTACAATGGCGCCATTCTGTCGATGACGATTTCGGACATGATAACCGGAGCGGCCTATTCCACAAACTGGGCGGTCAATATCCCGTCGATCGTTGGCGGCGACACCGCGTACGTTGGATTCACCGGAGGGACCAGCGGACTTACTTCCAGCCAAAAGATTGAAACCTGGGTTTACACCACGGTATCCAACGGCTTGCCGGTTACGACTTCACCGATATTCAGCCCTCCCGGCGGAGCCTACGCCTCGTCACAGTCGGTGACTATTGGCAGCGGTTCGGCAGGCGCGACGATTTATTACACGACCAACGGAACGACGCCAACGACGTCCTCGGCGGTCTATAGCGCGCCTATCGCGGTTAGCGCCTCGGAGACTTTGCAGGCTATCGCCGTTGCCCCCGGCTACGGTCCCAGCGCAGTGGGAACCGCGACCTATAGCATAGCTCCAATTTTGCCCGCACCGGTACTCTCGCCGGCCCCAGGAACTTACACTGCGGCGCAGACGGTGGCCATCGGCGACTCTTTGGCGGGAGCCACCATCTATTACACGACCGATGGAACCACTCCCACTGTTTCATCCGACATCTACAGCGCTCCGATCTCGGTCAGCGCTAGCGAAACGGTGCTGGCATTCGCGGCGGAAACAGGCTATAACAACAGTACGGTTGCGGGAGGCACATATACCGTTGCGGCACCGCTGCCGGCCCCGGCGTTTTCGCTGGCGACCGGAACCTATAGCAGTTCGCAGTCGATATCGATCGGCGACGCGACGGCCGGCGCCACCATTTACTACACCGTCAACGGGATCGCGCCCACCACGTCGTCCACCGTCTACAGCGGTCCGATCGCGGTGAACGCGACGGAGACGCTGGAGGCCATCGCCGTCGAGACTGGCTACGCCAATAGCGCAGTTACAACGGCGACTTACACCATCGCCGAACCTGGCGCCACCTACATCGACTATCCCAGCGGCGGATTCACGGCCGGCAGCCTATCGCTGAACTACGGCGCATCCGTGACCGGCGGACTTTTGCAACTTACCGACGGAGGAGCTGCCGAGGAACGATCCGCCTGGTTCACAACCAAGGTTCCTGTGCAGAGTTTCATTGCCAACTTCACCTTCCAGCAGTTGAATGCCTTGGCCGACGGCATGACTTTTGCGATTCAGGGCGATAACGTCTGGTCGCTGGGCGACGGCGGCGGCGGACTGGGCTATCAGGGAATTGCCGACAGCGTGGCGGTCAAGTTCGACCTCTATAACAACGCCGGCGAGGGCAGCGACTCCACTGGGCTATATAGCGACGGCGCGGCGCCCACGGTGCCCTCCGTGGATCTGAGTTCGACAGGGATCAACCTGCATAGCGGCGACATCATGGACGCGCAACTGGTCTACGACGGGACCAATCTGACCATGACGCTGACCGACACAGTCAGCAATGCCGCGGTAACCGAGACATTCCCCGTAAATATACCCTCCATCGTGGGAGCCGGCACGGCTTATGTCGGATTCACGGGCTCCACGGGCGGAGAGAGCGCCACGCAGAATGTATTGTCGTGGACTTATGTGAGTCCGGCGGGAAATGTCGCCGCCGCTCCCACCTTCTCGCCTGTCGCCGGCACTTACACCGCGGCGCAGTCGGTAACCATCGGCGATGCGACAGCCGGCGTGACCATCTACTACACGACCAACGGAACGACACCTACAACTTCGT
>Ga0181520_10001839_pt1 | contig 41756 bp, 32 predicted proteins | sample PEATcosm2014_Bin_29_FD_132451 | JGI IMG/M metagenome (GOLD analysis project Ga0181520, IMG submission 132451) | Peatland microbial communities from MTU Mesocosm Facility, Houghton, MI, USA - PEATcosm2014_Bin02_30_metaG | ecosystem: Environmental > Terrestrial > Soil > Wetlands > Peat | place... | reverse complement strand
GTTCTGATGGGCATCGATAGCGACGTAACTCATTTTCGGTCCGCCTTTCGGAGAATGGTTTGCTGACGCAATATCATTCGCCAAACGGCGGGCCGTTTCATGTTAGCCCCTCCTTGAACGGCATCTGGTCTTAACTTAACGCCTATGGGCTTCCGCCGGTGGCAAATGGCGAGCGCCCCTTGCGGGGCTTCACGGCATTTGCCCACGCCCGCAACGCCCGGTCAAGCTACCACATACATCGAGGATGATACTTACTCCTTCAGCACAAAGACCCGCGTCTGAGCGTCGGCGGGCAGCGTCAGCGTGAGGCCTTTGTGCCCGTCGAAGTCGCTAAGCACGATCTGCCCCGATGTCTCCCCGTGGACGACCTTCGGGTCGTAGGTGACCAGGATGTGGTATGCCCCCAGCTTCACTCGGCGGACGATCGGCAGTGTCTTGAGATACTGGCTGAGGCTCGACACGTCAATCTTCACTTCGCCGTGACGGAGAATATACTCGAATGGCTTCGCGAGCGCCAGTCCCTCGATGAGTCCGGAGATCGGCTCGGACTCCGCGCGCAGGTGCGAGGTGAGCTGCGCGGCGGGCATGGCGTACACCGGCTTGTCGGGCGTCAGGCCGAATTTACCCGCATAGTTGGCGGGTTCGATCTTCTGGAACCGCGCGATGCCCGTCTGGTCGTCGACGCTGACGACATGGATGGCGTCGTAGCGCTCGAACTTGGTCGGCGGCGCGGCCTCCGGGGCGTTCTCGGGTCGGAGACTGAACGAATCCTTGACCATGATGTCCGAGGTCTTCCACTCGTCCTTAACCTTGTACTTCAGCGGCCTGGGCAAGTGGTGGTTGCCGATCTCCGACCAGTTCCACAGGTCAAAGCCGTCGCAGCCGGTGAAAAAGCTCATCGTCGTCCAGGCCCGGGCATCCTCGTTCGCCACCGGCTGGCTGCTCCACCAGTGGTAGTCGGCGTCGCCGCCGTGCAAGAGCGTCCAGTAGTATGGCCGCACAGGCTTTTGCGGCCCCGGCAGGCTGTTCATCACCTCGCGACACAGGTCGATCTGCGACAGCGTGAAAGCGACGTTCTGGGGCGACCAGTAGTACACATAATCATCCGGGTTGAGGATGTCGAGCGCCGGGCACTGATAGATGCTTTTCCCAAATCGCTGCCAGGGCCAGTACGTGGCCGGGTCGAGCTTGAGGTTCTCCAGTCCGTACCAGGCCTTCGTGAACGGCTGCCAGCCATAGAGGCTCACATTCCTGAAGCCTCTGGCGTGGGCGGCTTGCACGGGCGCGGTGTAGGCCAGCGCGTAGCCCCGGTAGTATTTGGCCTCGAAGGCCTGCTTTTCCGCCTCAGTGCCCGCTTTGGGGTACCAGTCCTGCTTGCGCAGGGCCTCGGGGTCGAGCGCCCCGTACTCGATGTCGATCATCAGGTAGTCCCAGTCGGCGGGGTCGAGGCCCTCGGGATACTTGGCGGCGGTCAGTTCCCCGACCACGTCCACATCGGCAAGCTGATCCCAGCGCCCGGACGCGATCTTGTGCTTCCCCATCCATTCGTCCCAGTTGAACCCGATCCATTGCAGCCACTTCGTGCCGGCAGGCATTCGCGAGCGCTGGGTCTTCTTGCGCACGTAGGGGTAGATGATGTTGAACCCGTGGGTAGCGACATAATCGTGCATCGCCAGGTTGTGCCAGCCGCCGTAGTTGAACTCGAGGTTGAAGTACCGGAAGCGGAACGGTTCGATCCCCTGCGCCACGTAGGGAGCCGTTCCGGGCGCGAAGTCATCAGTCTGGTTCGCATCATAAGGCTCGGCGAGGGCCCCCAGCCTCGGCGGCGCATCGTCCAGCTTCACCCCGCGAAGATCGTCAACCGTCAGCGACTGTTCGGGCGTGAGGGTCAGGTTGCGCGGCCCTTTCGGCAGCGGAATGACGTGGAACTGTGGCACTTTGGCCGAGAGCGCTCGAAGCTCAGCCTCCGCCGGCCGGACATCCGGCGCAGCCCACAAGGGGCGCAGGGCCGCGACGGTGAGGATGGCGGTCAGTAGATACGTCAGTCTTCTCAACATGATGCCCGCTCCCAAAGATGAGACATGGCCGCTGCAACTTGCGCCGTGGCTTTCGCTGTGCCCTGCGGCGGGTCCTTCCCTCCCGCCTGCACACCCGCGCCGCTGGGCGTCGCAGCCGTCACCGCGCCGTTGATGCCGTTTTCCGTCTTTCTGTTTTCCGTTTTCTGCGTTCAGCGTTTTGCGTTCAGCCTCCCCTCCTGTATAATGCCCGCCAAATCGGCATGAGACGGGAAGCATGAGCACGAGCATCGACGAGATCGTCCAGCGAGTGTCGGGCTACTGGCCGGGCGTTGACAGGGAGAACCTTGTCCACGCCTATGACTACGCGTTTCGCGCTCATGCCGGGCAAGAACGCCTCTCCCACGAACCATACATCATCCACCCCCTCGAAGTCAGCAGCATCCTGTCCCAGATCGAGTCCGATCCCCCCGCGATCACCGCCGGATTGCTTCACGATGTCATCGAGGACAGCGAGATCACCGTGGACGACGTGCGCGGGGAGTTCGGAAACACGGTCGCGTCCCTGGTCGATGGTGTGACCAAGCTGGGCCGGCTCGACTTCTACACCAAGCAAGAGGAGCAGGCCCGCAACCTGCGCAAGATGTTCCTGGCGATGGCCGAGGACATCCGCGTGATCGTCATCAAGCTGGGCGACCGGCTGCACAACATGCGGACGCTCGACTATATGCCGCGCGACAAGCAGCAGTTGAAGGCCGAGGAGACGCTCAACATCTTCGCGCCTCTCTCGCACCGGCTGGGCATCTGGCGCTTCAAATGGGAGTTGGAAGACCTCTCACTGAAGTTCCTCGAGCCGGAGGCGTACAGCGAGGTCGCCCGACTGGTGGGCGTTACCCGCGAGGAACGCGAGCGGGACATCGAGACGGCGCGTCTCATGCTGGTGGCGAAGCTGGAGGAAGCCGGCGTCAAGGCCGAAGTGCGGGGGCGGGCCAAGCACATCTACTCGATCCGCCAAAAGATGGTGCAACAGGGCCTCAACTTCGACCAGATTCGCGATCTGGCCGGCCTGCGGGTCATCGTCAGCGACATCGGCGACTGCTACGCGGCCCTCGGCGTCGTGCACGGGCTTTGGATGCCCCTGACCGGCGAGTTCAGCGACTACATCGCCAAGCCCAAGGCGAACCAGTACCAGTCGCTGCACACGAAGGTCCTGGGGCCCTCCGGGCAGCCGTTGGAGGTGCAAATCCGCACCCGCGAGATGCACCGGACGGCGGAGTATGGGGTCGCGGCGCATTGGCGGTACAAGGAGGGCGGCCAGAGCGACCCCGGCCTGGACGAGCGCATCGGCTGGCTGCGGCAGCTTCTGGAGCTGGAGACGGACTTGTCCGAGGGGCACGAGTTCATCGAAGCCCTGAAGATCGACCTCGTGACCCAGGAGGTTTTCGTCTGGACGCCGGCCGGCGATGTCATGGAGCTTCCGGCAGGCTCGGGGCCGATCGATTTCGCCTACCGCATTCACACCGAGGTCGGCAATCACTGCATCGGGGCGAAGGTCAACGGCAAGCTGGTCCCGCTGACCTACAAGTTCAAGACCGGCGACATCGTGGAGATCCTCACCAGCCCCACGGCCAAGCCCTCGCGCGATTGGCTCAATGTCATTGAGTCCTCCAGCGCGAAGGCCAAAGTGCGCAAGTACCTGCGGGAGAGAGCGCGGGAAGAGAATATCGAGGCCGGGCACCGGGAGTTGGAGCGGCACCTGGAGCGCCTCCGCGCCGACCAGCGCGCCGCCATCAAGCCCGACCACCTCGAGTCAGTCGCGCGGCACCTCAACTACACCGATGTAAACTCGCTCCTTGCGGCGATCGGGTACGGCGTCGTGGAGCCTGACACGGTCGTCGATCACCTGCTGGCGGCGACGTACAAGCCGCCGTCCACGCTGGCGGAGGAGCTGGAGCGCCTGCTGCCGGGCATCAGCGCTTCGCGCGCCACCCGGGCGAAGCCGCTGTCGATTGCCGCGGCCGGCGTCAACGGAGTGCACTCGCGGCTGTCGAAATGCTGCAATCCGCTGCCCGGTGATGTCATCGTCGGGTACATCACGCGCGGCGGCGGCCTGGCCGTACACCGCGCGGACTGCAAGAACGTGCTCTACCGAGCGCGGGGAGAGCCGGAACGCGTGGTCGCGCTGACCTGGGGCGAGGAAAGCCAGGAGACCACCTATCAGACCGAACTGGAGATCGTAGCCCTCGACCGCGTCGGCCTGATCGCGCATGTAACGGCAGTCGTGGCCGAGATGGGCATCAACATCTCCGAAGCGGCGATTGATACCATCGAGCAGAACCTCGCGCGCCTGCGGTTCATGGTGGACATCCACAGGCGCGAGGACCTCCAGCATCTGGTCGACAGACTGTCACAGTTGATCGACGTAATGTCGGTCAGAGTGCTCCCCGGGGCGAGGTAGGCATTTCTGGCCGCCTTTCCCGCCGCCGCTTCACGCATACAGTGGCGCTTCGGAATGCCCGCTGCGCGACGAAATCTCGGTCAGCTCCAGCACCCCGATGACCCTACGCCCCTGTTCCGCCGATACAGGCACTGGTGTCCCCTGCAGCAAATGATTCGCCAGATCAGAGTAGTATATCACCCAGTCGCTCTCCATATAAGGAACGATGCTGTCCTTCCACTCTCCGTCCGCCATCGACACCATCCGAAGCTGTCCGCCCGATGGCCCGACGATCTCCTCGGTGTAGCCGACGATCGCCCCGTCGCCCGAATCCTCGATCCCGCCCTTCGTGCCCAGGATGCGCCACAGCGGTTTGCCGAGCGCCTGAATCTGCGACCAGGTGACCTCCGCAACGACCCCGTTCTCGAACAGGATCACGGCCTGCGCGTGATCCTCCTGGTTGAACTCGTGCCAGACGAGCTTGTGGTGGAAGCCGGTGATGGCCTTCATTGGCTGGCCCACGAGGTCGAGCACCCAATCGACCGCATGCGGGCCCCAGAAGAAGAAGGCCCCGCCGCCGAGCTTGCGGTCGCTGTACCACCAATCGGTCGGGCGACCGAAGCCACCGGCGGTCAGTTCGATGTGGAAGACATCGCCGATCAGCCCCCGCGAGACGATGTCCTTAATAGCGCGGAAGTTGCCGTCGTGGCGGCGGTTGTGGAAGACCGCGAGCGTTCGGTCGGCGGCTTTTGCCGCAGCGATCATCTCGTCCGCCTCGGCGACATTCAGGCACATGGCCTTATCGACCACGACGTGCTTGCCCGCCTGCAGGCACTGGATCGCCAACGGGCGGTGGGTGAAGTGCGGGGTGATGATCGTGACGACGTCGAGTTCGCAGTTCGCGAGCATCTCGCCGACATCGGTGAAGGTCTCGATGCCCGGCAACTGCTCCTTTGCGAGGGCGGCCCGCGCCGGGTCGCGGTCGCAGACGGCCACGCACTGCAAGTCCTCGACAGCGTTGATCCATCGCGCGTGGGCGCGCCCCCAGCCGAAGTTGGAGCCGTATCCTATGACTGCACAGCGAAGCGGAGCGGAACTCATCGTGTGAACTCCCCAGTGGAATCGTGAGTGAACGGACGGCAGCGCGCCTGTTCGCGCAGGGGAGTGGGGATACCTTTGCGAGGCCCCCGGCAGGAGGCATCTCCCTCGCGTTGGGCGAAACAACCTGCCGACGCAACCTATTCTCCGGAAGCCGTGGTGACTCCATGCGCAGGATCGCCCTTGCCGCCGCTGTTATGCTTCTCATCGGAGGCCCCATCGTGAACGCCAGCGCCGCTGCCGAACGCTTCGACGGCAAGTTTTATTCCGGAACGGGCGATGTGGAGTACCTGCAGCTTCTCGACACCGCCCGCCGGATGTTCGCTCCCGACCCGGAGTTCCAGAACATGCCGATGCTCTACACGCCCAACTGGAACGGCCTTGTCGAGGGACCGACCTGGGGGGCGTGGTGGATACAGAACAGCTATGGCACCACCTACTGCGCCCTGCCCTTCTATCAGGAGCCTTTCGTTACGTTCCTGCAGAACTCGCAAGACCTCTGGTTCGACCAAATGGGCGACGGGAAGCGCGCCGGGGCGAACAACTGGGTCGCGCCGGATGGATGCCTGTGCGATGCCGCCTCGCCGGGGTGGATCTACTACCGCCAGGGTGACGGGCGCATCGACATCCACGACTGGGGGATGGAGTTCACCGCCGCGGGGCTTCTCATGCAGGCGGAGTTGCTGCTCATCAGCCGCGACCAGGCGGCAATAGCGCATTACCTGCCGCGGCTGGAGCGGTGCGCGAACTTCATCGAGTCGCGCCGCGATCCGAAGACCGGCCTGTTCCTCGCCGGCCCGGCGGGGAATCTGCTCGCCCCCAGTTTCGCCGGCTACAAGAAGCCCGACGGCACCTACGGCAAGGCATGCTTGACCGGGCTGTCGATCACCTACATCGCGGCGCTCGACCGGCTCATCGAGCTGGAGAAGATGGCCGAGCAGAAGGGCAATGGCCGCAGTAGTGGCAGTGGCCAGAGCAGTGGCAGTGGCCAGAGCAGTGGCAGTGGCCACAATGGTAGCAGTGGCCGCAGTTGTAGCAGTGGCCGCGACAATCCTGTCGCGGCCGTCCCCGACAAGATTGTCGGGGCCACTGGAGATGGCAAGATTGTCGGGGCCACTGGAAACAGCAATACGGTCGGGGCCACTGGAGATGAGAGGGTTGTCGGGGCCACTGGGGATCACAAGCCCATCGGGGCCACAGTTTACCAGCAGCGCCGCGAAGCCGCCCGCAAGGGCCTCGCGACCGCCACCGAGCCCGAGGGCTACTTCGTCCGCTCCATCGACCCCGACGGCACGCGCCACGGCGTGTTCGGCGCGAAACAATACGGGTATTTCGAGGCCTCGCCCAACCATGACGCGATCTGCTTCGGCGTGGTCGATGACGCGCAGGCGAAGCGCATCTACAACAAGATCGCCTCGATCCCCGGCCTGCGCCCGCACGACTTCATCATCCCGAACTACCCCTCGTATGACGACATGTACGAGAAGCCGGAGGGGCTGTGGGGCTTCGGAACCTGGGTGAATGGGGGGCATTGGTCGACTTGCGAGGCCCGAATGGTGATGGCGTACTACCGGCTGGGCAAGTACGAGGACGCGCGCAAGTCGATGCGCCAGCTTCTCACCTTCGCCCGCAAGTTCCGCATGGACAACCCGCTCACCAAGTTCGGCAGCGATGTGTATCAGCCGAACGAGCCGGTGAACCTGTGCTACGACACATTCGGCCCGGCGGCCGCGATGGTGCGGGGGCTGTTCGAGTACCTGTACCGCGCCGATGGCCTGACACTGGTCCCGCACGTCCCGCCGAGCCTTAGTGAACTGCGCCAGCGCTTCCCGATCCGCTTCGGGGCGAAGCAGCTTTACCTCTCGACAGTCGGAACGGGGCCGATCACCGGCGTGCGCGTGAACGGCAGGGCGTGGCGGGATTTCGACGAGCGCTCGGTTCACCTCGCATACGACGCGACGCCCGCCAGCGCCCGCATCGTCATCTACCTCGGCGGCGCGGCGCAGGCTCCGAGGCTTCGCGGGAAGGCCCCGCATACCGTCGCGACCGACACCGGCGCGGCTCCGGAGTGGCTCGCGGACCTGGACGATAAGGCGGATCAGCTTCGCGCTTTCGGGCGGCAGCTTGCCGGGGCCGATCTCGCGGCAACCCCCGAAGCCGCGCACGCGGCGTTGTTCGTTGACTACATGAGCACGATCCACGAGCGGCGCGCATTGCAGGGCGCGGGGAAGCTCGCGGTGCTTCCCGAGCCGACGGGTAGCGCCGCCGACCAACAGTACATCAATACCGCCAACAACCTTTATGCGGGTCTGCAGAAGGTCATCGCGAGCTGCGGCAAGGGTGCCGATCCGACGCGCAAGCAGATCGCCGAAGCCTGGAAGCAGTGCGCGGGGGCGATGGGGTGGTACAACATCCGCAGCGAAGGCGTCTCGCAGTCGTTCGGCAGGCGCGCGGGTGTGGCGCGGATGAGGATCGCGGGCCGCAAGGACGCCTCCTGCGGCTGGGCGCTCGACCTGCCGGAGCCGCTGACGCTGCCGCAGGGCGCGAAGCTGGTCCTGGAACTGAACGGAAGCCCGGGGGCGAAGTTCTTCGTGGACTTGATGACCCAAGAGCACAAGATCATCTTCCAGACGCTGTGGAAGCCCTCGCCCCAGGCGCGGGAGACGGTGTCGTTCGACACTCCCGTAGGCGGACAGCTTGGCGAGGTCATCCTGTACACGATGAAGCCCGATGCCGATGCGTACAATGACTTCGCGAGGGTGCAGATCGTCGGCGCGGACGGCGGCGTGCTCGCGAGCTTCATCCCGGCGGGGTAGGAGGCATTAATGGATTCGACCGAGATCACCGACCGCGACCGGCGGATGGCTGAGTATTGCCGGACCTGCCCGATGTGTCGGCGGGCTCAGCAACGACAGCGCGGCTTCTCATTCTGGTTCGTGCGCAAAATTGAGGGCAGCGTGTGCCCGTACTGCAAAGCATTCGAGAAGGTGTATGGGCGGAAGGCGCACGAGCCGGAGAAGTGACCGCGGATAGAAACCACACTGCGGTACTCACCAGCCGCGGCGCGACCTGCCAGGACGGGCACGGACTGGCATGGACGGTCCCCGATGCGGCAGTCTGGATTGGAGCGAATGATGCGCGCCGGCCTATTCTTCGTCTGCATCCTGATGACGGGTGTTGCCTGCGCGCGGGAGTGGTCGCCGGGCCTCGTCACCGCGGTGGACGCGTGGCGGAAGGAGGGGACCGGCCAGTTGAGCGTCGATGGGCAGGGCTTGCGGCTGGAGGTCGGAAAGGACTGGGTCGGCGCCGCAATGGCCGGGCTTGTGCTGCCGAAGGATGCCGGGATGGTGCGGTTGAAGGTCGCGCTCGGTAACGGTGGACGCTTCACGGTAAAGTTCACCGGCGATCAGCGCGGAGACGGCAAGCAGCGGACCTACTCACCTGCATGGGGCCAGGACATTGAAGGCGTCGTCGACAGGCCCCTCGATCCCAGGGGCATCGACCCGCGCCTGGGACACCCTGAATTGTTCGACATTGCCATCGAAGGAAAGCCGGGGGCCTGGGGGCGAGTATCGGAGATCGACTTCCTGCCTGGCTACTGGAAGGCTGCGCCGAGCATCGCGGGGCAGAAAGGCATCCGTGGCATCGACCTGATGCCCAACCTGCCCCGGCCCTACATCATGCTGGACTGGCGGAACGTCTGCCGGAACTTCGACACTGAGACTTTCAACACGAAGGCCAGGGGGCAGTACCTGCCCCTATGCCGGTTGTGGGACGATGCCCTGAACCCGGGGCGCAAGTTGTTCGCCCAGACGACGTACATCGGCGACAATCGGGCCGCTGAAGGCGCCGGCGAGAGCCTGGTGTCGCTGTGGGCTCTGGTCTCGGCGACGGTGTGCGGAATCGACACGCGCAAGCAGGACGGTGTCGACTGGGTGAACATGGCCGACGAGTGGCTTTGCACCGAGAAGGGCATCAACCTGCTGACCGATTACCGCAACGGCCCAACCGCGCTGAACTACTGGTACGATCAGCAACCCACGACGGCATACGCGATGCTGGTGGACCTATATCCGGGGCGACCAGACGCCGAGCGAACGCTGAAGACCAGCGTGGATACGCTCGCCAGAGTCCATGATGCAATCAGGGGGCCCGACGGTGTGCCGGACTATGACTTCAGCGGATTCGACTACCGGCAATGGAAGCCCGCGACTGAGGGCACTCGGGAACCCGACAATGCGGGTGGCGCAGCCTGGATCTTCTACATGGCCTACAGGCATTTCGGCGACCGGGAGTATCTCGACCGTGCGCGGGACTGTTTCCGGTTCCTGGATAAGTTCGGAACTGTGCCGATCGTCGAGACAGGGCTGGCCTGGGGTGCGTACACGGCGGCGAGGATGAACGCTGAGCTGGGGACGGACCTGCCGGCGGACAAGTACATCCAGCGGTGCTTTGAACTCAGCCAGGAGCGCGGCGAGCAGACCGTCATCACCGCCGACAAGTGGGGCGGGGCGGACGTGAGCGGCATGTGGGGCGACATGGCGGCGAAGGACTACTACTACGAATCGCTCTCGTGGAGCATTCTCGCCAATGTGGCGCGGTACGACCCGTCGTACGCCCGGGTGATGGGGAAGTGGATGCTCAACCTGGCCAGCACGGCGCGATATTTCTTCCCCGACCAGCTTCCGCCCGATGCCCAGACCGACTGGGCCTGGCAGGGCGACCCGACGCACTGCATCCCGTATGAGCGGATCAGCACAGGCCGGCGGGGGAAATGGATCTTCGGCATGAGCGACGCGGTGGACCTGGGCTGGCCGACGCATGATCTGAGTCTGTACTCCGGCGCGATGACCGGCTTCCTCGGCGGCCGGATCGCAAAGACCCAGGTGGAGGGCATCCTGCGCATCGATCTGCTCGCCTTCGATACCTTTCGCGACAGAGCGTGGCCGACGTTCCTCATCTATAACCCGCATAGTCAGGACAAAACGATCTGTCTCGATGTGGGAAATAGACGGGCGAACATCTACGACGCGGCGAGCAAGCGGTTCATCGCGCGGCAGGTCAGGGGCGCGGCTGGGGTCGTCATTCCGGCGGACAGGGCCATCGTGGCGGTGATCACGCCTGCAGATGGGAAGGTCAGCCGGGAAGGCCGCAGGCTGCTTGTGGATGGGGTGGTCGCAGACTATAGCGCCGGATGAGGGGGCGCAGGTGGACCCGGAGCGGACAGTACCGTCTCTGGCGAGACGGCTATCCGGCTGTTTCCCACGGCACCGGCCTCGCGTCCTGTATCCCGCATGTCACACCCGGACAGGTGATCTTCATGGCCCGCATCTTCCTCCTCCTGGCGTTCGCGACTCTCGCGGCCGTCGTTCTCGCCGACGACTCCTTCCGCGAGAAGTACGACAGCGCGGCGGCAATTGCCGGCTGGCAGGCTCAGCCGGACTGGATTCGCGATGCCCCGTCGCCGAACCCGACCGTGCAGGTCGTCGACGGCGTGGCGAAGTTTGCGGTCGATGAGCCGAATCGCGGGATGAAATGGCGTCGTGCGGTCGACATTCCGGACATCGACCTCACCCCGTGGCTGGTGATTCGGTACAAGGTCGAGAACTACTTCACCGGGCGCGACTACCTGCTGTGGGTCGGGGATTCGCACGCTGGCGGCGACGGCGCCAAGCTTCTGGCCGGCGATAGGATCCGGGCCGACGGACAATGGCACACGCAGGTCTTCAACCTCCCTGAGGCCGGAGTCGTCGCGCCGATCAGCGCGCTGGCCCTGCAATGCTTCGCGACCGATGCGGGGAAAGCGGCGCTGTGGATCGACACCATCGCCGTCACCGATGCGCCGCCGACCGGTGCCGAGGGCTATGAGAAGCCCACCGGACCGGGCCGCACCGCGAGCGTCGATCTCGCCGATGCCACGACGTGGACCGTGGAACCCTCGTGGCTCGCGGACTACACCCGCAACAACTCCTGCCGCAAGACCGACGCAGGAGTCGCTTTCACGGTCGCCGACGCCGGCATGGGCGCGAAGTGGTCGCGCATGTTGCCCGAGGCGATTGCCGGGATGAGGTGGGTGTCGCTGAAGTACCGGGCGGCGAACCTGCAGGCCCTCAGCGACTACGCCCTGTACGTGGCCGGCGAGGGCGGCGGAAAGGCTCAGGACGAGCAATATGCCGTCAACCTGGCCGATCTGGTCGCCGACAACGCGTGGCATGTGGCCATCGCGCCCATCAAGGTGAAGTCGATCAAGAGCATCGCGGCGCAGGTGCAGGCTCTGCTGCCGAACGCCTCGCTCGAATTCGGCGGCATCACGTTCACCGAGGGCAAGCCTGTCGTGAAGCTGACGGACGTGTTCGAGTGCCGCCCCGGCTGGGCGGCTGCCACAGAGGGCTTCCGCGCGGTCGAATTGCCGCCCGGCAACACCGACGGTCCGCAGCTTTCGCGCCGTCTCGGCTACGAAGGGTGGATACCTGATGGCAAACTGACCGCCTCGGGCATCCCGTTCAGCGTTCGCCCTGGTTCCGACGCCGCGATCATGACCCCGCTGAAGGAACCGGGGAGCATCGTCCTGTCGCTGTCCGGCAAGGCTGCGGAGATGTACTTCATCCTCGGCGCGCAACTGCCCTCGCAGGAGGAGCCGTCCTTTGGCGGCGGGCCGCTGCAGGCTATCCGGCAGGTCGAACGCTTCGTCGCGCACATCGAATACGCCGACGGCTCGTCCGAGGAGCAGTTCCCGTACCTGCTGTCACGCGGCGATCATATCATCTCCCTCGGCATAGGCGTGTACAGCCTTGCGTTGGACCCGGCGAAGGCCCTCAAGCAGGTCACTTTCCGCGACGGGATGGCGCGGGGCGCTTTCGGCCTCGTCGCGGCAACGCTGTCCGACAAGCCCGGCCCAGCCTCGGCGGCGACGGCCCCGCAGGCGGCGATTGTGCCCGCGGCGCTGAAGCCGGCGGAGAGCAAGCCCGCCAGCATCACGCAGGACAACGGCGCCATCCGCGTGAGCGCCGACTCGGTCGGCATGACGCTCGACTGCCGCAACGGCCTGCGCGTCACGAGCATCGAGAATCGGTCCGGCGCGGGGGCTGCCCTGCGCATGAAGCCCGGCCCGCTGTTCCGGTTCAGTTCGGGGGACCTCAGCCTCACCTCCGCGGATTTCACCGTGAAGCAGATTGCGAGCGTGTTCTCCGCGGCCGGGCCGCTCGTGCGGGTCGATCTCGGCTATGAGAAGGCAACCCCGCCGGTTACGGTCAGCGTCTGGATCGACGTGGCGGGCGGTCGGGAGATCGGCCTGCGGGCGAGGTGCGACACCGGGGGCCGCGATCCGAAGATCACCACGCTCGTCTTCCCCGAGGTCTCCGGGCTGGCTTTCAGCGACCGGGCCGAGGATATGTGGTATTGGATGCCCCGGCGCGGCAGCGTCATCAGCAACGTCCCGAACGCCGTCCGCGAGCCATATAGCGGCCAGGCCCCCACGCAGATCATCGGGGTCTGGGGACAGGCCCAGGGCACGGGTCTATATATGATGACGCAAGACCTTAATGCGGTGCCGCGGTACTACAACATCCGCAAGGCCGGCAACGAAGCGCTGCTGTCGGTCGAGTATGACACGCTGAACCCTGTACTCGGGGCGCGTGGCGCAGGCGTCTCGCCTGCGATGGCGGGCGAGACGCCCGCCCCACGCGACTTCCTCACCCCCCGCACGGTCATCGGCTGCAATCGCGGCGACTGGCACGAGCAACTCGACCGCTACCGCGAGTGGGTCGCGACCTGGTACAAGCCCGCCGCGCCGCGCAAGGCGTGGTTCCGCGAGGTCTTCAGCTTCCGCCAGCAATTCATGAACTTCGGCGTGCCCGAAAGCAGCGCCATGTTCGACCCGAAGACGAAGCAGTTCCACTTCGACGAGGCCGTCAAGCGGGACGCCGAGGCCTTCGGCGGGGTCGACTATCTGCACCTGTTTGACTGGGGCTGGGAGCCGGTGCACGGGCGCTGCGGGGATTATGCGCCCTGGGACTATCTCGGCGGGGCGGACAACTTCCGCAAAGCGGTGCAAGGGGTGCGCGACAGCGGCGTGCCGGTGGGGCTGTATATTGAGGGGTACCTCGTCGACCCGGAGTCGGACCTCGGCAAGGCGCACGGCAAAGACTGGCAGCTTCTCGGCCCGGACGGCAAGCCCTACCACTACTTCGATCCCAGCTACAACATCTGCCCGTGGGTGCCTGAGTGGCAGGACTACCTCGCCGCGACCTACGCGCGGGCGAAGCGCGAGACAGGCGCGGTTGGCTTCTACATCGACGAATATGGATTCTCCAGCCCGATGCACGACTGCTACAACCCGAACCACCACCACCCGGTGCCGGTGACGCCGGTGATGGGCGAGCGACAGATGCTGCAGAAGGTCCGCGCGGCCCTTGGCCCCGACGCGGCGATCTACACCGAGGAAAGCCCGACCGATGTGAACTCCCAGTATCAGGACGGGAGCTTCACCTACAGCATTTCTTCGGCTCCCGACGCCTGGACGGCCACACACATCAACCTGTACCGCTTCGCCTTCCCCACCTTCAAGACCATTGAGATCATCACCTGCGACAACCCATTGGGCAGCAATGTCGAGGCGGTCAAGCGGGTGTTGTTCAACGGCGAGGCGATCTGGCTGGAGGGCACCGCCGACCGCTGGTTCGCCCCCGAGACCCGCGCGTACATCGCGAAAGCGCACAGCGTCCTCCGCGCGAACAAGCAGTGCTTCACGAGCGACTTCCCGGTCCCGCTGGTGCCGACATTGGTGCAAGGCATCAGCGCGAACATGTTCCCGGAGCGTAGGGACGAGCAGGGTAAGACCTGCTGGACGATCTACAACACCAACTACCGCACCGCCAGCGGCAGCCTGATCCGGGTGCGCCACCTGCCGGGCGCGACCTATCGCGACGAGCTCACCGGACAGGAGGTCCCCGCGAAGATCACCGACGGGATGGCGACGCTGAGCCTGGAGATCGGCCCGAGGGATGTGGCGGTGGTGTCGAGGACGACTCAATAGTTGCGCCTTTGAATCATTGCGATTCATCTTAATTCATGCTAAAGTATTGATATGGAAACGCAACTACTGACCCCGATGCAGGTGGCTGACCGCCTTCAGATCACCGTAAACACGGTGTACATCTGGTTGCGCGAGGGCCGCATCCCCGGCGTCCGCCTCGGCCATCGGTGGCGAGTGCAGCCGGAGGCGCTGGCTGCACTCGTCGGCGGATCGTCGTCGCCCGTCGCAGAGCGCGCCGTGCAGGTCGGGTCGATCGAGTGGGCCCGCGCCATACTGGAAGCAGACCGAGTGGCCGAAAGCGAGGGAACGGGTATCGACGAGCCGAGTGAGACGACCGGCGAGGCCCTCCTCCGAATCCTCGACGAAGTGACCCGAGACGTTCCCGACGAGGAGTGGGACAGCGTACCCCATGACGGCGCTGTGAACCACGACCACTACCTCTACGGGCTCCCCAAGCGTAAGGAGTTCGCGTGAGGCCCGTCTTCGCCGATACAGCCTTCTGGATAGCATTCCTGGACCGCAAAGCGTCCTGTCACAAAGAGGCCGTTGGTCTGTTCGGGGCCCCCATGCGACTGAGGGTCGTCACGACCGATGCCGTGTTGGGCGAAGTCCTGACATTCTTCTCTGAAGGCGCACCGCACGTGCGACGTGCGGTTGCCGGCCTCGTACGACGGCTGGATGCGGATCCAGGGGTACGCTGTCTGGCGGCCGATCACGCCCTGTTTCTTGACGCAGTTGGGCTCTACGAGCGTCGCCCCGACAAGACCTACAGCCTCACCGACTGCCTTTCAATGGTCTTGATGCGCGAACTCGGCCTCACGGAAGTCCTTACAACCGACCGTCACTTCGTCCAGGAAGGCTTTGTCGTCCTCCTCCCCACTGCGTAAGAGGTGCGCCGAACGATGACCCAACGCGAACGTTTCCACGCCATCATGCACGGCGAAGTCGCTGACGAGCTCTGCCAGTTCGAGGCCGGGTACTGGGGGGAGACCATCGAGCGCTGGCGCGGCGAGGGGCTGCCCGCCGACACTCAGCCGTGGGACCATTTCGGCATCACCTGGTACGAGCATCCGCCGATCAATTACGGCATCTGGCCGCCCTTCGAGACCGAAATCATCTCCGAAGACGAGGAGACGGTCACCTATCGCGATGGGGCCGGGGTGCTTTCGCGGGGCCGTAAGGACGGGCACTCGATGCCGCATTGGCTCGACTTCCCGGTCAAGACGCTGGCCGACTTCGAGCGCATCAAGGAGCGCCTCGACCCGACCACTCCGGGCCGCTACCCCGACAACTGGCACGAGCATGTAGCCCGCTGGAAGACGCGCGATCACATCCTCGTGGTCGGCAATGTCGCCGCGAGCTTTTTCGGCTGGCCGCGAAGTCTCATGGGCGTCGAGAACCTGTTGCTCGCCTATTATGACCAACCCGAGCTAGTCCGCGCGATCAACGACCAGCATTTGCAGTTCATCAAGGTGCTGTATGAGAAGGCTCTGCGGGAGGTCGAATTCGACTTCGCGTTCGTGTGGGAGGACATGTCGTTCAAGAACGGTCCGCTGATCGGGCCGAAGCTCTTCCGCGAGTTCATGCTGCCGCACTATCTGGAGATGACCGACTACTTCCGCAGCTTCGGCATCGAGCTTTGCATCGTGGACAGCGACGGCAACGTCGACGACCTCATCCCCTGCTTCGTCGAGGGCGGGATCGACGGCATCCTGCCGCTGGAGGTCGCGGCGGACATGGACGCGCGGGCGGTTCGGGAGGCGTATCCGAAGCTGCGGCTGCTCGGCGGGGTTGATAAGCGCGCCGTCGCCGCGGGGCCGGCGGCGATCGACGCCGAACTAGAGCGCCGGATGCGCGGGGTGATCGGCAAGGGGCGATACCTGCCCGGCGTGGACCATCACGTCCCGCCGGATGTGCCGCTGGAGCACTTCGCGTACTACCTGGAGCGGGCGCGGGCGATCTACCGCGAAGAAGTCGGGCGCTGACGGAGGGACTACGAAGCGGAACTCCAACGCCCCCACCGCAAGGGCTCAGCACCCACCACGGTCTCCATGCTGCCGTACAGCACCGTGAGCAATGAAGACAGTCAGATGGCCGTTCCCCCTCCCGGCACGGGAGGGTGCCCCGCGAAGCGGGGCGGGGTAGGGCCTTTCCAGGACAGGAGGCCGAAATGGACGCCAAAAGCCGATTCAGGGATGGTTATGTTCGCCGATTGGCCGAGGGGCTTGCGAAGGAACACGTCGCTGTCGAGGCGGCGGAGCACATCATCGAGGGCGGTGAGGCGCTCGGCGGCGGTACGACCCAGGAGGAACGAGCGCAGTGGATGGCCGAGGCGATGCGCCGAATGGACACGCTGCTTGACGAGAGCACCCGCAGGGCCGTCCGCGAACGCTGTGCCTGCTGCCTCGGCGGCAAACGTCACAAGTTATCCCAGGAGATCGCACGCGACAACGAGACTCTCGAGGCGCGGATCAGGGCGGCGAACGAGACCCCTTACGTCTTCGGGCACAGTGTCAGTCGAGCCGACGACGGCCGCGTGCTGGTCTCGTTCATGCCGGACGGCTGGCCGCATTACGGGTGCGCGTGCCTGCGGAAAGCCACCGAGCCGATATCGATCACCTACTGCCACTGCTGCGGCGGCCATGTCAAGCGCCACCTGCAGACCGCCCTGGGGCGCAAGGTAGAAGTGGCCGTGCAGTCCTCCGCCCTGTCAAGCGGCGGGAACGAGCCGTGCAGGTTCCTGTGCCGCATCGTCGAGTGAATCCGGCCAACAGACCGAGCCGGCGACCATCTTCCCGCCACAATTCATCGGCTGGCTCCACGACGGCAGGTACCACATGAGCATACGGGTCCTCATGCCCGCGGCCGCCGCGCGCCCCTGGGCTCTTTCGAAGTCAGAATAGAGGCACAGACGATCACCAGACCCGCCAGGCTGTAGAACGCACCGATCGCAACACACGTGGCAAACACGATTCCACCTCTTCGCATCTGACAGTGACGGTCACGAGCACTTCGGGGGCAGGACCTTATGCTACAGTTATACCCAATAACGCTATATTTAGTCAATAAGTTTCAATAAATTGAACGATTTATGTCTGGAATTGACGGCCCCAGCCACGCCCCTCGATGCGCCGGCTGCGCGCCGGCATTCTGGCGGGAGAACACGCATGCAATACTTCAAGCCCGAGCGCGCCGATCAGTTCGTCGGCGATGCGATGCCGTTTTGGTCGAACGGGCGCTACCACCTGTACTATCTGGTCGATGAGAACCACCATCACGGCCTCGGCGGCATGGGCGGGCACCAGTGGGCGCACGCGTCAACGACCGACCTCGTCCACTGGGAGCGCCACCCGATGGCGCTGTCTCTCGGCGAGGCGGGCAGCTACGACGACGGCAGCATCTGCACCGGCTCGCTCTTCGAGCATGAGGGGACTTACTACGCCTTCTATGCGGGCCGGTCGCGCGATTCCGCCGGCAACAAGATCGAGACCGTCTGCCTGGCCACCAGCCCGGATGCGATCCACTTCACGAAGCACCCCGGCAACCCGATCATCGTTCCGGGGCCGATGTACCAACCCGCCGATTTCCGCGACCCGAACGTGTTCCTCGCCGACGACGGCCTCTTCCACATGCTGGTGACCACGCGGCTGTCCGACGAGCCGGTGGCCGGGAGGGGCGGATGCCTCGCACATCTGACTTCCTGCAATCTCGTGGCCTGGGAGTACGCCGAGGCGTTCCTCACCCCCGGCATGTGCCCATATCCCGAGTGCGCCGACTACTTCCAGTGGAACGATTGGTACTATGTGATCTATCTCGGTCCGTGGGGTCGGAATCATTACCGCATGTCTCGCAATCCATTCGGCCCGTGGCTGAGGCCTGCGGTGGACACGCTCGACGGCCGGTGGCTGGCGGCGATGAAGACCGCGGCGTTCGGCCCCGCCGGTGAGCGCCGGATCGGCGTCGGCTTTCTGCCTTGCCGCGAGGGCGGCCGCGACGACGGCGGCGGGCAGTATGCGGGGAATGCGGTGTTCCGGGAGATCGTGCAGAACCCCGACGGCGCCCTCAGCTCGAAGTTCCCCGCCGAGATGGCGCCGGCCACGGGGGAGTTCATCACCGCGCGAGTGACCGCCCTGTCCGGCGACGTCGCAGGCGATGCGGCGAGCACGCTGACACTCGCCGACCCCGAGGGCCTGTCGATGGCCGCCTTCGAGGGCATCCCTGCCGACGCCCGCATTCGAATGCGCGTTACGCCCTCGGCATCGGCCCGCGAGTTCGGGCTGGTGGTGCGCGGCGCAGGCCGGTGCGAGACCGGGTACGAAGTCCGTTTCATCCCCGCCGAAAAGCGCGTTCGGGTGAAGCCTGTTGCGAAGGGCGAGGACATCACCCACTCGCTGCAGGGCGTCGAGGGCCTCGACCGCCCGTTCAGCATCGAACTGGTGATGACCGGCGACATCCTCGACCTGTGCATCGACGAACGGATGTGCTTCGTGAACCGCTATGGCGAGGCGCGGGGGGATCGGCTGTTTTTGTTCTGCGAGAATGGGGAAGTGACGTTCGAGGGATTACAGATCATGTACTGACCGGCGCCTCGCGGGGCACAGCTACGACGGCTCCTCAGGCCCGCAGCCCGAGGACCCGCACGCACACCCCGCGCCACACCCGCGCTTGAGCAGGGCATATCCGATCGCGACCGACACCAGGGTCAGTGCCGCCATGAGCGGCTTCGTCAGCCCCAGGGCCTTGCCCCCAAACAGCCCCAGCCACACCGGCAGCATCGGCGAGCCGCAGCAGCCCACGAGGAAGCACCCGAACACGGCCAGCGCCGACCCGATCGTGAGGCCCGCCAGCGCGCCGGTCGCCGCCCGCTTGCGGTTCTCGCTCCACAGCGACAGCGCATACACGCAGAAGGCCCCGGCGAGGGCATACGACAGCCCCAGCCAGATATCCCCGTTCGCGACGTAAGCCCCGATTGCGCCGGAGAGGGTCGAGGTGTCGGCAGTGCCCGTATCGCAGCCGACGGCGCCGGGAGCGCAGGAGCTGCCGTCACAGGCCGCCGGCTGGTTGATCGACCACACGCCGTGGAACGCAAGGATCGCGACGAATGCAGCGGCGGTGAACAGGTGGCTGTCTTTCACAGGCCGAGAGACCTCGCTTCTGGCCGGAAGTGGGCCGGTGTCAGGTCGGACAGAGAGGGTAACGCACGCGTAACAGGGGGTGGTTCCCGACGGTAATCGGCAGCGCCAGCCGGCGATTCTTGTCTTGAGCCCGAGAGTTTGCTGAACTAGTGCATGGGTATCCTTGTTATATAATTGGTTTCCGGGGCACGGGGCGAGATTGGCGATGAAATGCCTGAACGAGGCGCATTCAAGCGTTGTGCTTACTGTGGCTACGTCTGGGAAAACATCCGCGACTTCATCGCGGACTCTTCGCTGCATGTGAACGGGTATCAGGCAGCCCCCGAGGACCCGCAGCGCGGGCTGATTATGGTGACTCACGAGGTCGAAGGCTGCGGGAACACCCTGGCAGTTCGGGCGTCCGAGTTGAGCGTGCTGTACGACGGCCCCACTCACCAGGAGCGCATGATCAAGCTGGAGCCGTGCCGCCTTCTCTGTCTGGATTCGGCGAACATCGAGGAGTGCAAGGTCGAGTGCGATCTGGCGTGGGTTCGGCAGGTGTTGCAGCACTTGCGGCGGCACGAACTGCCGCAGCGTGTACAAGAATCTGCCGCGCATTGACGGGCAGGTCTACCTCTGCGTGTACTCCCGACGACATGACCTCTTGATGACGTTGGCTGCCACTCTTCCAAATCCAAAGCCGCCCCGAGAGTAGGCCCTTCAATCCCCCCGTGTGACCCGCAGCACCTCCTCAATCGTAGTGACGCCCCGAAGCGCCAGGCCGATGCCGTGATCGCGCAGGCCGAGCACCCCCGACTGGCGGATCGTCGCCTGGAGCGTTGAACTCGGCACGCCGGCGGTGATCGCATCCCGGATGGCGTCGTCTATGGCCATGACCTCGAACAGCGCCTGCCTGCCGCGATAGCCCGTGCCGCGACAGTCGGGGCAACCCCTGCCGCGACTTGCCCGCGCCGTGGCCGGATCGAGGTCGAGCGCCTCGCACAGGGCCGCCGACGGGCGGAACTCCTCCCGACACTTCTCGCATACCCGCCGCACCAACCGCTGGGCCACCACCACCGTCAGACAGGACGCAAGCAGGAACGGCTCACCGCCCATGTCGATCAGGCGCGCGGGGGCTGAGGCGGCGTCATTGCAGTGCAGCGTCGAGAGCACCATGTGGCCGGTGAGGCCCGACCGGATCGCCATGTGCAGCGTCTCCGCGTCGCGGATCTCCCCCACCATTACCACGTCCGGGTCCTGGCGCAGCACGTGGCGCAGCGCAGCGGCGAAGTCGAGGCCGATCTTCGGGTGAACCTGGATTTGGGCCACACGGGAGAACTCGTATTCCACCGGGTCCTCGATGGTCACCACGTTCTTCGAGACGCAGTCGAGCCGGCTGAGCGCGGCATACAGCGTCGTCGTTTTCCCGCTGCCGGTCGGGCCGGTGACGAGCACCATCCCGTGCGCGCGCCCCAATTCCCGCTCAATGATCGTGCGCGCTTCGGCTCCCATCCCCAACTGATCGAGCTGCCGCAACTCCTGCGACTTGGCTAGCATCCGCAGCACGATCTTCTCGCCGGTGCTGGTGGGAATGACCGACACCCGCACATCGTACTCCTGCCCTTCGATCTGCGCGTCGAAGCGCCCGTCCTGCGGCAGGCGACGCTCGGCGATGTCGAGATTGGAGACGATCTTCAGCCGGGAGATCAGCGGGGCGTGCAGATCGATAGGGAGGGTAAGGTGGTCGTACATGATGCCATCGACGCGCAGGCGGACATAGAGGCATTCGCGCTGGGCCTCGATGTGGACATCGCTTGCGCGCTCGCGCACTGCGGTGCGGATGATGTCGTCCACGGCACGCACGGCGGGAGCAGGGCCGGTCAGCGCCGAGGCGTCATCGTCTCCCGCCAGCCAAAGAGGCATCGGCTCCTCATTAGAGGCCGCCTGCACGGCTGCTGACATTCGGTTGCGCATGGCTCGCGTGGTCTCCGGCGTCGGCTCTGGCGGATAGGGGGCCTATGTCCACTGTATCGGCCTTTCACTACCGGGCTTGAGATGCGCGGGCCGCTGACGGCGACTCATCCCCGGCCCCAGGCTGCGGGCAAGACCTGGACGCGGCAACTGTCGCTTCCCAGCGGAACCGGGAGTTTCGAGGTCGTGCTGGTGGATGCAACCGGACGCCGCGTTGCCGGGAGAGGAGGTCGAACTGTCAGCAGGCGGAGGTGCCTCCCCGGCTTCTGCAGGAGAGAACCCGCTGGGCGTTGAATTAGTTGCTTGCCCGACAGGGCTTGCATAGAGTGCGTCAATCCATAAGATGCGGGGAGGGCACCGCCATGCCAGCAGATACTGAGGCCTACGGTGACTGGTCTGACGATGTGAACAACTCCGGGACTTCCGGCCCGCTGCCCATCGAGGTTCTGCGCATGGGCTGGTCGTGGGGCGCGTTCATCTTCAGTTGGATGTGGGCCCTGGCGAACCGTGTGTATTACGCGGCAATTCTCGCGATCCTGGCAAGCAGCGCCATCTCCATGACGCCCCACGGGCATCGGGGGGCCGGCTTCGCAACCGGCGTGACGATCATATCGGTGTGGCTCGGCGTGGCCGGTCACCGCCTGGCCTGGCGGCACCGCCGATTTCAGGATGTCAGACAATACCAAGACACGATGCGGACCTGGAACCGGTGGGGGTTCGGACTCTTCCTCGTGGGTGTGGTCGGATTCGTGGTCTACTTGGCGTGTGGTGTCTGGGCGCTCACTCACTGATGTCGTGGCTTTGCCATCTGTCCTCTGTCATCTGCCCTCTCCTCCCCTGCAGCCTCAGTATCCTCCCCAGCACCTCCAGCGGACCGCGCAGTTTGCGCAGGCCGCCGCGCCGACCCTGGAAGGTGTTGCGGTGGAGCATCTCGTCCAGGGGGCGCTTTGGCGGGGCTTCGGTTTCGCCCTCCGGGTAGCCGATGGTGCAGAAACCCGGCAGGATGTAGTCTTCGGGTACCGCCAGAATGCCCCGGATCACTCTCTCGTCGAAACCGCCGATCCAACAGGTGCCCAGGCCGCGATCGGTGGCGGCGAGCATGATATTCGCGCCCGCGAAGATGCAGTCGTCGCGCGAGAACTTGCTGACCTTGCGCGCGCAGACGACGATGAGCGCCGGGGCCTCGTGGATGTGCGGCCAGCGCAAGCCGAAGTAGCGCGCGTTCCGGCCGACCTGGGCCTTCACCTCGGGGTCCGTCACGATGATGAACTCCCACGGCTGCAGGTTCACCGCCGAGGGGGCCCAGCGCGCCGCCTCGACGACCTCGCGCAGGAGTTCCTCAGGCACATGGTCGGGCTTGTAGCGCCGGATGCTTCGCCGGGTGCGGGCGAGATCGAGGAAGGTGTGGATCGGGATCACCTCGCGGCAGTACCTTGGAGTTAGATTGCCGTTTGATGCGCGTACGATCATGGGATGGACCAACGGCTTCGACCACAAAGACTCGAAGACACAAGCGCGGCGGGGCAAGTGCCGACGGAGGTGGCCTGGCCGTTTAGTGTTCTTGTATCTTAGTGGTCAATTCCTCCCATGATTCCGGCCACGCCGGGCTGGGGGCTGGCGGCTACTTTCGGCCTGGAAATAGCATTCCCTTCTCGCGCAAGCAGGGCAAGCGGGCGTCATGGGCGAATTGCCGGTGACTAAGCATTGCTGAGGTGTGTTCACATGAGCGATATCGTTACGATGAAGAAAGCTGCGGCCGAGGCTGCGGTTGGATACGTTGAGCCGGGGATGGTCGTCGGCCTCGGAGCTGGCAGCACTGCTGTGTTTGCGATCCGCAAAATCGGCGCGCTGCTCAAGGAGGGGCGGCTGACCAAAATCCTCGGCATCGCCTGCTCGCGGCAGGTCGAGGCGGATGCCACCGATGCCGGTGTGCCGCTGACGACATTGGAGGAGCACCCTGCGGTGGACCTGACCATCGACGGCGCGGATGAGGTCGCGCCGAACCTGGACATCATCAAGGGCGGCGGCGGCGCGCTGTTGCGCGAGAAGATCGTCGCGCAGGCCAGCCTCCGGGAGATCATCGTAGTGGACCAAAGCAAGGTCTCCGACGCGCTGGGCAGGCTGTTCAAGGTGCCGGTCGAGGTCGTGCCCTTCGGGTGGCGCTGCCAGGAAGCGTTCCTGCAGTCGCTGGGGGCCAAAGTGTACCTGAGACACAATCCCGACGGCGGCCCATACCAGACGGATCAGAGCAACTACATCCTCGACTGCGACTTCGGCCCGATCACCGACACCGCCGCCCTGGCGGCGAAGCTCGACTCCCGCGCCGGGATCGTGGAGCATGGGATGTTTCTCGGAGTCGCCGATGAGATCATCATCGCCGGTCCGGACGGGGTGACGAGGCGGACGAGGTAGGCCGGAGGCAGCTACTGGCGAGGCCAAGCGCATCTCCTCAGCCCGGCCTACCTGGAACCAAGGGAGAGATTGACCACAAAGACGCGAAAGCACTAGACGGCCAAACCACCTCGTTTGAGACCCGCATCGCCGTTTAGTGTTCTCGTGTCTTCGTGGTCAAAGTCGTTGGTCTATTCCATAATCCTGTGCGTATTGAGTGCGAATCGAGTTCTCTCAGGGAGTGAACGCGATGAAATATGTAAAGTTCGGGAACGCAGGCGTCGAGTTGTCCGTCTTATGCCTGGGCGCGATGACGTTTTATGAGCGTTGCGATGAGGCTACGTCCATCGGCGTGGTTCGCAAAGCTTTCGACCAGGGCATCAACTTCATCGACACCGCCGATGCGTATGGCCGCGGAGCCAGCGAGGAGTTCCTCGCGAAAGCGCTCGACGGCATCCGCGACGATATCTTCCTGGCCACCAAGTTCTGGGTGCCGATGTGGCCGGAGCGCCGCAACGGGCGGGGGTGCTCGCGGTTCCACATCGTCAAGGCGGTGGACGCGTGTCTCAAGCGGCTGAACACCGACCGCATCGACCTGATCCAGCTTCATCACCCCGATCCGCTGGTCAGCGCCGAGGAGATTCTGTCGACGCTCGACAACCTGGTGAAGCAGGGGAAGGCGCTCTACATCGGGGTCAGCAACCACTTCGCGTGGCAGATGGCGCACCTTCTAGGGGTCAGCGCGCTGCATAATTGGGAGCCGATTGTGTCGATCCAGGCGCGCTACAACCTGCTCGACCGTGCCGTGGAGATCGAGACCGTGCCGTTCTGCAAGCGCTTCAATATCGCGATGATGGGTTACGGACCGCAGGATGGGGGCATACTCACGGGGCGATACAAGCGGGGGGAGCCGATCGACCCGCAGTCTCGGGTGGGACAGATCCCGTCCATGCAGGAGAGGCTCACGCCCGAGCTGTTCGACATCCTCGACAAGATCCAGGCGGTCGCGGACAAGTACGGGATCGGCATCAACCAACTCGCGGTCAAGTGGGTGATGGAGCAGCCGTTCTGCTGCATCCCGATCATCGGCGGCGGCAAGCCCGAGCACTTCGACCCTCTGTACGAGATCGTGGACTTGAACATCGACCCGGACGACATCCGGTACCTGACGGACCTGACGAAGCAGTACCGATACAAGGAATTCGACAATCAGCCGATGATCGCGGGGACGTCACCGGCGCTAAATTACCTGTAGACCGTGGACGGCGTCCGGTAGGGAGGCGGCCTGAACGCCGCCGATGTTATCTAGCGCAATCCAGGATGCGTCAACGGCCGGTGGGGCACAGGCCCCCGGCCCACAGCGGCAGCACTCCCCGGTGCACGCCCCGCCATCGGGCTTTCATCCCTCGCTCACCAGTTGACAAGTGTGCTACAATCCGACCCGCACCATCGGGTGGGGTCCGAACTAGTGCGCCGCCGCACCGTTCCACACACAGATCGGTGCTTTCACTGACAGGAGACCTGCTGTGGCAAAAGCCGCAATCATCGTCGAATCTCCGACCAAGACACGCACCCTCGGTCGGTTCCTCGGCGAGGAGTACACGCTCCTCGCGTCGATGGGCCACGTCCGAGATTTGCCCGAAACCGGACTCGCCGTGGATGTCGAGAAGGACTTCGCGCCGGAGTATGAGGTCATCCCCCGGCAGCAGAAGAACCTCACCGCGATCCGCAAAGCGCTCAAGGCGGTCGACACCGTCTACCTCGCTTCGGACCCTGACCGCGAAGGTGAGGCCATCGCCTGGCACCTCAAGGAAGCCCTGAAGCTCAAGACCGCCACACGCATCGAGTTCAACGAGATCACCGAGAAGGCCGTGCGCGAAGCTTTGGCCCACCCCCGCGAGATCGACGGAGATCGCGTCAACGCCCAGCAGGCCCGCCGGGTCCTCGACCGTCTCGTCGGGTATCTGCTCAGCCCGCTTCTGTGGCAGAAAATCCCGTCCGGCAAGGGCCGGGGGCGGAGGTCATTAAGCGCCGGGCGCGTGCAGTCGGTCGCCCTGCGGCTCATCGTCGACCGCGAGCGAGAGATCGCCGCATTCAACGCGGTCGAGTACTGGAGCATCGAGTGCTCCCTGACCCCGTTCGACCGCGAGTTCCCCTTCACCGCGAAGCTGCTCAAGCGCGACGGGCAGGATCTCGACCTGACGAATGAGACCGAGACGCTCCCCATCGCCGAGGAGCTGCGCACCAGCGCCTATCAGGTGGGCACCATCGACAAGAAGGAGCGCCGGCGCGGCCCACAGCCGCCGTTCAACACCGCAAGCCTCCAGCGCGGCGCCGCGAACGCTCTCAGCTTCTCGGCCCAGCAGACGATGCTCATCGCCCAGCAGCTCTATGAGGGTATCGAAACAGATGAGGGGGAGATCGGCCTCATCACCTACATGCGCACGGACTCCACGCGCATCGCCGATGTCGCCCGCGACCAGGCGCGCGAGTTCATCAACGGTAAATACGGCGAGGCGTTCGTCGGCCCCGGCGCAACCGGCAAAGCCGGCAAGAACATCCAGGATGCGCACGAGGCCGTCCGACCGACCTCCGCGATGCGCGAGCCTGAACAAGTGCGCGTCTACCTCGACGACCGGCAGTTCGCCCTGTATGACCTGATCTGGCGGCGGTTCGTGGCCAGCCAAATGTCCGCCGCCGTGTACGACCAAACTACCGTGGAGATCAACGCGGGGCGCTACGGCCTGCGGGCCTCGGGCTCGGTCGTGAAGTTCGCGGGGTTCCTCGCCGTCCAGAAGCCCATCGAGGAGGGCGAGGAAGAGGAAGCGGTGACGTTGCCGGAGCTTTCGGAGGGGCAAGACCTCAGGCTTCTCGATGTCCTCCCGGAGCAGCATTTCACCAAGCCGCCCCCGCGTTATTCCGAGGCGACGCTGGTGCAGGAGCTGGAGGAGAACGGTATCGGGCGTCCGTCGACGTACGCGCCGACGATTGAGGTGCTCCGCCAGCGCAAATACGTGTCAATGGACCGCCGCCGGTTCATCCCGACGGTGCTGGGCGTCGTGGTGTGCGACTATCTCGTCGAGCACTTCCCGCAGATCATGGATGTCGCGTTTACCGCCCATGTCGAGGACAACCTCGATGGGGTGGAAAGCGGCGAGCGCGACTGGGTGGAACTCCTACGGGAATTCTACGACTCGTTCGTGAAGACGCTCCACGATGCCGAAACTGCGCCGCCGCGCATCATCGAGGGCGAAGTCTGCCCCGACTGCGGCGGGAGGCTGCAAGAGCGCTACTCGGTTTACGGCAAGTACGCCGGGTGCGAGAACTACCCGGAGTGCAAGTACACCCGCAACCTGCTCGACAACCTCCTCCCGAAGGAGGAGCCGCAGGTTCTGGAAGAGGCCTGCCCGGACTGCGGCAAGCCGCTGGTGGTGCGGCCCGGAGCGCAAGGCCGCAAGTTCGTCGCCTGTTCGGGCTACCCCGAGTGCAAGTACCGGCGGCCGCTCGAGGGCGACGCCGCGCCGCGCAAGGCCGCCATCCCCACAGACGTGAAATGCCCCAAATGCGGGGAGCCGATGGTGATCCGCGAGAGCAAGCGCGGCCAGTTCCTCGGCTGCTCGGCCTTCCCGAAGTGCCGCACCATCCTGCAGATGTCGGCCTTGGAGGGCGGGACGCCGGATGCCGAGGCCTCGGCGGCGGGGGCCTTATCTGCCGCAACCGAGGGCACGGACGAGCCTGCCGTCGAGCTGCCCGCCTGCGACAAGTGCGGAGCGCCGATGGTGTTGCGCCGGGCTCGCGGCACGTTCCTGGGGTGCTCTCGGTATCCCGAATGCAAGAACACGATGCCTGTGCCCGCAGGCATCAAGCTTCCGGATAAGCCGAAGCCGGTCATCACCAAGGTCCCGTGCCCCGAGTGCGGCAAGCCGATGGTCGTCCGCCAGAGCAAGCGCGGGAAGTTCCTCGGCTGCTCCGGGTACCCGAAATGCCGGCACATCGAGAATGTGTCCCCGGAGGAATTGGAGAGCATCCTGGCGAAGGCCTCGGCGGAAGGGTAAAGCCTTCCCCCTGTGGCCATGGAAGAACCCACCCCCCGACCTTCAAGCGCCGTCCTGATCGCCGTCTTCGCGGTGGCTGTGTCCGTTCTCGCGTATGAGGTCGCCCTCACCCGCGCCTTTTCGGTGCTGCTCCGCTTCCACTTCGTCTTCCTGGCCGTGTCGCTGGCCACATGCGGGCTTGGCATCGGCGGACTCGTGGACTTCCTCACCGCCCGGCGCGAGGCCTCGCGCCTCTGGACTCACCGCACGCTCGTGCTGCGGGCGTGCGGGATCGCGATCTGCTATCCCCTGTCGGCATATCTGCTCTTCGCCACCAAACTTTCGGCGCATCTCACCTCCATATTCGTAGTCTCAGTCGTCTGCCTTCCCCCGTTCCTGATCGCGGGCACGTTCCTCAGCCGCGCATTCGCCGCATTCTCATCCGAGGGCGGGCGGCTGTACGCTGCCGATCTCACCGGCGCGGCGCTCGGCAGTTTCCTCGTCATCGGAGCGCTGCAGCTTTGCGGCGGCATCAACGCCCTCGCGCTGTGCAGCGTGGTGGTCGCGCTCGGGGCCGTCTGGCTGGCGAAGGAGGCCGGAGGGGGACGAGTGATCCTGCCCGCTGCTCTGGCCGTTCTGGTGTCGTTGGCGCTGGCGGGCAATCTGCGATACAAGACGGTCGATCTGCCCGCGATGCCGTTATCCGCAGATCCGAATGCAAAGCCCCTGTACAAGGAACTCGCCGATCCCCTGGTGCGGGCCAAGATCGTCGACTCGGACTGGAACGCGTTCGCGCGCACCGATGTCATCGCCTACCCCAACCCGCAGACCGGCAAAGTCGACCCGAACGACGACCTGTACATTTACACGGACGGCGAAGTGCCGACGAACATGATTCACTTCACCGGCGATCTGGGGCCGCTGACCGGGCGGCTGGCTTCGTTCATCGGCTTCTATCCGTTCTGGAACTTCCGGCCGGAGAAAGCGCTTCTCATCGGCCCTGGCGGCGGGCTGGACATCCTGCTGGCTTTCGGGGTCGGCGCGAAGCAGATCGACGGGGCCGAACTGAACCCCAGCATCCCCCGGATCGTGAGTCGATACGCGAGCTTCAACGGGCATGTGTACGATTACGCGAATGTGAACATCCACGTGGACGAGGGCCGCAGCTTCATCCGTCGCTCCAACGAGAAGTACGACCTCGTGTACATGGCGCTCACCAAGACGGCCACAACCGCATCCTCAAGCCTCGCGCTGGTGGAGAGCTACATCCACACCACCGAGGCTTTCCGGGACATCTACGATCACCTCACGGACCGCGGCGCGATGGCCTTCGTCTGCCAGGAGCCGGTCCTCCTGGCCCGGGCGATGCTGACAGGGATCGACGCCATCCAGAGCACGGGCGTGCCGCGCAAGGACGCCGTCCGCAGCGTGCTGGGCCTGAGCGTCACTCGCGACAAGATGATGCTCGGGCCGTATCGGCACCTGATGGTGATGACCCGTCAGCCGTTATCGCCGGAGCGATCGGCGCAGCTTGCGAAGATGGCGGTGGCCACAGGTTTCGAGCCGGTGTTCTTCCCCGGCGCCTTCGAGCCGGAGCCGTTCCAGTGGCTCACGCGCGACGGCGTGGACAGCCGCACCTTCGTCGAGCGCTGGAACGATGCGGAGGGCCTGCAGCCGGGAGAGCGGATCAACTTCGCGCCATGCCCCGATGACCGCCCGTTCGTGGTGGACCTCAGCTTCGGCGTTCCGCCGCAGTTCCGGTGGCTTCTGGCGGGCGTGGCTCTCGCGACGATCCTCCTCTCGGTCGGGGCGTGGGCCTTCGCCCGCAGCACAGGCCAGCCCGGCTTGGGGCTGGGGCCGCTCGCGCAGGCGGTGGCGTACTTCTCCCTGCTGGGCATCGGCTTCATGCTCGTCGAGATCGTGCTGACGCAGAAACTCGTGTTGTACCTCGGTTACCCGGTGCTGACGCTGTCGGTCATCTTGTTCTCGCTGCTTCTGGGCGGCGGACTGGGCAGCCGTATCAGCCAGCGGTGGGATGCTTCGGTCGTCCGGGGGCCGGCGATGCTCGCGGCCTTCGCGGTGGCGGCGTGTTCGCTCGTGCTGCTCCTGGTGCTGCCGCATCTGATCGGGGCCACGCTGGGGTGGGACATCCGGCTGCGGTGCGCGGTGACGATGGCGCTTCTCGCGCCGACGGGGCTTTTCATGGGGATGCCGTTCCCGAGCGGGCTGCGAATTCTAGGCGCTCGCGCGCCGGAGCTGATCCCGTGGATGTGGGGCGTCAACGGCCTGACTTCGGTTATCGGCTCGGTCGGAGCGATGGTCCTGGCGAAGGAGACAGGCTTCACGGTCGTGTTGATGGTGGGGGCGGGGCTGTACGTGGTAGCGGGGGCGCTGATGGCGGAGATGGGGAAACACAGGACTTCACCGGGTTGACGGCCCCGGATGCGTCCGTGCCAGCAAACCTCTCGGGTGTGCTTGTCGCGGCAGGCGTCAGACCTTGGCATTCGGTAGGAGGATGACGGTCACCGAAGGGGCCACGGCGGCGGCTTGCTTGCGCTGTCCCGCATCGAAGGTGAGCAACTCGGCTCGGCCTGTTACTGCCAGAAGCTCGGTGAGGGCGAGGTAGAGGCTGTCAGCGGACCGACTGCACCCATAGCCATGCCGGATGCGTTCTGCTCGCGCAATTAGAGCGGCATCGCCTTCGGGCAGGAATTTGACAGCGGCCAGAGATGACCGCAGGTTTGCGACTGCGCTTGCATACTCGTCCGCTGACAATTCGCCGCCTATGTGCTTGTTGCACAGCACATATAGGGTCTCCATCACGATGAGGTGGGGAGCGTAGACCGTGCAACCGGCTGCGTCTCTTTGCTCCAAGGCCGCATCTGCCAATGCGCACCTTCCCGGTTCCTGTGCGCACAGAGCGACGAGTACGCTGGCATCGATCACGACATTGCGCGTCTCACTCGTGAGGTTCATAGCCGAACATCCCCCCTGCGCGGCCCTCACGGAGGTAGTCGCGCGTGCCGGGCTTGGGATTCATGTGGGCACCGCGTTCGCGGATTTCACGGAGGGCTGCGCCGAGAGCGGACGTGCAGCCGCGCATGGCGGGGGCCGCATCGTCGCTGCCGACTTCCGCAAGCACGGTCACCCGCAGCCTGCGGCCCGCGAATTCCGGCGCATGGGTGACGATCTCCTCCCATGTGCCTTCGATTGACACCAGTGGGTATGCCATCGTCAAACTCTTGCCTTTCGTCCGCAACTGCTCATCGGTTGGTGAACCGAAGATCTCACACAGATTATACCATACGCACTGTCATCAAACACCGCTCGGTGTGCTTTTCATTTGACTTGCCGGAGAACGCGCGGCTATAATTGCCCAATCCGGTGAGGGGCGCACCAAAAGATGAAGAAGTGGTATACCAAGGAGGGTCCGTCCGCCATGCTCAGGCCAAATGTGGAGGAGTACGCGAAGATTCGGGTGGTGGGCATCGGTGGCGGAGGTTCCAATGCAGTCGACAGGATGATCGAATCGGGGCTAATGGGCGTCGAGTACTTCGCCCTGAATACCGATCTGCAGGTGCTCGACCTGTCTGCAGCCGATAAGAAACTGCAAATTGGCGAGAACCTCACCCGGGGTCTCGGCACCGGGGGCAACCCCGAACTCGGACGCCAGGCCGCCGAGGAAAGCCGCCAGGACATTATGATGGCCCTCGACGGAGCCGACATGGTGTTCATCACCGCCGGCATGGGTGGCGGAACCGGGACGGGGGCCAGCCCCGTCGTGGCTGAGATTTCCCGCGAACTGGGCGCGCTCACGGTCGGCGTCGTCACCAAGCCATTTTTGGTCGAGGGCAAGAAGCGCGCCGCCTTGGCCGAAGAGGGCATCAAGCGCCTCAAAGCTAATGTCGACACCCTCATCGTTATCCCCAACGACCGTCTTCTCTCCCTCAGCCAGCGGGACCTCACGCTCCAGGAGGCCTTTGCGGTCGCGGATACGATCCTGCAGCAGGGCGTGAAGGGCATCAGTGAGGTCATCGTCGTTCCGGGCCTCATCAACCTCGACTTCGCGGACGTGCGCGCCGTCATGGCGAACGCCGGCTCGGCGATGATGGGCATCGGCGAGTCCTCGGGCGATAAGCGCGCCACCGATGCCGCGCAAGCCGCCATCTCCAGCCCGCTGCTTGAAACCAGCATCGAGGGCGCTCGCAACGTGCTCATCAACGTCACCGGCGGTCCGGATCTCACGCTCCAGGAGGTCCACGAGGCATCCAAGATCGTGCAGGAGGCGGCTAACGTCGGCGGGGTCGAGACCGATTTGACCCTCGGCGCGGTCATCGACGACAAGATGCAGGGCGAAGTGCGGATTACCGTCGTCGCCACCGGGTTCGAGCCGCCGCAGCCTGTCGTCGAGAAGCCCGCGGCAAGCCGAGAGCGCGAACCGTTCACTATGCCGGCGGTCGAGCCCGCAGCGCCGGAGAAGGCAGCCCCCACCGAGGACAAAGACAAGGACAAGAAAAAGGCGTCCGAGGAACTCCCGACCTACGATCAGGATGACGTGGACATCCCGGCTTTCCTGCGCCGCAGGTAGGCGTCGGATGCCCCGCTTTCATACAGGACGCCGCCCCCCAGTGGGCGGCGTTTTGCGACTCAGACAGGGCGCAGGTATCGGCGTCCGCGCCGGCGAATCACGGTTGGCGTGATGAGACGGACTCAACGGCGATTTCTGACCACGAAGACCCAAAGACACGAAACGACAACGGCCACGTTATCGCCGTGTTTGTGCTGTTCTTTGTGATTTCGTGTTTTCGTGGTAAATCGTTCTGTCCATCAAGGCTGCGCCGGGAGAACTCGCATTCTGCGTTTCACAGGTGGTACGATGCTCAAGCTCAGCGTCATCTCTGATGAGATATCTCAAGACTTCCAGCGCGTCGTCGATGTGTGCGGCGAATATGGCGTGAAATTGGTCGAGCCGCGTTCAGTCTGGGATACGCCGCCGCCGAAGCTCTCGCTCGAGCAGGCGGCCCGGATGAAAGGCCTTCTCGACGCGGCCGAGATGAAGGTCTGCTGCATCGCCTCGCCGTTCCTCAAATGCGACCTCGGCGATCCCGAGCAATACGAGCAGCATCTCGGCATTCTGCGCCATTGCGTCGAACTGGCGCACTTCTTCGGCTGTAACATCATCCGCGGCTTCACGTTCTGGAAGACCGGCCCGGCCGCATCCGTCTGGCAGCAGCTTCTCGACTCCTACGCCGAGCCGATCCGTATCTGCGAACAGGAAGACGTGTACATCGGGATCGAGAACGAGGCCTCGACGCATATCGCAACCGCTGCAGAAGCCGAGCGGATGTACAGGGCCCTCAATCACCCGCGCGTGCGGGCGATCTGGGACCCGGCGAACGAAGTCTTCGCGGAAGACGGCGAGCTGCCGTTCCCGAACGCCTTCGAGCGCATGAAGCCGTGGATGATCCATGTCCACATCAAGGACGCGGTGAAGGACCCCTCCGCCCCCGAGGGGGCGCGGTGCGTTCCGGTGGGCGATGGCGGCTACATTGACTACCCGGCGCAGTTCCAGGCGTTGATCGACATGGGCTATGAGGGCGCGTGCTCGCTCGAGACCCACTGGCGTCCGAACGCCGAGCTGGACAGCGACCTGCTGAACCGGCCCGGCGGCGCGGCTTTCTCCGAGGGCGGCGAGTTGGCGAGCCGTATCTGCCTGGAGAAGATTCTATCCATATTGGCGGGCCTGAAGGGGTAGATGAACCCCTCCGCCAGGAAGTATTGTCGCCATGCCGCCTGAGATCGTCAAATGCGACCTGTTGGTCATCGGAGCCGGCCCTGCCGGGTGCACGGCGGCGCTTTACGGCGCCCGAGCCGGCCTCGCGACGGTCATGGTCAGCCCCGCCGAGATTGCGGGGATGATGGCCGAGGCTCCGGTCGTGGGGAACTTCCCCGGACAGGAACAGTCCCTACCCGGACGCCAAATCCTGATGCGGATCCGGGAGCAGGCGCTGAGCGCCGGGGCGCGGCATCTGATCGAGCCGATCACCGCCGCCGATTTCACGGACCCCGCACATCTGCGGGCGTACGGCGGCCAGCGCGATTTCGAGGCTGCTGCCGTCATCGTGGCGACCGGGGCGACCGCCCGGGCGGAGTCAGTGCCCGGCGAGCGCGAGTTCCGAGGGCGCGGGGTGTGCTATTGCGCCGCCTGCGACGCGCCTTTGTTCAAGGGCGAGGACCTACTGGTGGTCGGCATGGACGCGCAGGCGGCTGAAGAGGCGCTGGCCCTGTCCGGCGTGGCCCGGTCGGTGTGTCTCGTCTCGCCGGCGGAGGACCTAAGGCTCGACTGGGCGCTCCGGGAGGCCGTCCAGGCCTGCGCGAACCTCGAGATCAGGCCGGGGCTGAGGCTCATCGAGATCACCGGCGACACTTGCGTCACGGGAGCGACTTTCGCAAGCCGCCAGGGAGAACCGATGACGCTGTCGGCTTCCGGCGTATTCCTATACCTGAGGGGCAGCGCTCCGGCGACTGAGTTCCTCATGGGTTCCCTTGCCACGGACGAGAACGGATTGCTGGTCACCGATGAAGTCTGCCAGGCCAGCGTTCCGGGCGTGTTCGCCGCCGGCGACGTCCGCCGCAAGCAGGTGCGTCAAATGGTCATCGCGGCAGCCGACGGGTGCACAGCCGCCCTCGCTGCCGAGAGATACATACGCGGCACACCCAGCGTCCGCAAGGACCACGGCGACAGGGCGCGGTAGCCGCACACACGCCGGCCCCCGTCAACCGTGGTCGCTTCTCGGTCCAGGGCAGCCGCTATACGCCTGCTTTGCGAAAGGTCGGGGTGCTCTTGGAGAACGGTAAAACCTACCGTCTGACGGGATGGGCATCGTGGGGGATCACCGTGTACGCCGGAACCGTCTTGCTTAGCTCCGTCGTCTACTACGCCCTCCAGCTCGCGACCAACGGTCCGCACGTGAACAGCGGCGCGATCGCGGTGGGAGCGTCGGTCCTTCTGACCGCAGCCGCGGCGATGTCCGCCTCGCAGATCCGCATCACCATCGACGATGTCGGGATTCAGCGCGTCGACGGGGCGGGGCGGGCCCTACTGCTCCCGTGGGAGAGCATCTCCCGACTGGAGCGCGTGGGGCAGTCGCAGTGGAACGAGCGATATGTCCTGCGGTCCGCACACGGGACGATCACCTTCGACCGTAGCTGGGAGGACTGGGAAGACCTGAAGCAAGAGGTCCAAAAGCGCGCTTACCGGGCCGATCGAGTCTGGTGAGGCCCGGCAAATGGGGTCGGAGACCGCACGAACCCCGCAAGAACTGACGGAAGAGAGTTGACTTAGGTGTCCAGTATCAAACTCATCGCGATCGATCTTGACGGAACGCTGCTTGTCAACAGCGTCGACATCTCCGAGGAGAACGTAGCCGCCATCCGCGCGGCTGTGGCGCAGGGAATCATCGTGGCCATAGCGACCGGCCGCCCGCACTTCGGGGCGGTGCAGCTCGTCGAGCCGCTCGGCCTCGGGGACGTGCCGATCATTTCGTACAACGGCGCGGTCATCCGCAAGCCCGGCGAAACCACGCCGATGGCGGAGTGGCCGCTGGCCGCCGATGTGGCGTTCGACATCGTGCGCTGGTGCATCGAGCGGCGACTGCATACCCACTATTACTTCGACGACGTGATGCACGTGACTCGCTTCAGCTACTGGGCGCGGCTGTATAAGCATCGCACCGGAATCGTCGGCGTTCCGGTTGGCGATATGCGCCAGTTCGATGGCAAGTCGCCGACGAAAATCCTCATTTGTGTGGAACCGGAGAAGCTGCCGGCGGTTCTTGAGGAAGCGCAGGCACAGTTTGCGGGCCGCGCTTATGTCACCCGGTCCATGCCGGAGTATGTGGAGTTCCTGAATCCTGAGGCCTCGAAGGGCAATGCGCTGCGGTGGCTCGCCGACCATTTCGGCATCGCCCTGTCCGAGACGATGGGCATCGGGGACATGCTCAACGACCTGCCGCTCATCACTGAATCCGGCCTGGGTGTCGCGATGGTCCACGCCCAGGACGAGGTCAAGCAAGCGGCGCAGTATGTGACCACGGACGACTACACCGGAGTAGCCGAGGCCATCAACAAGTTCGTGCTCGGCAAGTGAGAGCCACCGAGGCGGCGAATGGCGTGACAGGCTCACGACCTCGACGACAATGCGGGCAGTCGGGCGCTCTCCTCTGCATTGTCGCCTGCCTGGCAGCCTGCGCGCTGGGGCGGCCTCCGGCGCTGGCCCTCACCGACGAGGCTTTGGGGCGTCTCATCATCACCGACGACCGGCCTGTCACGAACTCCTTCGTGAGTCGGGTCGAGTGGCTTGGCGACGGCAAGCGCATCATCGTCGGCGGGTGGCAGCAGTGGCCGAATATGCCGACTGTAATCGCCGTGATGGCTGACGGCGCGGTCGTCCCTGTCGCGGCGGGCGTCGCCAACGAGCACTTCGCGGTGTCCCCGGATGGCACGAGGGTGGCCTGCTGGTGCAAGGTCGGCAACGGCGACATGGCGCAACTGGCGGTTGCCGCTCCCGGCCAGGGGCCTCCGACGCCGATCGGGCCGCCCGTTCCGGCCGCTCAGGCGATGCACATCGCATGGGTCTCCAGCGACGCGCCCGGCACGGAGTGGCTGGTCTACATTCTCGCGGAGCCTCAGGATGCGGGCGGCATCTACGCCCTGTCGCCAACCGGGGTCCCGGCGCGCAAGCTCCTGCAGGTGTCGTCCGGCTGGTGGGCCGGGCTGTTCCCGTTCGATGGCCCCGATGAGATCCTCGCGAAGTGGCTCTCGAAGCCCCCGCTATGCTTCCGGGTCAACATGCGAACCGGACAGTGGGCGAAGACTGACGACTTCTGGGTGCAATCGCACCCGCTCCCGAGCAAAGGCCCCGGTGCATGGCTCAACGACGCCAACAGTCTGCTGACCGCGCCCCGGCCCGAGGCCGTGCCCACGAAGCTCGCGGATCGAGCCGACGGTTTCTGCTGGTCGCGGTCCGGGCGCGGGCTCATCTATTGGACCGATGACAAGCTCTGGGTGGTGTCGGCGGACGGTAAGATCAAGCGCAAGCTCCTGGGTATGCCGACGCTCATGCCGCTGAACGGGGGCTACGTCGCATACGGCTGCGCGTGGTCGCCTGACGAGAGCACGGTCGCCTATTGGCGCAATGCCGGCGGGCTGGGCGTGCTGCGGCGGGCGACGCTGGGCACCGAGGAGGTGGCGATCACCTTCGAGCTGCCCGCAGGGACGAAACTCCCGCTCGGCAGCGCGATATGGGTGGCCGAGAGGTTCATGATGGAGCGCCCCGGCGTCATTCTGAAGCCCGAGTGGCGCACCTGCAAGGGCCTGTTCCAGGTGACGCGGCAGACCACCGATGGGCAGCGCACGCTGGTGACCGCCGTCAACATCGGCACGGAGGCCGGAGTGCTGCGCCGGCTGACCGGCAGCAACGATGCGCCGCCGGAGAGCGACACCGGCGCGGGACACATCGCCATCGGTATCGGGGCCGCCCCGACAGCGCTCGTGCGTTCGTTTACCGTCACGCCGCTGGCTACAATCGCCGCGTGGCCACAGGGCAGCAGCATCGCCGGCCGTATCCTCCGAGTGGACGTCACCCGCCGCAACCTGGGCATATAGGGGCGGCTGTCATACGGGGTTTCGGCGATCGGACACGGCGACCTCACCCCCGGCCCCTCTCCGGGCCGCGCCGGACGCGGCACAGCGGAGAGGGGAGAACGACAACGGCGACCTCACCCCCGGCCCCCTCTCCACGAATAGAAGGGGTGAGGTGCGCCTTCGCGGCAGCGCTTGTTATTGCGGTTCGGCAGGACCCCTTGTGAGGTTCTCCAGGCAGTCAACCACATGATGAGAGTCCTGAGACAATACCGTCTCGAAATCCTGTTCACTTTCGTGATAAGCCTGCTTTGCGGCTTGCCGAGCATCATCATGCGCGTCAAGCTGGATCGCGAGGGGAAGATATACGCCCCTTTGGCGATCAGCGGCATCACCGGCCTCACCTACGATGAGACGACCTATTACGCGGGGTATTGCCGAGACGCTTACGACGGCCAGTGGCTCCCCGGCGACCCGCTGACATGGGAGCATCGTAACGATCCGCCACGCCTGGGCGAGGGCCCGCTGGCGTACTGGGCCGGGGCGCTGCTGGGCCGGCTGGTGAAAGGTGTCCCTGCGGGCTTCGACCTGTCGCGCTTCCTGCTTCCGGCGCTATGTTTCCTGTTCACCGCACTGGCCTGTCGACAGCTCGGCGCGCCGGGATGGATCGCCGTCGCTGCAAGCCTCCTCGCTATCGTCGCCCACGACCAGCTCAACCTGCCGCTGCAGGTCCTTGCCAGTCCGCGTAGCGTGAACATCGCCGACCACCTGCACTTGTACCACTCGCAGCGCGCCATCGAGTACATGCGGTTCCCGAACCCGTCTTTCACCTGGCCGTTCTGCGTCGGGGCGCTGATGGCCACGCACGCCATGATCTCCACGCGGAAGTTCTATTATGCAGTGGTGTTGATGCTGCTGGTGGCCGCCCTCAGCTATATGTACGTGTTCTTCTGGACTTTCGTCATTATGGCGGCGGCGCTATATGCCCTGTGGGCGGGGATGACCGGACGCGGCGCGGCGGCGATGTGCATTCTGCTTGCGCTGGTCGTCAGCGGCCTGCTCAGCGCGCCGCTCATCGCCCAACTGCTGGCACCCGCGAGCTACGGCCTGACGGCCGTGAACGCGCGGCTGGCATGGGGCGGGGCCGGCATATCCCTCGCCATGCAGAAGTACGAGATCGCGCTGTGGGTCATCTTCCTAATCCTGTACCCAAAGCGCCGGCCGGAGTTTCCGTATCTGCTCGCCGTCGCAATCGCCCCATACGCGTGCGTGTTCGCGTCCCACGCCGCCGGACAGCACGTGCAGGACTGGCACTGGATCGGGCGGTGCTGGTACATCTGGATGTGCCTCTGCCTGGTGCTCGCCGTATGGGCCATCGGCGAGACGGAGTACCAAATCCCGCTCCTCCGACGTGTCGGCGGGTATGTGCGGAGGGCCACCGTCCCGTTCGCAATGGTGCTGTCGGCGCTGGTGCTCGCCTATGGGTTCAACGATCATATCCATTTCGGGCTGGACATGGCTGACCGCTATACCATCACCCGGGGCGAGGCCGCCGCCTTCCACTGGCTCGATCGCTACGCCGATCCGGGCGCCGTTGTCATGAGCGCATCCTGTGATACGATGGGGATGGTCCCCGTCTACACACACTGCAACGTGTACAAACCGTACTGCCTTCTAACACCTGCGGACGATCAGGAGTTGGCGATGCGCTTCTGCATCACCAACGCGCTTCTGAAGGTGAAGCCTGCGGCCGTGGACCGGATGCTCCAGCCGGTGGAGTGGACCCAGGGGCGCACCGAGGGAGCCGAGTGGTGGAACATCGAGTGGATGTTCCACAACGAGGCCGGATCACGGGTGTTGCCCGAGAGAATGAAGCCTGTGTTCGCCACCCTCCGCAAGCAGATGCCCACCTGGGACCCGGCAGAGATCGTGACTTTCTTCCAGGTGGACTACCTGTGGTTCGGGCCGATGGAGCGCCAGGTGGCCACCCTCAACCCGGATGGCGTGCCGTGGTTGGAGAAGGTCTTCTCGCAAGACGATGTCACCCTCTATGCCGTCCTGTCCGACATGCTCGTGAATCCCGACAAGAATGCCGCGTATCTGGAGGCGGAGACCAAGAATGCAAAGCCGGCTCGACACCGTCCTGTTAAAGTCAGGCGAACATCTCGACGTCGTTAAGGTCGTCTGCCCGGAGCCTGAGTGGGCCGAGCGCATCCTGCCCTTTCTATCACACAAGGGACCGCATTGGCTCAAGCCGCTGCGGGTAGCGTTCGCCGAGGGCCTCCCGCCGCTGACCCTCAACTTCTTCGAGGGCGTCATCGGTGATGTGATCGTGGGCAACATCACGACCATCGAGCACCTGTCCCGTCCCGTGGCCATCCTCCAGCACGTGTTCACCGACCCGGCGCACCGGCGCAAGGGGGTCGCCAACCATCTCATGCGCGCCCTGACCGACGACTTCCGGGCTCGCGGCGGGCGCGCGATGTACCTGGGCACCGGGTATGACTCACCCCCATATTGGATTTACCACTCCTTCGGGTTCAGGGGACGCGGCGAGACCGGGAAGATGAACTGGTTTCTCGAAGACGGCTTCGAGGCCGACTATTTCGCCGAAGGGCCTACCGAGGTCCGCGACACCTGCTGGGGCGATTGGGCGACTCTCGAGGCCCTCCACGCCCTCATGCAGGGCTGGTACTTGCGCAGTTTCACCATGAGCCAGTACGGCCACGGCGGCTACGAGAGCGAGTATCCTGCCCTGCGCAGCGCTCTGGAAGAGGGGCGGGTCCTGGAGGTGAAGGAACTGGTCAAGCACGACGGGGCACTGGTGGGGCACGTCTACCTGGCGAAATGGGACGCCTGGAAGGGCTCGCCGCTGATGCTGGAGCTTTTCATGCACCCGAACTTCTACGCCGACGGCGAGAGGCTTGTGGGCGCACTGGCCTTCCCCGAGGGGCTGAAGGTCTGCGCGCTGGCGGATGAGACCTCGCCGGAAAAGGCCGCGATCCTCGAGGCCTGCGGCTTCGAGCGCGAGGGACTGCTGAAGCGGCAGATCGAAGGCCCGGACGGATGGCTTGACGTGGCGATCTACGGGCGTTAGGGGCATACCGTTCACTCAGGCTGTGGGGGTGTCTTCGTGTGCGCAGCAGGCGAAGACGGGGACCCCACAGCCTCGGCAGGGCAGGCGTCATGCCGGGTTCCGGCACTCTGAAACGATGAAAAGGCGACGGCCCTACCCCGTCCCCGCTTCGCGGGGCCACCCCTCCCGTTCCGGGAGGGGAGAGGCAAACGGCGATTTCCGCACAGCAGGGAACTGCTGCTGTTCTCCCCTCTCCGCTTGCGGAGAGGGGTTGGGGGTGAGGTCGCCGTTCGCCCGGCAGCGGGAATTTTCGAGGCAGGCGGGGGGGCAGCCCCTACCCCGTATCGCCCTTGGCCCCCTTTCGATCCTGCAATCGCGCAAACGCAGCCACAGCCCAGCAGCATAGGGCCATTGCCGCCACGTCGCAGGCCGCGAACAGCCAAGAGGCCCATCCTGCGTGTTGGGGTCGGAAGATGAGCTTCACGCCGACATAGAGTACACCACAGCCGGCCAGCGCATCCCACGGGCGTCGTATCAGCCACCAACTGACCAGGGCTGCCGGCAAGGCGGCGACAACCCACGGCAGCGCCTGGCCGCCGATCATCTCCAGCACGGTGAGCCACTTTGGCCCCTGGTACGCCCGAAGGACTGTCAGATCGAGCTTCGCCTGGGGCAGGAACGTGTAAGGCAATACCATGAGTAGCGCGAACGCAATGCCAACCTGCAGCAGGACCCGTTTCCGCATGGTACTCCCTCCGGTTTCGGTCCCTTGGGCTTCTTCGAGGTTCGGTTGAGGAAATGCCGGACTATCCCTATCTGTTGAGGTGATTGCAAAAGTCGCTGCGTCGTCTGTAGGAGCGGTCTCCAGACCGCGATTGCCGTTAATATGCCGCCATAATGACATACATTAGTCATTATCTATTTCATTATAGCGGCATATTAAC
>Ga0181520_10001838_pt1 | contig 41804 bp, 30 predicted proteins | sample PEATcosm2014_Bin_29_FD_132451 | JGI IMG/M metagenome (GOLD analysis project Ga0181520, IMG submission 132451) | Peatland microbial communities from MTU Mesocosm Facility, Houghton, MI, USA - PEATcosm2014_Bin02_30_metaG | ecosystem: Environmental > Terrestrial > Soil > Wetlands > Peat | place... | reverse complement strand
CAGCACGCCTATCGATTCGCCGACAGCCCCGCGCAGCGCAGTCTGACCTATTTTGCGGACCGCACAGTTTACCGGGCAAAATTCACTGGAGGGCCGCAGGTCTCACTGACGGTCTATCCGGTCTATGGCAAGCCGGCGGCCGTCGTTCGCATCCAGGTTGAGCAGGCAAGCGGACCGATGAGAGTCGTTTTGAGCGCCCATGACAAGGCTTTCAACGTGCTTGCAGGCGGGAATCCGCGACAACTCCGCTACGGTTCGCCTCAATGGCCTTATCGCGCCCTGCTCGCCGCAACCCCCAAGGCAACCATCGAGGGAGCGGGTTTTGCGTGGCAGCTACGGGCCGGGGACACCGCCGCACTCATCTTTACCGTGGGTGGGGATGAGCGCGAGGCAGAGACAAGTCTTGCCGAGCTGCAAGCCTCTCCCGATTTGCTCGATCGGGAAACCCACCGCTTGTGGAATCAGTATCTCGCCTCGGTTCCCCTGGTTGCGCCCGCAAAGCCAGTCGAATTTACAGTCGGCACTTCCGGCCAGCATGAGAGCATTGCTCCTCAGGAACTGGTGCGCAGCGAGCTATGGCACTGGAGGGGACTCTTCAATACCACCTGCCAGGTCCATTACCTGCCGGCCACTCCCATCATGATCGCCGACTGGAATGTCTTCATGGGGATGTGGAGCAACGATGGCATCGCGGAAACATTGGCGATGGCTGGAACCGGCCGCAGCGACCTTGCCCGCGGCGCAATTCTGAACTGGTTCCGCTATTCAGTGAATATACAGGGAGACGGAACAACCGCGTGGACCATCTTCCCTTCCGGCAAGAACACCTTTCAAGCCAAGGGACGCGAGCGGAATACGCAAGGCGTTCCCGTGCAGGCCAGTCTCATCGGAGAATATGTCCGGCTGACTGGCGACACGAGCATTCTTGACGAGAAGATCGGCGGCGCAGCCGGAGACCGCACCGTGTGGCAAGCCCTGCTCGCCTACCAGCGAAACCTGCTCAAGGTGCGCGACGAAAACAACGACCACCTGATCGACTGGATGCACACCTACGAGACCGGATGGGATGACAAAGACTCCCCGTTCGTCGATCTCAAGGGAGACACCACCAGCGCCATCAACGAGCAAGTGTTTAATCTCTGGAGCTTGCAGGAGATGAGCTATCTGTCGCGCGTGAAGGGCGAGAACCCTTCCCCCTGGGAGCAGGAATACTCGACAGCCCTGAATACTGTGCGCGACAAGTTATGGGATCCGGAGACCCAGCGCTATTGGGACCTGGATGTAAAGACAGGAAAGCTATGGACCCGGGGAGAAAACCTGGACGCCTACTACTTCCTCTACTTTGAGAAGGACCCGGCTCGCATTGAAGCCATGATCAAGCGGCTCAGGGACCCCTCCAAGTTTGACGGGGCGCTCTTGCCAACCCTGGCCTACGACACGCCGAAATGGGGAGGTTATTGGCGCGGTCCGGCCTGGCCGAGAGTCTTCGGCTATGTAGGCATGGGATTGGCCCGCAGCGGACATGGCCAGGAGGGGTTCGACTGGCTTGCACGAGCTATTAACTCCAACCTGGGGCCCTTGCTTCCTGAGAACGTCGATCCGAAAATCTATCCGCCAGGAGAACATCCCATCGGCTCTGTGCGCATTATGGGTCACGACACGCTGGAGACTCTTCTGTTTCCCGAAGTTGCGGGCTTGCAGACGTGGGGCGGAGAAGACCTGACGGTAGCTCCGGCCGCGGGGCTGGGCAAGGTTTATATTCGCGGCCAAAAGTGGATGGGGGATCGCTATGATGCCCTGTTTGATCCGGGCCAGCCAACGTATCTGTGGCGCAACGGCCACGCGCTGAAGCCTCTGGCCAACAACCACATCTGGCGCGCACGCAAACAGGGGCAACGAGTCGTCTTCGAGCAGGTACAGTCCACTCCTGGCTCATAGCCGGGTTTGATTCTATGACAACGTTCGGGTGCCCCAGGTTCGGCGCGTCTTTGTTTTTGCGCCTAACCTGGAATGGCACAAACCTCAACGTAAGCGCCCGTCCTCGTCCGCGTACAAACGCAATCGCCCGCCCCCAAGCAGGGTCGCAAGCGATGATAGCCTGTAGCTTCAGAATGGGAAAAGATGATCGACATTCACAACCATGTTCTGCACGGTCTCGACGATGGGTCGAAAGACTTTGAAACTTCTGTCGCCATGGCTCGGGCAGCGATCGACAACGGGATTACTCACCTTGTCTGCACGCCTCATGCGAATGATCGGTACCCATTTGACCCCGAAGCAAATGCCCAGAAGATGGCGGCGCTAGCAGCTTGCGTCGGCGGCGAACTGACGCTGGGTCTGGGATCCGATTTCCACCTATCCTTCGACATGATCGAAGATCAGTTTCGCAACCCCGCCAAGTACACGATCAATGGCAAGCAATACCTTCTTGTCGAGTTTTCAGAGCACTTTGTTCCAAATCAGATGTCCGATCTGTTTTTCAGAATGTCGGGCAACAGAGTCGTTCCGATCATTACCCATCCCGAGCGCAACAGCCTGCTTTCCGTTCATCCCGAACAGCTTGAGCCATGGCTGCGTAGCGGTTATCTGATCCAAATTACAGCTGGCTCCATCCTGGGGAGATTCGGCAAACGCGCCGAGGCGAATTGCAAGGCCATGCTGGAAAAGGACTGGGTTCAAGTGATCGCGTCGGACGCGCATAACTTGACCTCGCGCTCCTTCCTCCTGCGCGAGGCCCATGCCAAGGTGGCGAAACTGTATGGAGTGGAGACTGCCGACCGCCTCTGCATCCACAATCCGCGCGCCGTGTTTTATGGAGAAGCCCTTCCGCCGCAGCCGGAGCCCCAAGGCATTTCTGGCAACGCCGCGCCAAAAGGCTTTCTAAGACGGCTTTTCTCTCGTTGACGAAGAGTCCGTCCGCATCTGCGACAAGATGAACGGCGACAGCTACCGATCAGGGCTTGATGTTGCGGGTAGCGACGAAGTCGAACGATACCGGCGCTCCTGCCACCGACCGGGCCCGAATCAGGGCCTCGAAGTAAGGCGAAGTCTTTGAGCCGGCGTGAACCGCCCGCTCCAACTGGGCACGATTCCCGGCATCGGCCAGCAGCATGCCCAAGGCCTCCGTGCCCTCCTGCCTCAGACCCTGCAAAATCAAAACGTTCCCCTGGCCCATGCCGCTGGGCAGAAGCGAGAGGGTGGCGTAATCCTCCCCGGCGGAGCCTGTCTGCGCCAACCCCTGATAGGTGCTTTGCTCGCCGGGCAGCGGGTTCTTGTTGCGAAAGTACATTCTTCCGCCCACTCCGTCTTCCTCGACCTCAAAATTCAGACGGTCCGCAAACAGAGTTACCCACGGATTGGAGGTGCGGCTCCCCACGAAGATGTAGTTTCCCTTTTCCAATTCCCGCTCGTTGAGGTCCCGGGCCGAGCTCACAGAAAGCCCGTCGCCATGGGTTCCCGCGGCCTTGATGACCGTTGACGCCGCCACCACATCGGCGAACGAGGTGAGCTGCGAATCCGAAATGTAGTTCACCAGGCGGGAAAAACTCGCGTCCAGGTGCGGCGGAATCAGGCTTTCGCGAAAACCGGGCCGCAGATACTCCTCGAGGGTAACTTCATGGTTGCCCAATTGCCGCAGCATCGTGCTGCTGTCCGAGACCACAATTCTGGTCTGCCGATCTTGCTGAATCACGGCGTTGAGCGGCCATGGAACCGGCGCCGCCGCATTCGCCCTGGCGGCGCGGTACCAGCCGAATGCACAGACCACGGCTGCCGCCACCGCGACCCAGAAGATCACCTTGCGGGCCACGCTTCCGGGCAGGTTGACGCTCGCGGGTCCTGCGGCAGGCTGCGACCCAGGCTCCGTCCGCGAGTCGGCAAACTCCAGCACATATGAGCCCTTGGGAATGTCGACGCCATGGGTCTCGTTGCGACCGTCGCAGGCAAAATACTCGTGAAGCCGCAGGCGCAACTGGCGCACATGAACCCGAACCGCGCTGTCTTCGGCGGGGCTGTATCCCGGGGGCTTGCCGAAGACGGACACGCCGATTTGCCGCTCTGTCAGAGCGTCTGCCTTCCCGCGGATGGTGTACTCTGCAAGATACAAAAACAGGTCATGCAGATTGGTGGATTTCTGGAAAGGAGTTGACTGAAGAATGCGCTCGACGAGTTTCCACCGCGGATCGGACCGAAAATCCTGATCCTGAGCAACAACCAGTCTCGGCTCATCGCGCCTTATCTCATGGGGTGTCATATGCGAGACGAATTATATATCCCGCCAACTGAAGGCGACAGCTCCGGGACCCGCCGCGCCCCGTGCGTTTCCTAATCGATTGATTTTAAAGGGTTAATATCCAGCGCTAAAGGGTGAAGGTCGAGTGAGTCAGATCACATCCAACCGCCCGGTCACAGGTCGAATCTTGCGCTGAAACTTAATGCACATTGTGAAAACAAAGATTCCACCTTGTTTTTTTGAGCTAATCCCTTGGCAGACGCCTTGTGTTTCTCGAAACTCGCTGGTGTTCAGACAACCAGCTCCTTGTGGGGCGTGGGTGTTCATCGAGCTTCGGTGAATCGAGACGTGCCGCCTGAACCGGAAACGCTCAACTTGCTTTGGAGGCAAGGCAAATGACATATGCAGGAAGCTTTCTAGGGGGCGCCAGTAGCGGGCCAAGAGGTATGCGGCTAGCTATCTGGATGTGGGTGCTGCTGTTTACGTTGGTAGGCCCGGCTTATCAACAGGTATATGGACAGGCAGCCGGACTTACCGGCACGGTGACCGATCCGTCGGGTGCGGTGGTTTCAGGTGCTCAGGTTACTTTCAGGAACGAGGGCACTGGCATCACCACGCAACTCGCTACCTCGGCGCAGGGTGCATATAACGTCCCGCTCGCGGTGGGGACCTACGATATCACGGTGAAGGCCGCGGGATTCAAACAGGAAGAAGTCGCACATGTGGCGGTGGAAGTGGGCGCGACCCCGACCTTCAATGTGACGTTGAAGCTCGGCGCCAGCAGCGAGACGGTGCAGGTGACGTCGGAGGGGGCGGTTGAGCTTGACACGACGAACCCGCAGCTTGACTCCATACTGCCATCGGTGGAAGTTACGGACCTGCCTCTTCTGATCAACGGCTATATGCGTCAAATTACCGCATTCGCCACGCTTGCCCCGGGCGTCCGCGCCGGTTCCTACGGCACGGTGACCGTGGAAGGCGGCGCTCCCAGCCAGATCAACTCCTCCGGCAATTATTACAACGGCCTGCAGATCGACACGGCCTCAAACGCCAATTCGAATCCGCCGTACGAGATGGTGGACCAGTTCCGCGTCGTCCGCAATCTGTTTTCGGCTCGCTACGGCATGGTCCAGGGCGCGGTCGATTACGGCATGCGTGAAGGCACCAACAGGTTGCACGGCGACGGCTTTCTCATCGACCGCAACCAGTTTTTTGACTCGGACGGCTTCTTCCCGGTTTACAACGCTCAGGGCAAACCGATCCCGCCGGCAAATATCCAATCCGAATGGGGCGCCACCGTCGGCGGTCCCGTGGTTCTGCCCAAGCTCTACAACGGGCACAACAAGACCTTCTTCCTCTTCAGCTTCGATCTTTACAGCTGGAAGCAGGGTCAGACGGCCTACGGTTCGGTTCCAACCCCGGCAGAGATTGGCGGCGACTTCACCAAATTCGTCAACTCCAACGGCGTACAGATCCCCATTTACGATCCACAGACGGGCAAGCAGTTCCAGTGCAACGGCCAGCTGAACGTCATCTGTCAGAACCGCATCGACCCGCTGTCGGCGTCGCTTCTGCAGTACATTCCCGCTCCCAATGCGACGGGCACCAACTACGGCCTGCAGAACAACGAGGCCCCGGCGATCCCATCCATAACCATCCAGAACCGGGCATGGGGCGTCACAATTGATCATCAGCTCTCGCAGAACCAGAGCATCTCCTTCACCTGGTGGCGCAGCCGTTACTTCCAGCCCCAGATCGAGGAGTCGAGTTCCGCTTCTATCGTTCCGGCCAACAACCCCCTCAGCGGCGTGGAAAATCTGACCGACAATGCCAATGTCTGGCTGGCGAATTACTCCAGGACCATGACGCCTAACCTGGTGATGACGGCGGGGATCGCGGCGCAGGACAAGTGGCAGAACAACGTGAACTCCAACACCGGCGTCAGCTTTGCCGGCATCTCGGGCGGCACCACCATGCCTCACATCAGCTTCAACGGCCAGGAAGCGCCCACGGGGTTTGGCAACAGCAACAGCGACATCGTCCTCTACCACGTGAACAACATCGGCTGGAACCTGTTCAACAACTGGATGTGGAACAAGGGCCGCCATGCCTTCAACATTGGCGGTGAGTTCCATCATTACTACGCGAACGATCTCAGCAATTACAGCGGCGGGCAGTTTAGCTTCAGCCAGGCTGAGACCTCGATTCCAAACACGGCCAGCTCCAACTTCTCGCAATATGGCAGCTCGTTTGCCAGCTTCCTGCTGGGCCTGCCGGACTCCGCGGCCCGCACATCCTCCAACACCACGGCCATCAACACCCAGGCCTATGGCGCTTACATCCAGGACGACTTTAAGGCGACCAAGAAGTTGACCCTTAACCTTGGCCTTCGCTACGACCTGATGTTGCCCTATACCATGGCCCAGAACAGCGACGTGTTCCTGGCCGCCGGTACACCAAATCCGTCTGCGGGTAACCTGCTGGGTGCGGCCACTGCATACGGCAACTGCGCGGGTTGCGCAGGCTATAACCAGATTGCTGTGCACGATCGTTACTTTGCTCCGCGCCTGGGCTTCGCCTACAGCCTCGACAGCAAAACGGTGATTCAGGGCGGATATACGATCACCTACCTGGGCTACGGCGGCGCTTACGGACAGGGCGAAGGCGCGTACGGCAGCCCCAACAGTATGGCCGGACTGCTGGGCGGTAGCTACACGACGAGCTCGACGGGTGGTTATACCTCCGCCTACGGCCAGTGGACCAACCCAAGCACTACCGCGGTCAATCCAATTCCCACCGTGAATCCCACACCCTTCAGCCAAGGACTGGGTATTGCCCAAACTATCTACTATCTCGATTACGACCATAACGGCGAAGGGGCCCACCTGCAAATGTGGAGCCTGAGCGTTCAGCGCCAGCTTCCCTGGCATGTAATGCTAACCGTCGACTATACCGCGAACCGGGCTACGCACTTGTCGGGCTCTAACATCAACCCCATCGAGCAGGCGAATCCGTCGATTCTGTCCTACGGCGCGCTGCTCTCAGATAACATCACGTCGGCGGCAGCAGTAGCAGCTGGGTTTACGCAGCCCTACACAGGGTTTGCCACTCAATTCGGAGGCAGCGCTACTGTCAACCAGGCGCTCAAACCGTACCCGCAATACTCCGCCGTGACACGGGCGTGGGATCAGGGCGGCACCACGTACTTCAGCGCCTTCCAGTTCCAGGCCGACAAGCATCTGTCGAACAACATCAATTTCCTGGCCAACATTGAGCTGCCCAGGCTCTACGACAACCTGACCACGGCGGTGAACAAATATAACCCGCAGCAGATGTGGGGCCTGGATACGACCGGCTCGTTTGAAAGCAAGGCCGCCGTCCTCTATGACCTTCCCATCGGCCAGGGCCAGCGCTGGCTCAATACCGGCGCCTGGGGCAAGTACGCGGGCGGCTGGCAAATATCGGCCATTCTAACCTACAACAACTCCCAGCCGCTCAATATCACACAGTCGGGTGAGAGCTTTATGAACGGCACCAACTACCCCAATATCAACCCTTATGTCTCGATGTGGTCCGGTGGTTACAACAAAATCCCACTGTACTTTGAGGGCAAAATACCCGCACCGGTGTTATTCAGCACCAACGCCTGGACCAACACCGGCAGTCAATACGTGCTGGGCAACGCCAACCGCAACTACAGTTCGGTGCGCGGCCCTTGGTACCCGGTGGAAAACCTGAGCGCCAAGAAGGTGCTCCATATCGCAGAGGGAATCTCGATGACTCTGCGCATGGACTACTTCAACGCTTTCAACCGCGTGCAGGTGCCCTTCCCGACCACCTCGCTTGGCTCCTCGAACTTCGGCGAGGTCACAAGCAAGTTCACGGCCGCCAACCGCCAGGGACAGGCGGAGCTCACCTTTAACTTCTAGCTCTCTGACAACTTGAAGTTGTACCAACGATGGGTGCCCCAGGTCCCGATTTTGGGACCTGGGAAAGCACGACCTGAGGTACGAAATCATGCTGTCAGAGACCTAGGTGGAATGCCTAATGCTCGACGGGCGGCGGCGGTTCTGTGAACCGCCGCCCGGGTGAGCCCTGTCTCTGCCAGGGTGAAATTCAGGCCAACAAGGCAACTTAAACACAGTGATGAAGCGGGCGTCACGCAAGAGCCTGCTTATGAAATGCCCTTCTTGCGCCATTACGGAGCGGCGGGGATCGGTGATGCCGCGTGACGAAGCAACGCGACGCAGGTTTTCGGCATCGCCAGCGCCACTGCTTTCCATGCAACCAGGAGTGACTCAGTTGTCAATTTGAAGAATTCGTCAGAAGTGACCTTCAAGCTCCTTCCCGGACGCGTTCGGGTGCGGTCTTGAAACGATTGCGAATCATGCCTCTCAGCGGCGCAAATCAACTTCTCACCTTGTAAAGAAAGAGCATCCATCCCATGCGGATCAACTCCAGCGACACATTCCATTCAGTCTTGGTATCGATTCTTGCCATCCTGGTTCCCGCTGCCGCCACGGCGCAATCGGCCCCTCCGCCTCCCGTGACTCTCTCCAGCGGCTGGCAACTGCAGGACGTTGCCAAAGTGCCGCAAGCTGGGGCGGATGTGGCGTCCGCAAGGCTCAAAACCAGGGGCTGGTATTCAGCCACGGTTCCGGGCACAGTGCTGACGACGCTGGTTAATAATCACATTTATCCCGAGCCGCTCTACGGTGAGAACAACCGTCCTGAAGTGATTCCCGAGAGCCTGGCGCGCTCCTCCTACTGGTACAGGACGCGGATCGATGTTCCGAGTTCCTATAAGAACCACCGCATCTGGCTCAACTTCGACGGCATCAACTACTCGGCCGCGGTGTGGGTGAACGGCGTTCAGGTCGGCGCCATCCGCGGAGCCTTTATCCGCGGCATCTTCGATATCACGGCGAATGTGAAGCCAGGCAAGAAGGCCGTGCTGGCCGTGCTGGTCACGCCGCAGCCGCACCCCGGAGTTTCGCACGAACATACACTGCGCAAGGGGTTGGGGCAGAACGGCGGCGAGAGCGCTATTGACGGTCCAACATTTTTCTCGACGCTGGGTTGGGACTGGCTCCCCGCCATTCGCGATCGCGACGCCGGCATCTGGCAAAAGGTCTATCTCTCTGCAACCGGCCCGGTGGTGCTCAAAGACCCACTGGTGACAACCGGCCTTCCCTTGCCCCGGACCGACTCGACCGACGTCGGCATCCAGGCGACCGTGGAGAACGTGAGCGACCAGCCCGAGAAGGGCGTATTGCAGGGAAGCATTGAGAACGTCACTTTCGAGAAGCCGGTGGAACTGGCGCCGCACAGCAAACAACAGGTGAGCTTCGATGCAAAGACCACGCCGGCACTGCACATCGAGCATCCGCGGCTCTGGTGGCCGAATGGCTACGGCGCGCCGAATATGTACAAGCTGCATCTCAGCTTCAAGCTCGGGGCCGAAACTTCAGATGCCGAGGATGTGAACTTTGGTGTCAGGAAGATCTCCTACAGCGTTCCCGGAACCGACACGCTGACCATTTCGGTGAATGGCGTGCAGGTCTTCATCCGCGGCGGTGATTGGGGCCTGGATGAAGCGATGAAGCGGATCCCCCGCGAACGGCTCGATGCCGAGATTCGCATGCACCAGTTAGCCAATCTGAACATGATCCGCAACTGGGTGGGGCAGAGCACGGGCGAGGACTTCTACGAACTGTGCGACAAGTACGGAATCCTGGTGTGGGACGAATTCTTCCAGGCAAATTCTCCCGATGGCCCGGATCCCACCGATATCGGCACTTACATGGCCAACGTCCGCGACAAGGTTCTGCGCTACCGTAACCACCCCTCCATTGCCCTGTGGTGCGCACGCAACGAATCCTATCCTCCTGCGGAGATCGATGCGGCCCTGCGCAAGCTGCTGGCGGAACTGGAACCCACGCGGCGCTATCAACCCAACTCCACCGACGGCGCCGGCGTTCGCTCGCACGGACCGTACAGTTGGCGGGCTCCGCGCCTTTTCTATCGCATCACGGACGATTTTTTCAAGACCGAGACCGGCAGCATGTCCGTCCCTACGCTGGAATCGATCCAGGGTATGATGCCCCGCAAAGACTGGGATGCGATTACCGACGACTGGGCGGAGCACGACTTCGCCAGAGGCGCGCAGCATGGCGAAAAATACCCCGGCATCCTGGCCGGCCGCTACGGCAAGATCGCCAACCTCGCCGACTTCGCCCGCAAGGCGCAGATGGCGAACTATGAGGCGTTTCGCGCCATGTACGAAGGCCGCAATGCGCAGCTATTTCATCCCGCGACCGCCGTCATTACATGGATGAGCAACCCGGCACAGCCCAGCTTTGTGTGGCAGATCTACCACTACGACCTGGAACCGATGTCTTCCTTCTTCGCCGTGATGCATGCCGGCGAGTTGGTGCACATCCAGTTCAACGAATCCAACGGCCAGTTGCAGGTCATCAATAATCTCCCCGAGGCGGTCGCTGGTGCCGTGGCTCGCGTCTTGGTCTATAACCTGGATGGCACGCTTGCCAGCCAGCGCGAGACGCCGGTGACAGCGCTTCCTGACGTTGCCACCAATTTGGGCGCAATCGAGTTCCCTGCGGCGGTCTCGCCGGTTCATTTCATCAAGCTGGAGCTCAAGGACTCCGCCGGAAAGCCGATTTCGAGTAACTTCTATTGGCGCAGCCTGCCTGACCATCCAGACGATTTCAACGATCTGAATCAGATGGCGCCAGTCACGCTTGAAGCCAAGGTTTCCAGCGAGGATGCAAATGGCAAACGCCTGCTGACAGTTACGCTGCACAATCCGTCGACAGGGATCGCGCTGATGACTCACCTGCAATTGCGGCGGCAGAAGTCGGGCGAGCGTGTGCTTCCGGTTTTCTATAGCGATAACTATGTTTCCCTCGTTCCGAATGAAACGAAGACCATCAGGATCGAGGCAACATTAAGCGATTTCAAAGGCGAGGGCGCGCTGGTGGTGTTCGATGGGTGGAATGTAACAGTCGCTCCGGCGTCTTTTGCAGGAGTTTCCATAGCTCCCAATCTTGAAGCGCAGCCGAACCACTGGCCAGCAACCGGGCTGCCCTTCCAGACCGTCGGACTCCGCTAAGCAGTCGCTATTGATCCGGCCCTTTGAGGTGAGACTTACCGATCCCACCCTAGCCGCAAAAACAAAGGCGAGGGTGGGACACCCGGGAACGTCTTATACAATTGGGCCGGGTCAATAACAGGATAACTACTATAGCGAAGGAGGATTTCCATGTTGAATACAAATGAGCATCAGGGCGAAATTCCTGCAAATCCTGCACAAGGCAAGGCAACCCGCCGTGACTTCCTTCAAGGGTCGCTTGTCGCTGCGGGAAGCATGCTCGCTTCCTCCGTCGCTCCGTCCGCTTTGCTGGCCGAGCCAGGCACAAAGCGGCCCAATCTTGTCTTTTTTCTCGGTGAAGGCCAGCGAGCCGACGCGCTCTCTATCGCGGGCAATCCGATTCTGAAGACGCCCAATCACGACCGCATCGGCCGCGAAGGCATGCGCTTTAACAATGCCTTCTGCACCAATGCGCTCTGCGCTCCGGCGCGCGCGACGGCGTTATCCGGCATGTACTCACGCTCGACCGGAGCGCTCTCCAACCAGCACTTGAATGTTCCCCTGCCGTCCGGGATTCCGCTCTTCACCGACATTCTCCACGAAGCAGGCTATGACGTTGCCATCCTGGGCAAGGTGCATGTGCCGAACGGTGTCGAGGAACGCTACTGGGATTACTATTTCGGCCATAACAATGCGGCCAATGACTATGCTAATCCACTCTTCAAGGAAGGCCGCAACGGCAAAATCGGCCCGGAGAAACAATACCGCAATGTGTATCCTGACGATCTGACCGTCGACCGCGCGCTGGCGTGGCTCAATGAAGATCGCGGCGACAAGCCCTTTTGCCTGCTGGTCTGGTTTGTCGCTCCGCACGAACCGTTCTTCCGGCCCCGGCGCCACCTGGATTTATATCGCGGAACCGTGACTCCGAAGCCGGAAACATTCGACGACGATTTGAAAGGTTATCCCGGCAAGCCAAAGGGCTTTGTGGATGCCGAAAACAAGATCGGCACAACGTTCTCGCATACCGCCTGCGGATCGCTCGAAGGAATGATGAAGGATTATTACTCCGGCCTGGTTGCGGTGGATGAGAATATCGGCCGTATCTTCAGCTATCTCGAAAAGAAGAACATTCTCGACGACACGGCGATTGTGCAAACCTCCGATCACGGTTATCTTCTGGGCGAGTGGCGCATGTTCGACAAGCGACTCATGCACGAGCCCTCAATCCGTGTGCCGCTTATGGTGCGCTATCCCAGGCGCATTCCCGCCGGAATTGTGCGCAAAGAAATGGCCCTGGATATCGACCTGGCCCCGACATTTCTCGATCTTGCCGGCCTGCCGATTCCGGAGCACATGCAGGGCAAGAGCATTGTCCCGCTTGCAAAGGAGCCCGATCCGTCCTTCCGCAAGGAGTGGTACTACGAATACTATGAGTGGCCGAATCCTGAAAAGGTCCCCCCATGCCGCGGAATTCGCACCGAGCGTTACAAGCTGATCCAGTACGTTCTGGAGCCCCAGGAATTTGAGCTTTACGATCTCGAGAGCGATCCGGCGGAGACGCGAAATCTTTACGGAATGCAGGGATTTGCCGCGCTCCAGCAGCACCTTCTTGAGCGCCTTGAGTCCCTTCGCGCCGCGGTGCCGGAGCGAAAACCAATCACCGGAGCATGAAGGGCCTGAATGTCCTGTCTCTGAAATAAGCTGAATGATGACAAGAGGTCGCTTCATCTACCCAGTTAAGCGCTTTTTGACGTGTCCACCTGAAAATAAGTCGGCACTTCGCTGATCTGTTCAGACCTCTGGCGCAAGTGCCTGCCTCCGGTCAACAGGGGAAGGCGACCCGCTCACAGTGAGCGCGCCTTGCCGGGCGCATCACACAAAAGGGCGGCCCGGAGGCCGCCCCACTTGCTGCATTTCTCTGTTTCTCTAATCTTAACCGCAGATCGCAAAGTCACTATCCAACTTGGTTACATAGTCAATGCGCCAAGAGTGTCGCGTGCATTTACTATTCGACACCACTCTGAAGCGCCCATGCAGACCTGCGGGTTTGTCATCTGGTTGCCCGGCGCATCACTTCCGTGACAACATCGGCAGAGAAGGCAATGTTTTCACTGCGCAGTGTCGGATGCACGAGGAACATAATGCTCGTTTCTCCGAGTTCCCTGGCAACCGGCAATCTTGCCTCCGGTCGCCATTCGGCGGGAAATGCCGCCTCCATGTAGATTTCGCCACAGCTACCGGAAAAGCATGGAATCCCTTGGGCAGTGATTTCCGCGATAACTCGATCTCTGCTCCAACTCGCACGGAGTGCCTCAGGATGAACGAACGCATAATACTTGTAGTACGAATGGCCAATGTGCTCAGGAGGCGTCGTCACGCGCAATCCCGGCAAGTCGGAAAACCGCTTAGTAAGCATGGAAGCGTATTCGCGTCGTGTTTTCACCCAGCCAGGCAGCTTGCTCAGTTGCAACCTCCCAATGGCCGATTGAATCTCTGTTAGTCTCCAATTCGTTCCAAACGATTCATGGAGCCATCTGAAACCTGGGGCGTGCTCTCGATGATAAACCGCGTCGTAGCTTTTCCCGTGATCCTTCAAAGACCACATGGTCTTCCACAACATCTCCGAGTTCGTTGTTACCATGCCTCCTTCGCCACCGGTCGTCAAAATTTTGTCCTGGCAGAAAGAGAATGCTGCTACGTCCCCGAGCGACCCGACGGGCCGGCCTTTGTAAGTTGCGCCATGCGCCTGGGCACAATCTTCCACGACTTTGATTCCCCGCTCGTGAGCTAACGCAAGAATGTCGTCCATTTCACACGGCCATCCGGCCAGATGAACAGCGACAATTGCTTTTGTCCGCGGCGTCAGCACCTTGCGAATGGTCTCGGCTGTAATGTTCTGGCTCTCTCGGTCCACGTCCGCGATCAATGGACGCGCACCGAGCATCACAGCGCAGCTGGCCGAAGCGATAAACGTACGGCTCGTCGTGACCACCTCGTCGCCTGGGCCAATACCCAGCGCCTTCAGCGCACATTCCAGAGCTACGCTTCCGTTAGCCAGCGCAATGGCATATTTGCACCCGGCAAAAGCGGCAAACTCCGCCTCAAACTGGCGGCCTTCTTGACCCGTCCAGTAATTGACATTGCCCGAGCGTAAAACCCGCACTACGGCTTCAACTTCGTCGTCTGCAAAAATGGGCCACGGCGCACTCAACTGTGTCAAAGCGGCTTTCAACACTATTCTTTCCCCTGATTCTCAAAACGCGTTTTATACAGTTCGCATATCATACTCGGAATCATCTTCAGGCTTGACACCTCACAGCGCGTCAATCCTCGTGAACATTCCTGCTGTTCATGCAGGCTCGATGGACGGCGAACCCTGATCGCATTCCAGCCAAGGGTACGTGGTGCAAAAAAGTCCTTTGTGGGGTTGTCTGCAACATAGACAAACTGGCCACGACATATTTCTAATTTGGACTCCAAGTACTGATAGCCTCTCAGGTGCGGCTTGAAGAATTCAACGCCCCATTCACCCGTCACAACAATCGCGTCAAAGCGGTATCGCAGCCCTAGAGCATCGATCTTCGCCCACTGCGAAATTGGGTTTCCATCCGTCAACAGTCCCAGATGAACCAATCCTTGGAATCGCTCCAGACATTCAACAGCATCGGGCAATAGCTTTATATCGGGAAAATGTTCACGATAGACCTTCACCATCATTGCAATCGTTACCGCGTCGCAAACAACGCCTAGTCGATCAAGTGTTGCGTTAAAGACGTCTCCGCGCCGCCCTTCGTCGAACAATGCTTGGGCTTGCTGCTGGAAACCTTCAATCCCCAGCCTATCTGCGCACCATTTTCCGACAGCGCAAAACCCGCTTCTGGCATAATCGCGCTCCATGTAAAGAGTGTCGTCCAAATCAAATACCACACACACATTCGATTTACTCATGCGAGATATGCGCTCCGGGGACAAAGACAGCTTTGTCGTAGCGAAGCATCAGAAGACCTGCCTGCCACTCCGCGGTCTGTGTACAAGGCCTTCCTACCAGAGGCTCAAGAAGCCATAGACCAAACTTTGCACCAGCACGATTGGCAAGCGGAAACCCTCCGCCAAACCTCGCGTTAATCTCGATGATCTTGATCGTTCCATCCGGATCGACAAAGCATTGGACGTTGAGCGGGCCGCGGGCTCCCGGCAGTCTTTCGGCAACCGCAGTCGCCAACTGCATCAGCCTCTCATCTCTGACCGTAATTCCCTTGCTTACCTCGCCCCCGCGAGTTTCAATACGCCTGTGTGGCACCGCGCAAACACATCGTCCATCCTGAACGAATACGTTGACAGTGTATTCATCGCCGAGGGCGATTTCCTGCACAATCAGGTCATAATTGCCCTGGCTAAGCTCTCGGAGAACGCCGGGAGTTTGGGCTATGGATATGCCGGTCGAGGCGCTTCCACGACGGGGCTTTACGATGAGTGGAAACTTCCACTGCCCCGGATTCCGAAGCACATGATCTGGATCAGCCTGACGCGGTGTTGAGAAGCCATTTTCTACCAGCCAGCGATGGGTCTCAACCTTGTCGCACGCAATTCTGATCGATTCCGGATCGGAAATCGCAACCGTGATGCCATGTTCGAGAAAGCGCTCCCGATTTGCCGCATACACCGCAAGTTCGGTGTCAATCGTAGGAACGATCAGAGTGACCCTCTCTGCAAGCGCAATCCTCAATACGTCATCGATGAATCCAGGGTTACCGCAAGGTCCCACCGTATAACACTTATCCACCAGGTAAGCTGCAGGAGCCATTTCCGGAACTGAATCGATACCCAATACGCGGCCGTGCACATCCAACTCGCTCAAAGCCTGTCGAAATGTCTCAATTAACTGCGATCGACGACCCACCGAAGACAATAGAATGCTAACTTCCTCTGATCCCGGCTTCTCTATCATTCGTAGTGCCTCCCACTGACTATACTCATAATGATCCAAACCAATTGTGGCATCTCTATTTTTTGTCAGCGAGGAATTCGGGCATGGTTGCGTGCCCTTCGTTTGACACCCCACTTCTCCTGAGCACACGCCAAGCCGTCAGCGCCAGGATCTTCATATCCAGCATGAGGCTCCAGTTTTCTACATACCACACATCCAACGAGAATTTTTCTTCCCAACTCAACGCATTGCGGCCATTCATTTGAGCCCATCCGGTAATTCCCGGCATCACTTCATGGCGTCGCGCCTGTTCAGGGGAATAGCGCGTCATGTATTCCACTAGCAGCGGCCGCGGGCCGACCAAACTGATGTCACCTTGAAGCACATTCAATAACTGTGGAAGTTCGTCGAGACTTGTTGCGCGTAGAAATCGTCCTACCCTTGTCATCCGGTCCGCATCAGGCAATAACCTGCCGTTTGCATCGTGCTCTTCCGACATGGTACGAAATTTTAGCAGCATGAATAGCTTCCCATATTTTCCTGGCCGGCGTTGCCGAAAAAGAATGGGCCGTCCCATGGAAAGCCACACCAGAAGGCTAACTAAAAGAAGGACAGGCGAGAGAATCATGAGGCCACAAAGCGCAGCTCCATGGTCAAATATGGTCTTGATCAACAGACGCCAGCCACACTGCCGGGGTTGAGTCGCCGACACAGCAGGGACAATCGACTGAAAGACGTGTATGAACTTGCCGACGCCCGTGGAGAGCGAGAGTTCGCAGTCATAAAACGCTCTGCCATTCTTGCCCATTTCGGCGAGGCGTTCGCTACCTGCGCTCACCAGCTTCTTTACCGCATCGGCAATGCTCTTTGGATTATCAGGTTCGCAAAGCACACCGGATTCAGATTGCTTCACGATCTCCGCTGCGTCTCCGCGGACTGCCATGAGAATCGGCTTCCCTGCGGCCAGATAAGCTTGTGTTTTTGAAGGAATTGTAATGCCAAACAATGGATCATCCTTCAAATGTACGAGCAGGGCATCTGCGCCCGCAAGGATGCCGCCCATAGCTTCCATGGGGTGCCGTGGCAGGAACCGCACATTATCCAGTTTCATCTCTTCCGCCTGGCGTTGCAACCGAGAACGATCCACCCCACCACCCATAAAAACGAACTCTGCAGTCGGCACGGTAGTCTGGCAGATCTGAGCGGCACGGAGTACACTGTCAAGCCCCTGCGCCAAACCCATTGTTCCCGCAAAGAGGATACCGAATCGGTCCGCGCCACTCAGCCGTTCAACGGGGGCATTTGTGTTCTTCAGGGTCGCCTCATCGCTCCAGTTATAGATCACGTCCACTTTACCCGATGGGACGTCCCGTTCAATAAGTGTTCTCTTGAAGCCAGGTGAGAGCACCGTAATGTGACTGGCGCGCCGATAGACGAATTGACACAAACCTCCCAACATGCCTAGTGAAGTGGAATTGCGTAACATTCCAGAAGCAGCAACCGTATCCGGCCAAAGGTCCTGAATATCATAGACAAATGGGATCCGGCGCACAAACCCGATGATTGCTGCAGCTAATCCCACGGTGACAGGTGGGTGATATACATACATCACGTCAGCCTTCTTGACACTTAATGTGCCGATCACCGATGCGGAGACAGCGAAGCTCAAATAGTTGAGGGCTCTTTGCACTCCGGATGTATTGTGGCTCGGATAGAGGGCTACGCGTAGGATATCTATACCGCCCATCTTCTCGCGCACCCACGGACGAATCCGGTAGCCGGGATACACCTTCCCTCCCGGATAATTCGGAAAACCCGTAAGAACCTGAACCTCGTGGCCGCGCGCAACCAACTCCTTGACAAACAATAATCCTTTGAATGTTGGTTCCGGCTCAAACCACTGAGTTACAAACAGGATCTTCATGCTGTCAGTTCATCTCCAAACGGCGTACGACACGGCCTAAACATCCCGCGTTTCACCGAGTTCCTTATGCCACACAACCCGGTTCACGTAGGATGTATAGCTATAAATGATTCTCACAATCTTCTCTGACACATTGGGCATGGCATAATCCGACACCACTCGTAAAGCACGTTGTTCGCCCGTTGGCTGTGCGGCCAACACTCTCAAGGCATCCAGAACGCACCCGAGGTCGAGGCCGGTCATCATCACCGATCCCTCTTCCATTCCCTCTGGGCGCTCGTGTGCCTCGCGAATATTCAACGCCCGGAAGTTGAGGATGGAAGATTCCTCAGTGATCGTGCCGCTGTCAGAGAGCGTTGCCCTGGCTTTCATCATCAGATGAACGTAGTCGGTCAGTCCCATGGCCTTCACCAGACGAATGTTCGAAGAGAATCTCACGCCTGCTGAGTCCAGCCGCTTCTGTGTCCGTGGATGCACCGACACAATGACTGGCAGTTGGTATCTCGCCGCCACGCCTTCCAGAACCCTGACAAGATTTTGCATCAGCCGCGGAGAGTCGATGTTCTCTTCGCGATGCGCACTCACCATAAAGTAGCCATTTTCAATCAGGCCCAACCGCGCCATGACGTCGGAGCGATTGATTTTCTCGCGATAGTGCGTCAGAACCTCGAACATCGGGCTGCCCGTCTTGATGACTCGATCAGGCGGCAAGCCCTCCCGAAGAAGGTACTCGCGTGAAATGTCGCTGTAGGGCAGATTGATGTCGCTGATGTGGTCTACGATCTTCCGGTTGATCTCTTCAGGAACCCGTTGGTCGAAACACCGATTCCCTGCTTCCATATGGAAGACGGGAATCTTCAGGCGTTTCGCGGCCAGAGCTGCCAGGCAGCTATTCGTGTCGCCAAGGATCAGCAGAGCGTCCGGCATAACTTCCGCCAGCGCCTCGCTGGATTTTGAAATGACCTGCCCGATCGTCTCGGCCGCATTCTTGCCTGCAGCTTGCAGAAAGTAATCCGGCTTGCGAAGCTCCAGGTCGTCAAAGAATACCTGATTCAACTCATAATCATAGTTCTGACCGGTATGAATCAGTACGTGCTCTGTATAGCGGTCCAATGCGGCAATCACCCGCGACAACCGGATGATCTCAGGCCGAGTGCCGAGAATCGTTGCGACCTTCATTTGTTCTCCATCGGCATTGATTTGATTTGGGAGTCACAATCGACGGGAAGATAGTAAGTGTCCGGGTTATTCGGATCGAACATCTCGCTCGACCAGAACAAGGTCACCATTTCTCTTTTGCCGACGTTAGTGATAGAGTGCGTGAATCCAGGCGGAATATCGATTACCCGATACGCGCTGCCAGTCACAGAATACTCCTGCACCGGCCCACCCTCAACCGCTCTCATCCGGATCAGGCCATCACCCTCGACAACAAAGAACTTCTCAGTCTTGGTGTGGTGATAGTGGTTTCCCCGCGTGATCCCGGGGTTGGTTCTCGAAACAAAGATCTGCCCGAAGTGTTGCTGCTTGATAAACTCAGCCAGGCTGCCACGAGCATCAGCCTTGACCTCCAGGTTATGCTGTCGCCCTTCCGCGGGAACATAAGATAAATAGGTTGCATAAAGTGCACGGTTGAACCGATCGGCAAAGTCGGGCAGAACCAGGCTCTGCATCGCATCATGGAATGCCTGAATTCTCCCTGCCAGGTCACCCAAATGAATGCGATAGCTTGGGATCTCTGGCCCCACCTCGCCCACACGGGGCTCTCCATCTAATTCCGCCAGAAAGGCTGCTATTACATCGTCCACATAACTCAGCTCTACCTCGTGCGCCGGGTCGGAAACAAAGATCGGCAGATCGTTTGCAATGTTATTGCAGAAGGTTGCCGTCACAGAGTTATAGTTGGGGCGGCACCACTTCCCGAACAGATTCTTCAAACGGTAGATGCGGACCAATGCTCCAGTCTTCTCCGCGTATTGCCGCAGCGCTTCCTCCGCCTTCGCTTTGCTCGCTCCGTAGAGATTGTCAAAGTCTGCCTGAATCGAAGAGCTGAAGACGATCTTCGGAGATCGGCCATTATTTCGCAGGAATTGGCACAGATGATCGGTCATGCCCGCATTTCCCGTCTCGAACTCAGACGGCTCCTGCGGCCGGTTGATGCCCGCCAAGTGAAAGATAATGTCCGCATCGAGCAGCCACTTTGCAAGATTCTCCGCGGTATCCTCTCGGTCGAATACTTTGACCTCGCAATCCTTGCGTTGCCGCAGATGAATGGCCAGATTCCGTCCGAGAAACCCACGACCGCCGGTGATAAGAACTTTGGTCACGCCAACACCGCCTTGCCATTCAAGGCGTCCCGCACGCATTGTAACTTGAGCAGTAATTCGATCATCGAATCCACGTCAAGCATCTCGGCGTTATGAGAGTTATAATCCAAAGCCTCGGAGACCACCGTCTCCCCTTTGCTGAAGAAACTGGAGTAGTTCAAATCCCGGACGTCTGCCGGCACTCGATAGTAATCGCCGAGATCTTCAGCCTTTGCCATCTCTTCGCGATTGAGAAGGGTCTCGTAGAGTTTCTCGCCGTGCCGGGTACCGATGACTCGACTCTCGTTCGACGCATTCAAAAGCTTCAGCAGCGCTTGCGCTAATACGCCGATTGTTGCTGCCGGAGCTTTCTGGACGAAGATATCTCCCGGCTCACCATGCCTGAATGCATACAGTACCAGATCCACAGCGCCCTCGATGGTCATCATGAATCGAGTCATGTTCGGATCGGTAATCGTCAGAGGCTCTCCAGCCTGGATCTGACTGAGGAACAGCGGTATCACCGATCCGCGCGATGCCATCACGTTCCCATACCGCGTGCCGCAGAAAATCGTAGAGCTATCTCCGAACATTCGCGCTTTGGCCACCATGCACTTCTCCATGAGCGCCTTGGACATCCCCATTGCGTTCACGGGGTAGACTGCCTTGTCAGTACTCAGCACAATTACCTTGCCAACCTTCGAGGCAAGGGCAGCCTTCATCACGTTCTCTGCGCCCAGCGTGTTTGTTCGAACAGCTTCTATAGGAAAAAATTCGCACGAGGGAACCTGCTTCAGCGCAGCTGCATGGAAGACGAAGTCCACCCCATGGGAAGCCTGCAGAACGCTATCGTAGTTCCGCACATCGCCAATGAAGAACTTTACCGCGGCGTTCTTCAGCCTGCCGCGCATGTCGTCCTGCTTCTTCTCATCCCGGCTGAAGATTCGTATTTCCCCAAAGCCTACCTTGGCAGCCATATCGACGACAGCGTTGCCAAAAGTTCCGGTGCCACCCGTAATAAGAAGTGTCTTTCCCGCAAAAATGTTTGATTCCATTTGGTTGGCTACGCTTTCTCCTAGGTTGACAAACTACTTTCAAGGACACCTCGCACGGATTCGCCCTGCTCGATACCGCACGCGCATTCACAATTTTACGTTGCCCTGACCACTGCGGAGGGCAACTAAACAGCGCTTGCCTTATAGCTCGTATGCCTGCGCTGCCGTGATCCGAGCAGAGAGTATATCGCACGGCTAGGAGTGCATGTGCTTGCTCGTTGCAGTTATCGGTGTCCGGTAATTTCAGAAAAACTCAATCGTTGGTCATAGCTTTGAACAGTCTCCGGTTGGCATCGACCAGCGAAGGGTTGGCCGCAAGCCCTTCCGCGTATTCTTTGGCGCGCATCCTGAGCCTGTTATACGATTCGCCCTCAGCATCCACGCATTCTTGCAGGATTGCGGTAAATCGCTGCATGTCTTCGAGAGGGACGTCCCAACCTACTCCAATTCCTTGTAACCCGAGCCACGGCGTTCGATCACTAATGAGCACTGGACAAGCCGCTGCCAAAGCTTCGCAAATCACATGCCCGTAGTTCTCTCCCAGGGTAGGAAGAAGAAGCAGATCATATTTGGCAAACACCTCGGAGATTTTGTCATGCTCCACCTCCCCGAGATACTTCACCCGCACGTTGGCGGGCAGCGTTTCAATCACATCCTTGCATTCATTCCAATATTCGGCATCTTCTGCAGGTCCATAAATGTCGAATGCGACATCGCCCGATACGCCTTTCAGGACCCTGAGCGCTGCCAACAAGTTCTTCTTGGGCGAAATGCGCGACACAAACACGACCCGAAGCCGGCCTGCGACTTTCACCCCATGGGTCCTCGCGGAAAAACGCCCTGAAATCGCCGACACTTCCTGGTCTGTGCGTGGTTGAGGCAGGTCGACCGCGATCCCAACGGTTGCCTGCCTTCCAAAAAGGTCCTGCACGTCGGCCATCTCCAGATGCGACGATGCATGCCACGTTACGTTGCGGTAGAATCCCAGCCAACGTGCCAGCGTGATGTACGCTGCCTTCCTTGTGCTCTTAATCTGGAGCGCTCCCGGGGAAAATTCCCCGCGGGGCGCCAACACGATCCGCCTTGGATGGATCAGACACACCCTGCGCAGAAGGATGGCGAGTATGGAGAAGCGCTTGTTAAAAAAGCTGTTCAGGTAGAGCACCGTTCCCAGGTCCAGCGAACGCAACAGCACAATCATCCTCAAAAGGCCCCGCCACCCCGGCGACAGATACATCACATCCGCGTTGCCTGTTCTGATCCAGCGGTTCACTGCCACCCCGGAATACGGCATTGTGTCGCCCAGGTCCCGATCCAGGGTGATTACTTTGAAGCTGAACTCCTGCCCAAGCGACGACACCAGGTTCGCAATACTGCGCGTCGGCCCCCCGCCTCTGAACCCAGGCAGATAATGTCCCACCAGGATGAAGACAGTTCCCTTATTTTTCCCGCGAGCTTCTATGTCGACAGGATCGCCCCCTTTGCAGCCCTGCTCTATCTCCATTTTCAGCGGCTCGGCCATATCCATCACTTGCCCAGAACCTCTCCCAGGGCCGTCTCGATGTATTTGCCTAGCACCTGCTCGCGGCTGTATTCGCGGCAGATTTGGCCGTGCAACTCAGAAGGCAGATGCTCCGGCAACCTGCCTGTAAGAAACTCGCGGAGCAGATCGGCAACATCCTCAGCCTTCGCTGACCTCGCCAACCAGGAAGCATCAAACTTACGTACAATCTCCGGAATGGCGCCCACAGGTGTGGCCAATACCGGCCGCCCTGCCGACAGCGCCTCCAGGGCAATGATCCCGAAACATTCCAATTCCGCCGTTGGCAGGACAAATGCGTCGCATGCCGCATAGGCAAGAGGCAGCACTCGATCCGCGACCCTTCCAATGAATCTCACCGTGTTAGTCAGACCGAGAACTCTGGACTGCTCCTCCAGCTTGTCCCGCAACGGGCCGCTTCCTCCCAGCACGAGCTGGAACTTCAGTCCTTCGCTCAGCAAAAGATGGCAGGCAGTGAGCAAACGGTCCAACCCCATGCGGGGAACCAGGCGGCGCAGCGTGAACAAAACCGGAAAGTCCGTTGGCCACCCGAGTTGTGCCTTCGCGCCTGCCCTGTCTTCCACCGGAACAAAGCGTGAGCTGTCAACCCAACCCGGGGTGAGCTGAATTCTACGGTCAAGCTTCTCGCCGTGGATCTTGCCGATGCAGTCGATCGTGTATTGAGAGAGAGCCGTCAGAGCCTGCGACCTGCGCAGGCATTTTGCTTCAATCCGGTTCAGAATCGGCAGTCCGCACGCCCCCGTTACATATCTCAAGAAGCCCGCATTCTTCCACACGATTGCCATCTCCATTTTTACCGGAGAATGAATCGTATAGGCCGAATAGATCGACGCCCCATAGAATTCAAGCGCCGCCTCGTAAGAAAGCGGTACATGGCCATGAACCGCGTCTACTTTGGGTAAGTGCCGCGCCAGCACGGCGCAAGCAGCCTTGCGATGTTCAAATGCCCGGGCGGGATTCCAAGGCGCAACCTCCGCCGGAACATACCGCAGATAATGAATTCCATCCCTGTATTCGTGTTCTGGCAGCGTCGGCGCCCCTGGCGCCAGGATCCAGACTTCTTCACCGCGGCGCACCAACTCTTCCGCTTCGTCGAGCACAACCTTGCTCGAACCGCCAGGGTGATCGCCAAAATGTCCGATCGCTGCGATTAAGATTCTCACGACACAACCTTTGAACGGAGACTATATGGCAATCGTTCTCCAAACCGCGAGACCTTTTCCTGAGGATAAAAAAACAAGATAACACGATACAACATATACCCAACTATGCAATGCCGAAGCGCGCCTGCTAGCTCCATAGTTATTTCCCCCTCGAGGAATACGACCCCCCAGAGAACCCAGAACAGCACCATCCACGCCAGCAACCCACGACTCTGAGCTGCCCAGCGGAAAAACCCGCCGAGTAGCAAGCCGAACAGCAAGTACCCGCAAAACACTAACACAGGCCCCCCAAAAGCGTAATAAGAAACTAACGGTCCCGGTGCGTCGTCTCCCTCTGGCAGCCCTAGTGCAATCTTAATCGCAACCTGTGGTGACACGAATTCTGGCTTATCCGGCCAAACAGCGCGGGGGACCATGGATTTCATTTGATCAAAAATGACCGTGCCGTATATATAGGGTTGTCCACGTCCCACTGCATCCATTACATCCGAAAAAAACAACACTCCAATGCTTGCACGCGAAGCGGTATTCTCCCCAACGCCGTTAGCCGTGCCAGCGGCCAGGCTCTTTACCCCGTCCTCCAGCAGGCGTGCCGATTCCACCGGTCCTCTCCCTCCCCCGCCCGCCGACTGATTCGCAACCCTCGCTCCTTGTATGCTGAGCAAGCAAACAAAACATGCGCAGAGACCCGCAATGAGCCTGGAACGCGTAAGGCGCAGCCCGGATGCAAACTGCATCACAGCTGCACACAATAACAGATCCGTGGCGATCAGCCGGAACTCACCTGCCGCCAGGTGCACCGCGATCACAACGCTCAAGAATATCCAGAAGCTTTTCTTCGCCGATTTCTTCCCAGTCTCTCTACCCGAAAGGAGAGCCGATAGCATGATGACCGGTCCCTCGAAGGGAAAGGTAAGGTTGTTGAGTAAAGAAGCTGTCAAAGTCGTGTCTTGGATAAAGTTAGCCCCATGAGTAAAAAAGGCGCCTACGCTAACTTTGTACGCATAGCCCACAAGAACCGCAGCGAATCCAACCCAGCACAGGAACAGGACACTGCCTCTCTCTCGTTCTCCGAGCTCTGGATATCTCCATTCAACCCCGCCGACACCGGATAACGCCATTCCGGAGCGCCATGCAATATATCCAAGGAGTACAAACAAGCCAATTTCTACGATATGCTGCCTCGGCAAATCCTTCTGAACGCAAAAGGACAGCAACGAGCCTGGATAATAGAGTGCATAAAAAATTCCATAGAGGCCTGCGGGGTTAGATATACTTACATTTATCCCCGCTCCGTCTTTCGTTACCGCTTCCCATAGAATTGCGACTAGCACGACAGTTCCGAGCCATAGCGCGAGCGCCAACTCCGATGCAATCCAGCCAAGGGCAAGAAAGCACATGACAGGAATAACGCAACATGAGCACACCAGCAATAGCCATGGGAATTTATTCATCTTCCTGATTCGAGCCTTTCCCGATGATAGGTTTTTATGGACTCAATCATAAATTCCATATAGCCAACACCGCCGACCGCCATAAAAACAGTTCCAATAAGACGAGGTTCATTGCAATAAGATTCGGTTAAGGATTTGGGAGCATATTGCTCCGCCTTTCGAAATGGCAGCGCATCAACTCGGCCATGCGATTGTCGTAGGAATATGCCGGTACGCAGCGCGCATGCCCCGCTTTGGCAATCCTCTCGCGCTCCTCTGGATGGGCAAGATAGTAATCGATCTTCTCCGCCAACTCCTCGACCGTATCGAAGCACTCTATCTCCTGGCCTTCGCGATATAGTTCCAAAACCTCGGGATTCCGCTCATGCAGCATGAAGCCTCCAGAAGCGGGAATCGTATAGGTGCGGCTCGTTGTCAGATCGCCCGAGGAAGCTCCGGCTACCCGTCCCGACATGATTGCGAGGTTGATCCGCGAAGCGATGATTGCCCGCACACAAGCCTCGCCGAGAATCGGGTAGCCCATTATGCATCTGCGGAGCGCAGCGGTTTGGCACCGCTCCGCCCAGCGCCAGCCCCATATGCGCAAATCAAGATCGGGACGGAGCGAGATCAGTCCGCTCAGTATCTGCTCCTTGTGCGGCATGTGTGCCGCAATGAAGCTCACGTCGCAACCGCAGTCGGATCGGTCCACGGCGTCGAGCACGACAGGCCGGTGCAGTTCCGGGCTGTAACCGTGGGGCAAGAAAACTCCTGACTTTAATGGAATCCGCTTTATAACGTCGCCGTACCAAAAGGGCTTGGTGTAAAAGATGCAGTCGTATTCGGGCAGGGACCGCGCCAGCCACTTCCCGTGCGAAAATGCAGAGGTATCTGGGTAGTAGTTATACAATGTGATGCCTGCCTTGCGTAGATGCTGCAAAGTCTCAGGCTCAATATAGTTCCCCTTAAAGGCAATAAATATATCTGGGCGGAACCTCTTCGCCTCTGCCAGAATATTGCGATTGAACTCATCCACCATTCTGAACCAAAAAAGCCGCCTGACGATTCGGGAGGTAAAACGTGTGCACTCCGGAAAGAATGTCTGCTCATCGATATCGAGTACGTTGTATCCCAAGCGCCGCAACGATTCCGCACAGGATCGAGCGTTGCTTCCGTGCCAATTACATCCTGCAAATAAGATTCGCATGACTCTTCCTCTCGCCTGCTCCGCCTCTAGGACTTTCGTGCAACCGCAAGAAAATTCGGTGTCAAGATCAATTCGCTTCCCGTATCGCCAGTTTGCGCGGCATGCACAATCCTCAAAACGATTCTCGCGGCCTTCCAGACGGCATATCGGGCAGCACTCAAGAATCCATGCACTACCGGTGTATCCTCATAGGAGCGAATCTCCGAGAAGCCTGAACAGCGTAGAAGCTGTCCAAGGCTTGTGCTTGTCAATAGAATCTCGTGCGTAAAATCTCCATGCGCCACGGAGCCCGATAGAAAGCCTTCCCCGTTCGGCAAGTGAAGGATGAACAAGCCTCCTGGCGCCAGAACCCGGAAAACTCTATCCGCAAACTGAAGAGCCTCCTCTTTTCCCAAGTGCTCAATTACATCGAAAGCCATCACCACATCGCAACTCCCGGGCTCCCTTTCACTAAGGTGGACCAGGATATTGCCAGCTTTGACGCATTCAAGCCCAAGACGCCTAGCCGAGGCCACCTGTTCTGGCGAGCGGTCGACGCCTTCAAGGGATAGATACCCCTCCTTGGCCAGCAGGTACAGATAGCTGCCACAACCGCACCCCAAATCCAGGATTCTAGTGTTCTTGTCTTCAGGAATGTGCCTCAACACCCTCTTGAAATATGGATAGGCCTCCTGCACACGGCTGTTCACATCGACAGATTCTATGCCGAAATGAGTCGCCACGTAATGCTGGTAAAGCCTTTCCCGATAAGCTTCGCGTGACTGCGCAGAGGTCGAATCTATCATCTTGCCTCCCTGTCCGTTGGTGGAAGTGCGGTCTTTGCACCTGATCAGTTTACGAGATCCATTTCCTGCGCTTTACATGCCGCCACATTCTGTAACGGGATGCTTCCCACCTTCCTCCCGGACCGCTAACTCCCGTGACCTATCCTTCACATGTTATCTATGAGGACTGTCCTCAGAACAGCATTCTCTCGAAGGCTGAATCTCCATAGTTCAATGACTGGAATGCAGAATGGGCACCTGTCAAGGAAGACACCCGAACCGTAATATCCTCGTACATCAGGGCCATGAGGCTTATCAAGGTTGAACGATCTTGGGTTATCCGGTACATCCTCTGAGACGAGTATCCAGCGAAAGTTTCTGACTTGGCCAAGCACCATGGCGATTTCTGCGTTCGAGAGGTGCTGAAGAACTTGGCGGATCAGGCACAAATCCGCAACGGGCAACGGGTCCCGGGTAATATCTGCGCGCTGGAAATCGACAAGATGATTTCGTGACTTGTTCTTATGATATTCAATAACATCGTCAACTACGTCTACGCCAGTGTACTTCACGCCTGTAGACTCCACAATGCGCTTCCCTATAACAAAGTCGCCGCAACCGAGATCGACAATGCTGCTCACCCGATGCTCCCGGATAAAATTGGCCACCGCCTCACAGTATTGCTCCACCACGGCTCCGCTGGACCCCGACCCCGAGCAGAAGCGTTCCCCATTGTCACCCCCATGCTTTGGCGTGATAGATATCAGTAAAACGTGTGCACTCCGGAAAGAATGTCTGCTCATCGATATCGAGTACGTTGTATCCCAAGCGCCGCAACGAATCCGCACAGGATCGAGCGTTGCTTCCGTGCCAGTTCTGACCAATGAATAGAATTCTTAGCATCGATTTGCGCCCTTCGAGCATCCTTCAAACCTTCGTTTTTGGCCGGACTTCCCCGCATCGGCTGCTACCGCAGCCTAGCCCGCCAATGCGCCCAGAAGACCGCGAAGCCTCCGCATGATCTTCGTCCGGATGCGTTCTCGCCGAATATCTTCGTACGCTATCACAGGCACCTCAATTTTATCCGCGCGTAGAGGGAGTCTTGGATCCTGCCCTGCGGTGCCGTCTGCCTCGCCTCCGCCCAGGGGATGGAGCTTGAACAGTACGAGCTTATTGTTGTCCTCCTGGTCGAAGGCGCTGAAGCTTGCAACTTGCTCGATGGAGAAATGCTGATGAATCTCCTCCAGGTACCGTGGATCGACGCGGTTCCACGTTGCATACCACCCCGGCTGATAGGCCGTCAGTTTAGACGCCAGGCCTTGGGTTCCCCACATGCCGCATAGTGCCGGTACGTGTGTAATCAGTGTTATGTCGTCTCCACTGTCTGAGACCACGATGCGCCTGCCGTTCGGATGTTGGTCAATATAGCGTGTTAGGCCTTCTGCAGCATTCACAAACGTATAGCTTGGATGAGTAACGTAGCCCAGGGTCTCTCTCCCGTTGATGACAACGGTCGCCGCAATCATCGCGATGAGCACCCAGCCCATCCGCCGAGTCCAAGTCGCTCCACGAAGCATTGCTCCTGCCCCCATCGCCAGCACGATGAAGCAGAAGACACTCGATATCGCAAAATAGCGAAGCTCCGGAATGTGCAAGACAAAAAACGCCATATAGCCAGCCACGGCCAGAATCGAAGCCCCAAAAACTGGATCTTCCCATAGTTCGCTAGCCCAGCGTCTGCGCCAGCAAGAGAGCGCCGCCAGTGAAAGCACCCCCGCCAGAGGAAGCAGTACCTTATCCACCTGAATCCCCAAGTAGAGAGAACGCAGGAGGAGTACCAGGGGCCAAAAAGGCTCTCTCACCCCTCCCGTTTGGTTCATCGCAAACAGGTAAAGAAAGTCGGGAAGCAGACCATGGCTGATCACCAGCACTATCCAAAAAGAATAGAGAGCCGCTGAAACTCCCGCGGCTGTCAGGGCGCATCGCGCGGCTAGATGCCATCGCCCCCTCAGAGGCCAAATACTGGCCCAGGCTACAGCCGGCACCAGAAAAATGGCTGTTGGCTTGGTTAAGATCATCAAGGCGATCAGCAATCCGAGGAGCGCGCTACCCCGGACAGGATGAGCCATGCCGTGTAGACGCACTGCGAGGTTCAATGCCCCAAGGGTAAGCGCCAGTAATAGAGGTTCCAGAATAGCCAACCTGCTGAAGCAGTACAAGAACGGGCTGGTCACTATCAGAGTTAGGGCTATCATCGCCATCCAATGCGATTGCCTGCCCCGGAGCAGAAAGTAAGTTAAAAGCAGGTTGACAAAGAACAGGAAAACAGCAAGGCCACGCGCGGCTTCAACGGTTACACCGGTTAGAGAGAATGCAATCCACTCCAGAAATGGCCAGGCCGGGGCCGCAGGCGCATCGTTCAAATCTCCCGCAACGTACCAGTTACCTGTCAGATGCGCACTGATCGCGGCGTTTCCCCACCACCCCTCGTCTGTATACTTTGCCGCATCTCCCATCCAAGGTGTCCTGTTGGGGAAGTCTGCGCGCAGGTCCGGCAGGTGGATCACAGCAAAGCCGATGATCGCGAGAAGCCAGACTGCATACATGAAGTGTTTCACTGACATCTTTCCAGAATACATAGTCCGCTCACTTTTACTCCTGCAGCGCTCTGCGTGAAACGTAGTTTGCATGCTCGTCCGCGCTAGCTCAACGGGATGAGCCGCTCCTTTATCGCTTGGAAGAAGACATCGGGAAGCAACATCGTAATTAGAGCGCTTTCGATTGAAGTACTAACAAAATTTTAGGCGCCCCATCCTTAGTGCGCTCTTTGCAAAAAGGCGGGAAACCGCAGATGCCCATCTGGACCGCAAACATTCAGCTCGAAGTCGCTCTAAAAGAGAGACCAGGATCTCTCGTATTTTCAAAGCCATCTCAGGCATCTGCACCTGAATGAGCTTGCGCTGCATAAAACAGCCCCCTAAGCTTCAATCCAAGGAACCAGTGTGCCAGTCCAAGCATGACCAGGAAGCTGATCGTGTAGGCAACCGAGGAGACGGCCGCAGCGCCAATGTACCCGAAGCGGGGAACCAGCAGATACAGCCCGACGGCGGTAACCACCATGCTGATGCCTTCTGCAATCGAGGGCAGCCCCGGCCTGCCCAAGGCGCTGGCGCCGTTGTAAAGTACCTGGTTCAATCCGATCATCAATACCCCGGGTAGCAGGATACGGCAAGCAAGAATCGATCCTTCAAACGCAGCCCCGAAGACTAGACGGATCAGGAAGGGCGAAAGAAGGTAGAGCAAGGTGCAACAAACTAGCAGCCAGAGAAGGGACGCCCTGAACGAAGCCCCGATGGTCGCCCGCGCATCGTCTCTGTGTTGGCTCGAACCTCGCGAAAAAGTCACGATGCCAACTGCCTGGGGAAACAGTGTGACCGCCATTGAGAGCGTCACCGCTACCGCGTAATACCCTAATTGTTGCGGCTGCACGAACAGCGATAGTACGAGTTGGTCAATCCTCTGATTGAAGTAATTGGCCAGGTTTGTGGCCTGTGACCGGGCCCCGTAGTGGATGAGGCGCGGGATGGCCGCTCCATTCCATCGCAGTTGCGGTTTCAGAATTTTCCAAACCAGAACCAAACCGAACGCCAGCGTCAGAACATAACTTGCTAACTGCGAACCAATCACGGCGCCCAAGCTGGCACGATGTGTAACATAAAGCCCTACTAGGCCGGTTAGAAACAGGGCAGGCGGAGCCACACGAATAAGATTGAATCGAAGCAGATCTTGCAACCCTTGGAACAGGTTCGCCGGATACCCGCTGAACATGAGTGCCGGCGTCAGCAGCACAAAGACGATTCCCAGATGCCGGACTTCCTGAGAGTACTTCGCCAGAGCAAAAGGAACGACCAGCAGGCCAATCAGAATACAGAGCGCACCTTGAACCAATCCAACCGTCGAAGCTGCCGTCGCTACCTCTGATACCGTATATGCCCTGCGGCCGACGTGAAATGAAATCGCCTGGTTCACGCCCAGCGAACAGAGAGTGGTGATGCCCATCGGCCAGATAATGATGGCAGCATATTCTCCTCTGCCCGCTGGGCCCAGCAACCTCGCCGACAACACGCCTGTCATGATGCCCAAACCGAGGGTAAGCCCTTGTCCCAGCAGCGTCGATGCATGCAGCTTGACAAATCCACCGTGGCCCGCCGACAGCGAGCGGTTGACCTCGGTTTCATCCACAGATTTCAGTCCTAACTCGCTCATCCTAGCGCACAAGCCCGGCATAGATAGCGGATGAGGCCGCCGAGGAGAGAACCGCTTGGCTATTGACGAAGACTGCCTTCACTGCACTTGAAGGCACGAAGAGCACATCCGTTGCCTGCAGTTGAATGTCGGGGCTCTTGCCGCGAGTTATCTGCTTGTAGGGAAGTGCGATATCCACCTCGGATCCATCGGCATTCCGTCGCAGAAGATGAATGGTGCCCATTGACGCCGTTGGCGCTGTCCCATCCGCCAGCGAGATCGCTTGCAGCAAGTTGAGTGTGCCTTCCTCCTGCATCACAAAACCGCCTGGTCGGTTTACGGCGCCCAGCACATAAACGATTCCCGCGCGTTTAACCTGCACTGTGTCGCCCGGATGCACGATCGCAAGATCGACCAATTTGGGGTCTGTAGCCTTTGAATAGTGCACCAGAATAGGTTCAGAATCTTTGTTGCCGTGGGTGATCAGCACCTCATTGCCGGCCAGAAATGTCGTTCCTCCCGCAAGAGCCAGCACATCAATGAGCTTGCGCGGAGCCAGCAATGGATAGGAGCCAGGACCAGCCACTTCCCCCAAGATCGTCACCATAGGTGCGGTGTATTCCACTATGTTCAACGACACCTGCGGATCGATTAGAACCTTCTCCTGCAATAGCTTCTCGCGGATCTTCTCCCTGGCTTCCGAGGCGGTTTCACCTGCTATATGAATATTGCCCACATAAGGAAGTGCTATCTCGCCTTGTTCATCGACGCGAAAGTCCCCTGTGAAATCCGAATCGTCGAGAACGCTTAAGCTGACCAGAAACCCCGGGGCAAGGCTCAACTGCGCGAAGTCCTGCGGCACCAGCGCTACCCCGGAATTGCGGATTGCAGCATTCGCACTTTGTTGACCTCGGCCTGTATTCGTCCCGTTCAGGCCGGAGATCCTTTGCTGCATGTCGATTTGAGAAACCGCCACTTCGCTAAACGCAAGAAGAAGAGCGCCGACAACGAACCATGCATGAAGCGATTTACTCGTCATTGGAATTCTCCTCACCGTAGTAAGAACCATAATGCTTGTAGTCATAGCCGTAGCCGTAGCCGTATGGATCTCCGCTGACATCCATGCGATTGACCACAAAACCGATGATCGGCATTGCGTTACGTACGATTAGTTGCGAAGCTCGTGCCAGTAAGGGCCGCGTAATGGTGCCTGCGCGGCACGCCCAAACAACAGCATCCGTTTTTGCTGCGATCGATACGGCATCCGTCAAAAGTAGTGCGGGAGGACTATCGATCAAAACAATATCGTAAAGCGATCGCAACTGCTCCAGTAACATGTCGAATGCAGCTGAGCCGAGCAACTCTGACGGCATCGGAGGTCGCGCTCCAGCGGCCAATATATCCAGTGTCGGGACTTGAACTCCGCGAAGAACCGCTTGATCGAAGGTAAGCGAGCCAGCCAGGAACGCGCTCAGTCCTTTATCGTTTGGAACATTCAGCACATGCTTCATGGTTGGCCGGCGCATATCCGCCTCGATAATCACCACTTTCTTGCCGTGCTGTGCAAAGGAAACTGCAAGGTTTGCCGTGATTGTGCTTTTACCTTCTCCAGGAACGCAACTGGTGACCAGAATGATCTTGGGACCGCCTCCAGGACGAGACAACAGAACCGAAGTCCGGAGCGAGCGGAACGCTTCTGCAGCTACGGACTCCGGGTGGTTCAGCATCCAGATTTGATCTGAATCATCAGTTTCGGCCGTCTCAGGCTTCGGCTTTGCCCTCCTATGCCGTGAACCATACGCCATTCGAGCACCGTACCCCCCATAGGCTTTGCCTTGCTCGGCAAATGTGGGAATAATACCAATCACCGGCATTCCGGTGATCTCCTCCACCTCGAGTGGACTTACTACCGTCCTATCGATGCTGTCCACGACATAGGCGATGGATAGCCCGAGGAACACTCCAAACAGAAAGCCCAGTGCCAGGTTCGAGCCACTCTTGGGGCGAATAGGAACCGACTGCGCTCGGGCAGGATCTACGGTCGTGATATTTGTTGCCTTGATTCCTGCAGAAACATTCGCTTCCTGCAACTTGGTGTAGAGATCTTCATAAAGTTTCTTGCGCGAAGAGGCTTCCTGGCTCAATACTGCGAATTCGACCGTCTTTTCATTAAGTTTGCTTGCCTCATCCTGCTGCTGATTGAAGCGCAGCCGAAGCTCGTCTTCTGTTCTTTGAGCCAGATGCAGATCGGCCTGAGCACGGCCTACCATCTGCTGCACCTCTTGATGGATCTGCGCGTTTAGCTCGCCGATCTGCGCCTGGGTTTCCTTGATATGGCGATTGTTCGCGCCATAGGTTGATGACTGATCCGCGAGAGTGGCCCTCAGCTCATTCAGCTTTTGCTGAAGTTGAAGCAGATTCGACGCTCCCCCGCCTTGCGAGAGAACCATCGAGTTCGATTGCAAGGCCATTGGGTTGTTGCCAAGCTCGACGATAGCTTCACTATTACCGCTTCGGACGATGCGATAGATAGCCTCTTTCTCTATGCGATTTGCCTCGGCAGCGGTCAATTGAGCATTCAGCGCGTCCAGCTTCTGGATCACAACGCTGTGAATCTCACCACCGCCTGAGGCTTCGCTGCCGGAGGTGGTCTGCAAACTCAGAATCCCGGATGCCTTCTCGAAATCCGTAAGTTTTTTCTCCGAGTCCTCCACGTTGGCTTTGAGTTCCGAAAGTTGCTTTGTTAACCAGTCGGAAGCTTCCGTCGTAGCATTGTAATGAGATACGAGATATTGAGTCTTGTAGCTATCGATAATTGCGTTCGCAATCTGTGCAGCCTGATTGGGGTCCTGGCTTTCAAATGTAACCTTGATGAGCCGGGTTCCACGAACGGGCTGTGCTCTCAAATGCCCTTTGAATATGCGTATCAGTCGCGTTCGCGTTCGAGGCGCCGATTCCAAAGGAAGGCCTTGCTCCATATCCTTATCGGCCTTGATCGCAAATGGAGGTTGCGAGGCAAGATTCAGGCGTTGAATGACAGAGAACGCCAGCGAGTCTCCCTGCAGGATCGCAGTCTCCGTCTGGAGATCTGTCTGAAGACTTTCCCCCCCAGATGCCATTTGCTGGCCCACAACGTCCCCGAGGCCTAAATCCATGGACCCGCCGCTCTTGTTCAACTCAATCGTGGCCGTTGCCTCATACGTTGGTTTCGTCATCGCGGTTGCGATAAAGGCCAAAACGATAGAGACCACGATGGACACGATAATCCATCTCCGGCGTCTAGAAATGACACGCAAGATGGATCGCAGTCCAAGTGCATCCGTAGCTTGTCGACCGATAAATGGCCCCTTGGGGCCTCTCGACGCTTCATTTTGTGCTTGAGGCTCTTCGTAATTACTCAATTTGCGTCCTTAGGAACTTGATGAAGAATACGGTGATGAGAGAAGTTGTCAAGAATTGATCGAACTCGAGTACTTGCGTGATCCATCATTGCAATTGAGTACGTGGTTCGTGTTATTTCGTATCTCATTCTGCGACACTCGATGGGTTTCTCCAACTTACTCGTTGCACTATGGCAACAGACATAAGATTGGCAGAGTCGAATCGCATTGCCTGCATCGATCGTGCTTGCCCTGAAATTGGCATTCTCTTTTCGCGGAAGGCTGACTCGAATTCTATTCGACTGCCGATGTCGGATTGTCCCCAACCGCTATCGTCTCCTGAACAGAGAAAACCGGCACATTCAAGCGGCCTGAATCGTCTGGCACAGCTGACAGAGCTGTCTTCAGCAATTGGTTCCCGGGATTATAGCCGGGAATCATCTCCTTGAGAAGGAGCACGTACCGGATAACATCTCGTTCGCATATAGCGTGTTCCATCTCGCGCAGTAGCGCCTTGAGCTGTCCTAAATCTAGCCTGTTGTTGCCAATATAGCATCTGATCTTTTGATGGGAGGTTGGAAGCAGATGCTCATCCTCAAGGCTTAACTCCTCGTGCAGTTTCTCACCAGGCCTGATTCCTGAAAATTTGATCTCGACGTCTCGGTCAGGCTGCAGGCCAGACAGCAGGATGAGGTTTCTCGCGAGATCCAGGATCCTAACCGGCTTGCCCATGTCGAGAACAAACACCTCGCCGCCCTTGCCAATTGAAAAAGCCTGCAAGACAAGCTGCGCTGCCTCCGGAATCGTCATAAAATAGCGCGTCATCTCCGGATGGGTGACCGTAACTGGACCGCCTGCCGCGATCTGCTCCTTAAAGATGGGAACAACGCTCCCATTGCTTCCCAGGACGTTACCAAAGCGTACTGCGACAAACTTGGTGCTACTCTCCTTTTCAAGTGCACTGATCAGCAATTCCGCAATGCGCTTGGTCGCGCCCATCATGCTGGTCGGACGAACCGCTTTATCGGTTGAGATCATGACAAAGTCTTCCACGCCATGCCTGATCGCAGCCTGAGCGACCTTCCAGGTGCCAAAGATGTTGTTCTCGGCGGCAGCAAAGATTTGCTTCTCCATCAGCGGAACATGCTTGTAAGCGGCGGCGTGAAACAGGATAGACGGTTGATAAGCCTGCATCACATTCTGCATATGCTCTGGCTGCATAATGCTGCCAATCTCCGCTTGAAAGACGAGTTCGGGGAAACTCGCCTTGAGCTCTCGCTCAATATAAAATAGCGGAGTCTCTGCTTCGTCAAAACCGACCAGAGTTGCGGGGCGGAATTTGGCAATCTGCCTGCATAGTTCAGAGCCAATGGAACCAGCGGCGCCAGTGACCATCACTACTTTTCCTTCGATGCGCTCGCGAATGCTGTTTTGGTCCAAATCGACAGGTTTTCTGCCGAGCAAGTCTTCCACCGCAACCTTGCGAATCTGTTTGCCCAGTTCCTTCCCCGTGATGAGCTCTTCAAGGCCCGGCACCATCTTGTAGTCAACTCTTGCGCTGAGCACATGCTTCAGGATGCCCAAGATCTGCACCGCATCTGCGGAGGGAACGGCTATGAGCACTTGTGCGACACCAAACTTCCGCACCAGAGCAGGTAGGTCCTGCCCTGTACCCAGCACGGCTTTTCCGCTCAGGATCATGCGGCCTTTTGACGGGTCATCGTCCACCAGGCCAATCACATTGCAGCGCAGGGACTTGCTGTGCCGAATCTCTGAAAGCAGCAGCAGACCCGCAGATCCTGCTCCGTAGATGATGGTTTTCTCACCCTTCTCCCTACCGACTGAAGCCGGGCCCTGGGTGCTGGTGGCAACGCGAACGATTACCCTGCCCCCCAGCGTGATCAACAAGCTCAGCGTCAAATCAAGCAGATAGACCGAATACGGGATACTCTTGGCCCCAAGGAGGATCGTGATAATAACTCCACCCAATACTGAACCTACCGTATTTGCAGCTGCGATCCGCACAGTGTCGTAGGCGGAAGTGTACCTCCATCGCCCCCTCGAAAGCCCAAAAGACAGGAAGACAGCCGACTTCACTCCAGCCCAGACAATCAGGGCTACCGAGATTGCATGCAAATACCGGAAGGGCAGCTCGCCATCAAAGCGCAATTCAAACGCAAGAAAACCCGATAGCACAAAGGCTGTCAGGTCCCTAAGGCAACTGGTGCCTTGATGCACTATGCTTTTCCATGCATCGCTCCGGAATGGCAGTTTCTTAGCAAACATAGTCCCCTCCTCGATCTGGGTCAGTACTGCTAAGTACCCGCATAAGTACCCGCACTTGGTTCACTACCTTCTGCGCACGAACGGTTTGCCAATGTCCTTGCGCCTCACAGCTTGGCCTTGCTCAATTCCATCTGTCGAAACTCGATGCTTTCTCTCTCTTGAAGCCTCTCGCACCCCAAGAGAACTCGATAGCTTCTGCTTGCCTGGTTTGAGCTCGGGAAGATCAGTGATGGGCTGAAACACTCATTCCGCATGTCCGTAGCGCCCATCGGCCACGTCATGCGCCAGAGTTCCCGCTCGTGCGCCGTGCGCGGGCTCTGGTCGAACAGGATGAAGTTAAGCCGTCTCTGCAGACGGATTTTCTCTTCGCCTGCGGAAACAAATCACATGGAGTGCTACGGCTTCGGAGTGAGAATGTTAAGCCAGAACTTTGTATAGGCTCGCGCTGCGATGCGACTATCGGATAGAACCGGCTTTCCACCGCCGATGGTCCTCGAAATCTCCGGATGCATCAACACCATGGAGGTCAGCGCCGCGGTGGCCATGGAAGGGTCCATGTTTCGCATCGCTCCCGCCTTCATGCTCTTGGTCAAGTACTGGAAAATGGCCATGAAAGGAGGCGCAAGATGATCCTGACAGAATCCATCAGTCTCGCCATTTAACTCCAAAAACGCAACCGCAATGAGCCGTGGCAATTCCGGCTTGTACCTGACCACATCCGTCAGCATTTGGATGACTTTCGGCAGCACAACCTCTGGAGGTTCGCAATTCGCGATCCCATGAAGCAGATCCCGGCGAAATCTCAAATCCTCTGCGTAGACGCGAAGACATGCCCAGAAGACTTCTTTCTTGTTTGCGAAATGACGAAAGATCGTGTTTTCGCTCACACTTGCCTTCTGAGCTATCTCACGAGTGCTGGTTCCGTGGTAGCCCTGGCGCGCAAACAGCGACCCGGCTGCCCACACAATCTTTTCAATCCGTTTTGAGGTCTTCGCCACAAATAACACTCCGCCCATCCCTGCACGTAGCAATATGAATCTCTAATCCTATGAGACAGAACGCGAATTACTTCAGGGTGATCCGGCTGTCGCGCTAGTATCGCCTGCAGGAAATGCCCTGGCGGCACACTGCAGTCCGGCTAACTCAATGGGATTTGATTCATGCGGAATGCGCGCCGTACATGCAGCGGTGCGCAGAACGTTGAGCTGTTGTAGATTGGATGGATTAGTTGCCGGGCGCAAGCAGTAGATACGGCTCCGCCATTCTGACTTAGCAAGATCAAACCAAGCTAAGCCCCAGTTCGAACGAAATCCCTTCCATGGTGTGTGAATTGCGAGCAACAGACAAAGCTCGTAGGCGGCGAGCCAAAATGCTCATCCCTCAATTCAGCGCAACAATCGAAAGGGCGTGTGGGGACACATCCGATAATCCCGACCAGCGTCGGTGAATACCAACGTAAGCCACTACCATCGTTTTTGCAAGTTAAACCCGTCGTTTCACGGACAAAAAATCAAACTTGCGTAATCTCCATCTTTAAAATGCGGCCCGGAAATTGAAACAAGCACGAATAAAGTATTTTTTATCTGTATCTTACAGGATTTAGTCCAGATCGAAAATATTCTCACGAATGCATCCAGCCACGAATTGTGACTGTCTCATATTCAGACAATATGACCGATTGAATGCTCCTCAAATTACGGAAGCGCTTACTACCATTGTGCGCTGCGTCACGCTTTTTCAGAGGAAAAAAACCGTCCAAATATGCACCCTTGAGATCCGCTTCGATCAGAACAAATGGGCAGGGTGCAACCCCAAGCCGATGGCCGATCATCGTTTAACCGCCTCGAACCTTTCAGTCTGTGACCGGCTCCAGGTTGTCCGCGCTCACCTGAACTGCGGCGTGCAGGTTGATCAGCTCCAGCGTCATCACAAACCTCATGCTGTCGCTCTTTCTGACCAGTGTACCCTTGATGCCCTGCATCGCCCCGCTCTTGATGCGTACCCTTTCGCCGACCACCAACTCCCGATACGGCTCAATTCGGTCTCCCTGGCAGGCGGAACGCAAGAACTCCACTTCGGAATCCTGCACGGGAACATAATCGTGGCCATTCCCAACAATGCGCAGCACCCCCGGTGATTGAAGGACCTTGATCCGCTCATTTCGATTGATGTGAACGAACAAATAGGTTGGAAACAGCGGAAGAACAATCTTCTTCTTCTGGCGGTTCTTCCAGATGCGGATCGTCTCATACGTGGGCAGAAACGACGTCACCTCGCGTAACTCAAGGTTCCGGACAACCGCGCGCTCGTTCTGCGGAACTGTAGATACTGCATACCAGTTGCGGTCTCTCTGTGGCGATACGCTCGGCGCATCGAGCAGAACCCGCGGGGAAAATCTGCAATCCTCGGGCTGGAAACCGTTCATAGCTACTCTTCCCCCTTTTGAATACTACGAATTGCCGCTTAGCTACCTTCGGTTTCAGGACCAGACATCACGATCACAGATGCTTATTCTAATAGACGATATCGCGATTGTGTAAGCACCCTTCGGCCGCGCTGGAGGCATTACGGTTGCTGGCCCCACAATGGGGCCTAACCGCAACCGGAAAAGCAAAGACAAAAGCCTGTGGCCCTTGGGATTACAGTCAAGAAGCTTTCCCAGTCGAACTGCCGGAGCCTGCTCATAGGCCTCAGCGAAACTGCCGCAGCAGGCTCACTCCGGCCTCCTGCGGCAGTCCCCTACACCGGGGCCCCGGCTGCGGCCAGGGCAGCGCGCACACCCGCTCCATAAGCCGGATCGGCCTTGTCGAAGTGAGCCAGTTGCCGCTCGACAATCGCTTGTGGAACCCCGCTCATCGCCGCCGCAATGTTCGAGAACAGCCGCTGCCGCTGTCCCTCGTCAAAGAGCCGGAAGAGGTTCCCGGCCTGCGTGTAGTCGTCATTGCCCTCGCGGTGGTTGTAGCGGTCCGCATCGCCTGAAATTCGCAGCGGCGGCTCGGCAACCGAGGGATCCTCCGCCGGGCCGTTGAAGCTGTTGGGCTCGTAGTAGGCATCCGGATTGGCGGTGTTGTTGTCGAAGAAGCGCATCGCCCCGTCCTTGTTGTAGGTATGCACCGGGCAGATGGGCGCATTCACGGGCAGCGCCTCATAGTGCGTACCGAGCCTGTGACGATGCGCGTCCGCATAGGAGAAAACGCGCGCCTGCAACATCTTGTCCGGCGAGAAGCCGATGCCCGGCACCACGTTCGACGGGCTGAAAGCGGCACACTCGATCTGAGCAAAGTAGTTGTCAGGATTGCGGTTCAGCTCCACCACGCCCACCGGAATGAGCGGGTAATCCTTGTGCGGCCACACCTTGGTCAGGTCGAAGGGATTGTACGGAGTCTTCTCGGCGTCCAGCTCCGGCATGATCTGGATTTGCAGATTCCAGCGCGGAAATTCGCCGCGATCGATTGAGCCATAAAGGTCTTCCTGGTAGCTCTCGCGCGTTTTGCCGATCACCTCGGTAGCCTCGGCGTTGGTCAGGAACTTGTGCCCCTGCTGGGTTTTGAAGTGGAACTTCACCCAGAACCGTTCCTCCTGTTCGTTCCAGAAGCTGTAGGTGTGCGATCCGTAGCCGTTCATGAAGCGCGGGCTCAAGGGAATGCCGCGGTCGCTCATCAGAATCGTCACCTGGTGCAGGCTCTCCGGCGAGAGAGACCAGAAGTCCCACATGGCCGTGTTGGAGCGCAGGTTGGTCTTCGGATGCCGCTTTTGGGTGTGGATGAAGTCAGGGAACTTCAGAGGGTCGCGAACGAAGAAGACCGGCGTGTTGTTGCCCACCAGGTCCCAGTTCCCTTCCTCGGTGTAGTACTTCATGGCAAAGCCGCGTACGTCGCGCTCGGCGTCGGCAGCACCCGCCTCGCCCGCCACGGTGGAGAAGCGGAACAAGCACGGCGTCTGCTTGCCAATCTGAGAGAAGAGCTTGGCGCGGGTGTATTTCGTAATGTCGTGGGTCACCGTCAGGGTGCCGAACGTGCCCCAGCCCTTGGCGTGCACAACCCGCTCGGGAATGCGCTCGCGATTCTGAGCGGCGAGTTTCTCAAGCAGTTGATGGTCCTCTAACAGAACCGGTCCCCGGGGACCGGCGGTCAGGGAGTTCTGGTTGTCCGCGATCGGTGCTCCCGAAGTCGTAGTCAGACGTTCAGACATGCGCTCATCTCCTTCCT
>Ga0181520_10001836_pt1 | contig 41815 bp, 32 predicted proteins | sample PEATcosm2014_Bin_29_FD_132451 | JGI IMG/M metagenome (GOLD analysis project Ga0181520, IMG submission 132451) | Peatland microbial communities from MTU Mesocosm Facility, Houghton, MI, USA - PEATcosm2014_Bin02_30_metaG | ecosystem: Environmental > Terrestrial > Soil > Wetlands > Peat | place... | reverse complement strand
CTCGCCTTGATCGTAAGCGAAGAGCAACTTGCGGCGCAGATCATCCCCAAGGGGTTTACCCATAGCTGTGTTCGTCGCAGAGTCTCGCCAAAAACAGTCTACACGATTTACTAAAACGCTCTAACAGAGCGCACCACGCGCAATTCTATTTGGAACGACATTCTGGAACACGAAGCGATCGACAACCAACCGGTCCAGGTGGAGTTGGCGGACGGCAGAAATGTCTTGGGCGTTCTGCTCTACTACTCGGATGCTTCAGAAGACGGGTCTGTCTACCTCACACAGGCATGTTGGGTCGATGCCGCTGGCGACACGATCCCAATCCCAGGCCCAGGCATTCTGCTGACCAAGAACTGTGGTATCCGAAGCGTAAGCCTTCTTAATCCGGCAACGGACGACTCTGCCGGGGAAGCCACGCCAGCGGAAGCAAAGTAGGCCGGCATGCCGTCGCGCCAGTTCCCGCACCCTTCCGCGCTAAAATTCAGCTATGCCCGCCGCTGCGCTTTCGCCTGAAATCCTGGCCAAGTACGAGCCCGTCATCGGACTCGAGGTCCACGTGCAACTGCTCACCGCCACCAAGGCCTTCTGCGGGTGCCAGAATCAGTTCGGCTCAGAACCCAACACCAACATCTGCCCGGTGTGCCTGGGCCTGCCCGGCGCCTTGCCCGTGCTCAACGCGAAGGCGGTCGAATTCGCCACGCTGGCCTCGCTCGCCCTGCACTGCGAAGTGCGCGAGCGCTCCATCTTCGCCCGCAAGAACTACTTCTATCCCGACCTGCCCAAGGGCTACCAGATTTCGCAGTACGACAAGCCCCTGGCCGAAAACGGCTGGATCGACGTGCCCACGGCGGAGGGCGGCACGAAGCGTATCGGCATCACCCGCCTGCACATGGAAGAGGACGCCGGCAAGAGCCTTCATGAGGGCTTTGCCGACTCCGCCACGCACACCTACCTCGATCTGAACCGCTGCGGCACGCCGCTGGCGGAGATCGTCTCCGAGCCCGACATCCGCACCCCGGACGAGGCCTGGGAATACCTGACGCGCCTCAAGGAAATCCTGCTCTACTGCGGCGTCTCAGACTGCAACATGGAAGAGGGTTCACTGCGTTGTGACGCCAACGTCAGCGTCCGCCTGAAAGGCGCAGAGCGCTTCGGCACCAAGGCCGAGGTCAAGAACCTCAATAGTTTCAGGTATGTCCGCGCGGCCCTTCAATACGAGATCGAGCGCCAGATCGAGGTGATCGAGTCCGGGGATCGGGTTATCCAGGAAAGCCGCCTGTGGAACGCTGCCGAGGGCCGCACTTATTCCATGCGCTCCAAGGAGCAGGCCCACGATTACCGCTATTTCCCCGAGCCCGACCTGCCGCCGCTGATCGTCTCCCCCGAATTCCTGGCCGAGACCAGGAAAAAGCTCCCCGAGCTGCCCGAGGCGCGCCGCGCCCGCATGGTCACGGAATACGAACTGAATCCGAAGGACGCCTTCACGCTAACCGCAACCCGTGAGTTCGCCGACCGCTTTGAATCCGCGGCAAAAACCGCCCGCAACCCGCGCCGCGTGGCCAATGTGCTGCTGAGTGAAGTAGGCGGACGCCTCAAGGCTCTGAATCTGGAGCAGGAGCAGTCGCCCGTCTCGATGGCCGGCATCGTCCAGGCCGCCGATCTGCTCGACGAGGGCAAGATCAGTTCCAAGCAGCTCAAGCAGCTCTTCGATGTGTGCTTTGAAAAAGGGGAGGACTTCCCCGCTGTCTACGAGCGGGAAAAGCCAGAGCAGCTTACCGACGCCTCGGCCATTGAAGCCATGATCGACCAGGTGATCGCCGCCAACCCCAAACAGGTGGAGCAATACCGCGCCGGCAAAAAGACCGTGGCCGGCTTCTTTGTGGGCCAGGTAATGAGGGCCTCCAAAGGCCAGGCCAACCCGGCACTACTCAACGAACTGGTTACGAAAAAGCTGGAGGGCTAAAACATCCACGGCATTCCGCGAATGCCGTGGGGCTCAGCCTACTTCAGCTTCAGTTCCACCTCAAACTCCTTGCGCGTGTCCCAGGAACTGACGGTTTTGGTGGCGGTTTTCTTGCCGTCCTTCTCCGCCCAGATCTCATGGTCTTCCGCCATATTCACCTGGGCAAACCGGAACCGGCCCTTTTCGGTGGATGTATAGCTGCGAATGGCCTTGGACTTCAGGTCCTTGAGGAAGACGGTGGCGCCGGCAATCGGTGCGGAATTTGCATCCACCACGCTGCCCATCACCACCCGCTGGCCCAAATTCTGCGCCTGAGCCGTCAACGGCCCCATCAGCCCTTGCTGTTGCGTCATTGGAACCAGACCGGCCGCCAGTGCGGCAAATGCCACCCCGGCCACCAAACTCGTGCGATCAACCCTCACTCTTCCTCCTCGTCCTCTTCAAACGGCTCTTCGTCGTCTTCGTCCAGATCGCCGCCCACCCGCGTCAACTCCAGCGGTTCAACGCCGACCACCTCGTATTCGGTTCCACATTCGTCGCAGACGACAACGTCGCCTTCTTCCACTTCGTCCAACTCGACGTCAAGATCATTCTCGCATTCAGGGCAGCTCGGCATGGCAGGCTCCTCTCTCTTTCAAAGGCATTTTCGTGTTATAGGATGACGATACTCACCGGTTCGACTTCGCTATTCTTTGGGAAAAACCGGTCCCAGGTCAAGAGGCGGAGGCCGCGACCGCAAACCGAAATCCCACGATGGAGAATATGTCATGAATTTACCTCAAACGGCCCTGGTTTGCTCGCTTTTGCTGGCAGCGCCGGTTTGCCGGGCGCAACCCGATTTTCTGCTTCACGCCGCTCCCGCCGCCCCGGCAGCCCCAGACCCGGCCATCGCCCGCGCGCTTCAAACCATCCAGCCCGCTCGCATTGAACAGACGATAAATGCCCTGGTAAGGTTTGGTACCCGCAGCACGCTTTCCAGTCAAACCTCCAGCAACGAAACCGCCTTACCGCCGGGCCAGGGCATCAACGCCGGTGCCGATTGGATCGCCGCTCAGTTCGACGAAATCTCAAAAGAGTGTGGCGGCTGCCTCGAAGTGCACCGCGACACTTTCATCGAGCCCGTCGGCGACCGCATTCCCAAGCCAACCCCCATCACCAACATCTACGCCATCTTGCGCGGAGCTGATCCAGTCCAGGCCCGCCGCATGGTGCTCGTCACCGGCCACTACGACTCGCGCAACACCAATGTTCTGGACGCCCGCGGCCCCGCGCCTGGCGCCAACGACGACGCCTCTGGCGTGGCCGTCTCCCTGGAATGCGCCCGCGCCCTCAGCAAACTCCGCTTCCCGGCCTCGCTCGTCTTTGTGGCCGTGGCCGGCGAAGAGCAGGGCCTCAACGGTTCCCGCCACCTGGCCAAACTGGCCCGCAGCGAAGGCTGGCAGCTTGAGACTGTGCTGAACAACGACATCGTGGGCGGCAACACCACCCCCGGCGACTCGCTCCAGTTGAAAGACCGCGTCCGCGTCTTCTCCGAAGGCGTTCCCGCGGCCGCTACACCCGAGGAGGCCCGCCGCATCCGTGCTCTTGGCCTGGAAAACGACTCCCCAAGCCGGCAGCTTGCCCGCGCCGTCGCCGACACTGCCCGCGCCTACTTCCCTGCTGCCTCTGGCGCGCCCTTCGCTCCGTTTCTCGTCTTCCGCCCCGATCGCTACCTGCGCGGCGGCGACCACCTCTCCTTCAACCGCGAAGGCTTTGCCGCCATCCGCTTCACCGAGTGGCGCGAGGACTTCAACCACCAGCACCAGAACGTTGTCCGCCCGGCGGCCGGGTCCGGTGATCCCGTTCTCGGCGACCTGCCGGAGTTTGTCGACTTCAACTACGTGGCCAACGTTGCCCGCCTGAACGCCGCCACCATGGCCACGCTGGGCTTCTCGCCGGGTGAGCCGGCAAAAGTCGTCATTCTGACTGAAAAGCTGGAAAACGGCACCACCCTGCGCTGGGAGCCGCCCGCAGCTGGCGCAGTGGACCACTACGAGGTTCTGTGGCGCGAAACCACCGCCCCGGACTGGCAGTTCGAGCGCCTTGTCAAGCCGTCCGCAACGAATGCCGCTAGCTCACCCATCACCGTCACCGTGTCCGTTTCCAAGGACAACGTGATTTTCGGCGTGCGGGCCGTCGACGCCGCCGACCATCGCGGCCTGGCCGTCGTCCCTTAACCCATCCTTCTCATGGTGACTGAAATGTGGGCGCCCGATGACACCCACCTGCTCCACGGTTTACCCTGAAACCCACGATGGCCCGATTCGGCTCCACTCCGTTTGCCTTCCCCGACTTCCACGGCGCGACCCGCCGCCTGGTTCTCTGGAACCTCGCCACCTTCTTTGCCCTGCTGTTGGCGCAATTGGCACTTCGAGACCAAGCGCTTCAGCTCCAGGGCGCCTTCGCGCTGTTTCCGCGCGCATTCCTCGATGGCTGGATCTGGCAGCCCTTCACCTACAGCCTTGTCCATCCGTCGCTCGTCGGCACGCTCTTTGAGTTGCTGTCGCTCTGGTTTCTGGCCGGATTTCTTGAGAACTTTCACAGTTCCAGTTGGGTGACCGGGCTCTACGTTGTCTCCGTGCTGGGTACCGCGCTGGCCGCGGTCGCGCTCTACTGGACCGGCCTCGCTCCAGGCGGCAACCAAATGCTCTATGGCTGCATTGGCGGAATTTTCGGCCTGCTGGTGGCCATCGGGCTGCTCTATGGCGACGTGCAGTTTATGATGTTCCCCCTGCCCATCGGCATCAAGGCCCGCTACCTGGTCGCCATCTATGCGCTCGTCACGGTGGCCATGCTCTTTGGCCAACAGCGCATGTACGCCTTTGCCCAGTTGGGGGGCGCGCTGGCCGGCTTGCTATACATTCGGCTGGCGCCGCGGCGGGGTGTCGCCCTGGGCTTGAGCGAAAAATGGTACGGCCTGCGTAACCGCTACTATCGCTGGAAGCGCCGCCGCGCCGCTCGCAAGTTCGAGGTCTACATGCGCTCCCAGGGCCGCACCGTTCGCTTCGACGGCCAGGGCCGCCAGATCGACGAAGACTCCGACGACAAGAAGCGCTGGAACTAGACCCGCCTCCTTGCCCAGGAAGCTCCGTGCCCATCCTTTCCGCAGCCTTATCGCGGAAAGGGTGGCAGTCGGGTCCATAAATGTAGACCGGCCGGGTGCCCCAGGTCTCGGGGTCCCCAGCGACAGGTCCTCGTCGGTGGGGTGAGGTCTCGCCTTTGAGACCTGTCATACATGGGAAAACAACAATCCACTCGGCCTCGCTGCCTGCCGGGTACAGGTAGCCTCCAGCCCCCTTCCGTTACAATCCTCTCTGGAATGTCTACAAAACTCGCATTTCTCTTTCCGGGTCAGGGTTCGCAGATCGTTGGCATGGGCCGCGACCTTGCCGAACGCTTTCCCATCGCCGCCCAGACCTTCGCCGAGGCGGACCAGGCCCTCAAATTCCCGCTCTCCCAACTCTGCTTCGAGGGGCCGGAGGATTTCCTTCGGCTCACGGAAAACACCCAGCCGGCAATTCTCACGGTCAGCGTTGCGGCTTGGCGCGTTCTGGCCGCCCACGGCGTTGAACCGGCGCTGGCGGCCGGCCACTCCCTGGGCGAGTGGTCGGCGCACGTAGCCGCCGGCACGCTCAGCTTTGCCGACGCGGTGCGCGCCGTGCGGGCTCGCGGACGGGCCATGCAACTGGCAGTTCCACCCGGACAGGGCGCCATGGCAGCCATCCTCTCGCTCGACCCAGCCCAAGTGGCCGAAGCCTGCCGCGAAGCCGCGGCCGAGACCGGCCTCACCGTGGCCGCCGCCAACCTCAACTCCCCCGGCCAGACCGTGATTTCCGGCACCCATGCGGCCGTCGAAAAGGCCTCCGCTCTGGCCAAGGCAAAAGGCGCTCGTCGCGCCGTCATGCTTCCGGTCAGCGCGCCCTTCCACTGCGCCCTGATGCAGCCGGCCCAGGAAGAAGTGGCGCGTGTGCTGGCCGCGCTGGCTTTGTCCGATCCCCGTATCCCCGTGGCCGCCAACGTCACCGGCGGCCTGGTCACAACCGCCGCGGCAGCCCGCGACGCCCTCACCCGCCAGGTCACCGGCGCCGTCCGCTGGGTCGACTGCGTGCGCTCCCTCGTCGCCGCGGGAGCAACGACCTTTGTTGAGGTCGGCCCCGGCAAGGTTCTCTGCGGCCTCTTACGCCAAATTGATCCAGCGCAAAAGGCCCTGAATGTGGAGGATGCCGCCAGCCTGGAGGCCACTCTGACAGCCCTGGCCGCCACGGGATCCTCCCTATAAAGTGGAAGGGCTCCATCTTTCTCGCCCTGCAGCGAAAAGAATGGAGCCCACGAGTCGGCTCTCACCGGCCCGCCAACTTTGCGAATGCCCCGGCAAGAGCGAAACCGGTGTAACTCGATCCCCTGCTGAAGTGCTCGAGGTCTCTTCAACTTGAAGTGGAAACCGCTCGTCGCTGTGGCTGAAGGCATCGACATTCCCGGCAAGCTGCTGACGGGCGCTAATTGGGGTTGAGTGTGCGGAGCTACCAGCCAGCACAACCTTGATAGATCTCGCGTGTCCTGTCTGCACGGGCCAGGTGGTGCCGGAGACGGACCCGCCTACTTCACAAGCTTCTTAACAACCGCAATTAGCTGGTCGGCGTTGAAGGGTTTTACTATCCATCCTGTTGCTCCGGCCTTGCGCCCCGCGTCTTTCTTTTCCGCCTGAGACTCGGTAGAAAGCATCAGTATGGGAACAAAAGAATATCCGGGCAGTTTGCGAACAGCCGCAATGAGTTGAATGCCATCAACATTGGGCATGTTCAGATCGGTAATGATCAGGTCGAACTTTTCTCCGGTCACTTTGGCGAGCCCATCTTTGCCGTCGACAGCCTCGGTCACTTCGTAACCCGCTTTGCGCAAAGTAAAGCTGACCATCTTTCTCACACTGGCTGAATCGTCAACTGTCAAGATTCGTTTCATCGCTGGCAATCATCTCCTTGATGCGAGAACTCCTTTATTCACAAAGCTCAACGGCACAATCAAAACAATTCCACGTCGTTTCCCGTTGCGGATTGCTGCCCCACTATCAGAGCGGCGCCATAGATCGCTGCTTTCAAAACGTCGCGCTCCGTCTGTGTCGTGTAAGACGCGGAAAGCGGTCTTTCAACTTCTGCCGCATCGCACTCTTGTTTCACCTTTGTCTGTTCGACCTCTATTTGGCTCTTCACGCGCTCTATGTCTGCCAACACCTCATCGATGCGGCTAAAACAAGCATCCAAGAGGTCGCTGCTCCTTCCGATCTCGGCACTCCTGGACCGCATTGTCTCGGCTGCGGCTCCTATCTTAAGACCCTGTGTAATCGCGAACGCGGCGGCGCGGCGCAGATTTCCCAGGCCCGTCGTCGCATGTGCCTGCGCCTCTATCAGTCTTTCGCTGCTGGATTGCGAAAAGGTTGCAAGCACATCGCTGATGCGTTTGGAAAGGTCCAGAATCTCGTGCAGCGCGCTACCGGACTGCTCGGTGATGTTACTCCATTCGATCGAAACTTCCGCGATTCGATCGGCAATCGCGCATATCGTGTCCGCCTCTGCTCCCAGTCGGGAGGCCTCGATGACGGAATTGAAGGTAAGCAGCCGAAGGCGATTGCGCGCGGATGCGGACTTGTGCAAGTGTTCAGAGACCAATTGCGACAGGTTTGAAATCCCTTCGAGAGTTCGTCGGATTTTTTCGCTATCGGCTTGACATTCGCGCTCGAGCAAATCGATATGCGAAAGCTGGGAGGACATCGACCGTTCTTGCTCAAGCACCAATGGGCCGAGTCCAACAAGCTCCGAGGCACTTATGCTATTTCAGACCGGGCAGATGGTTTACACATTGGTCCGGTTTTTGGGGTTGTTTTTGATTTATCCGCCCGCCGTAGTCGTGCCCTTTCAAACCGCGACTTATTCAGAGGTTCCTTAAGCGATCTGCCCCAGCCCGAAGGAGCGTCAGCAAATGCACACTTGGTGATTTGTGCGGCTGGCGGTGTATTACGAGGATCCACTTCGGGCGTAAATCGATGGGACGAGTAGAGATGGTCCCGATGAACGCAGCGGGCGAGGGCCGCGGCCCCTGCTTCCGCAATAGACGCCGAAGGATGGGACACGGAATGTTTTGAGAATTGCCCTCTTGGTTTGAGGGCTGCTGGTATGGCTAGAGTTGCTGAGCCGGTCGGAGCCGGATTATTGTGTGCTCATGGTCTCGGTTCGGGCAGCGACAGAACGCGATGCGGAGGGGATTTCGCACGTGCATGTCGAAAGCTGGCAAACGACCTACGCGGGCATCGTTCCGGGGGAATACCTGGCCAGTTTAGACGAGGCGGAGCGTGTGCCCCTTTGGCGGGAATGGCTCGGGCTCGAAGTCGAGGCGTACGTCGCCTTTCTGGACGGGGAAGTTGTGGGGTTCATTAGCGGCGGGCCCATCCGCGAACCGATTGAGAATTACGACGCTGAGCTGTTTGCAATCTATCTGTTGCAGAAAGCCCAGAGACAGGGGATCGGGACGACTCTCCTGTGCGAACTCGCAGGATCATTGCGGGGCAAGGGCTTCAGGAGCATGGCGGTCTGGGTGCTGGAGAGAAATTCCTCAAAAGGCTTCTACGTGAAGCTGGGCGCGCAGTTCCTAGCGTCGAGAGAGATCAAGATTGGAAGGACTGTGTTCTGCGAGGCTGCCTACGGGTGGGCCGATTTGGAGGCGGTCCGATCGGCCAGATAAGATGCCGACGAGGGCAGCGAGTTGCGGAGAACGGGCCCGGCAAGGTGGCCGAACCCGTTCTGTTTGAAAGCGGCCGATCTATCGGCAGCCGGCTCCATCCTTTACTGAAGTCAGCTTTTGCGCAATCGCGGTAAGAGTTCGGCTGTAGCATTGCCACGGCGCGCCCTTCCAAGTGTAAGCCTGCCAGGTCTTGCCGCCGGTTGGACCGAGGAAGTTGCCGCTGGAGTCCCAATTGAGCGTGTCGGTGGCATGGACTTCATTGCTCAACTGGCTTGAGAAGAGGCCGAAGTCGTCGAGGCTGTGCTTCTCGTCTGTCTGGTCCTTCTGATCCGCCGTTGTGGTCTGCGTGTAGCTTCCATCGGAGTTGATGACAAAGGAATAGTCCACGGTAAGCGGATAGCGGAAATGCCTCTCAGAGGTGTTCTGGAACCAACCGTTGCGCGTGGTGGTGGTGGAGTCCACGGTGGTGAGTTGCTGCGCGTCCTGAATGTCAGTGGAAGGGCTCACGTCAAAGGTCTGATTGCTGGAAAAATCGACGCTCTGCCTGACCGTGGTTTCCACGCGGCCGTGCGACGTGTTGACGTAGCCACTGATGGTGAACACGCGCTTGGAGGTTACCAGCACATTGCCGGTAAAGATGGTTCCCGTGGGATCGACCTTGATGTTCTCAGTGATGACGGGCGAGGGGGCGGCACTGAGGGTGTTGGTCAGGACGGCGCCGGAAACCTTTTTGGCTCCGCGGTCGGTGAAGACGAGCAGGTTCGCGGTGGCCAGAAAGTAGCTGTCCGCGTTGTAGACGCTGACGCCGACCGTGTGGGTGGCGCCATTGCCAAGCAACCCGGCAAAGGGCGTGAGATCGACGCGATAGGGCTTGAAATCCAGCGTCTGCACGCCGGGAATCGGCTCCCACAGATAGGGATCGATGCCGCCGGTATAAATCCAGGGATAGACGGGCGCGACTCCGGCGGGGACGCCGTCGATGCTGACCTCGGTTTCGCGAAAGGCGGTGTTGCCGCAGCTCTCGAGGTTTGAGGTTTGGTCGTTGGGAACGCAGAAGTACCAGAACTCGTCGTTTGACTGGCTCTGCGCGATCACGTCAAGATAGATGCTCTCGACATTGGTGGGCAGAGTGAGGGCCTGGGTGATCTGGTCCGTTGTGGTGTTGAGGGTGCCCGCGTCACCACCGGAACCTTCGATCGGGACGACGATGTCGGGCGTGCCGGGAGCCGGATCCTGCCAGGATGGCGGATAGAACTCAAGCGCGGCGTTGGCGTAGATGATGCCGTTGTAGGTGACGCCGTTATAGACGCCGACGAAGTTTCCCAGGTTCGCCTCGCCCGCTTCGGCGGTCTTGAAGATGGCCGACAAGTCTGTCACGTCGCGCTCGACATGCCAGGAGGGGCTGAGCGCGGCACGGGGCTCGGCGGTGGTGCCGTAGTAGATGTTGGCGTGGCCGAGGTAAAAGGCGGCCGTGCGGTCGTACTGGCGGCCCGCGGTGACGGTGAAGTCCGCCGTAAAGACGACCTTGGCCCACGGGCCGGGGCAAGCCTGCGGAGGCGTGTAGTTATACGTCTTGGGCGTGTAGTCCGCGAATTCAAGATTTTGAAACAATTGCACAATGCATGGCTTGGTGTGCGGCCGGGGGACCGGGGGCGCAGCGGTGATTGGGTTCGACGAGCCAATTTGCGGCGCGGAGGGAACCAGGACGACCTGGGCCCGCGTTGCGACTGCGAAGGTTGACAACACGACGGCCGCCAAGAGGGACGAACGGCCTACACGCGTAACTGGGGAAGAAGCTGTTGACCAGAACATCTATATCTCCTTTCAGTCGATCAGAGCCGCCATTATATTGAGGAGGAGTTGAGGCGGCAACTGCTATTTCAGGAGATCGCCGGAGTGGGGACCGCGTTAGCGTCGCTCAAGACAGGCGTTCGACTCGTGCCGCTGAATACTTATGCACGAGGCGGATGGGATCGCGTTGTTTGAGAAGTTAGCAAGTTAGCCCCGCTTGGCGGGATAGCAGGCTAGCGAGTTAGCGGATTTGTGCGGCTGGACAGTGTGGATTTGTACTTTCCCAAGTCTCAAAATCGAGATCTGGAGCACCCGCAGCTGATACAAGAGCAAGCGGTTAAACCTGGCGGATTGGGGCGGGAACCGGGAGGGATTCGAGGAGGGTGGAGACGAGGGCGATTGGCAGGCCGACCACGTTGAAGTAGCAGCCTTCAATGCGGGGAATCCAGCGGGCAGCGCGACCTTGAATGGCGTACGCTCCGGCCTTGTCCATGGGTTCGCCGGTGGCGATGTAGTCGGCAATCTCCTGGTCGGAGAGAGTGAGAAAGCGGACGGCAGTGGCTTCGGCGGCGGTCTCGGAGCGTTCGGCGGTGACCAGGGCGACGCCGGTAATGACGCGATGGGTGCGGCCGGAGAGGAGACGCAACATGCGGGCGGCGTCGGCGGAGTTTTCTGGCTTGCCGAGGATGTGAGCGTCGAGGGTGACGGTGGTGTCGGCGCCAAGGACTTGCAGTGGGGCGGAGACTTTGGACGAGAGTTCGGCGAAAACGGCCTGCGCTTTTTCTCGAGCGAGGCGGGTGACGTAGGCGATGGGATCTTCGTCGGGGCGTAGGTCCTCGGAGATGTGCGCGGGATGGACCTCAAAAGAGAAGCCGGCCTGGGTGAGGAGTTCGCGGCGGCGGGGTGAGGCGGAGGCGAGGACGAGCATATTGGAATTATTGCAGGAAGCGAGGAGTGGCAAGTCAGCGGGTCAGACGGTGAGGCCGGTGTGGAGGCCGGTTGGGGTGGCGAGGCCCCAGGCCATGGCGGGGGTGTTGTGAGCGAGACCGAAGCGGCCGTCGGGGCCGATTAGGATAATGCCGCCATGGCCGCCAAGACGGTTGTAGAGGTAGGAGATAGCTTCCCGGGCGGCGAGTTCGGGGGCGGTGCCGTTGGCAACGCGGTCAGTGGCCCACTTGCCGAGGATCAGCTTCATGATGGGCTCGCCCCAGCCGGTGAGGGAGACGGCGGCTGAGAGATTGTCGGCGTAGCAGCCGCAACCAATGAGGGAGGAGTCGCCGACGCGGCCGGGGGTCTTGTTGAGGGTACCGCCGGTGGAAGTGGCGGCGGCGAGATTGCCATGGGCGTCAAGGGCGACGGCGCCGACGGTGTCGTGGGAGTACTTCGTGGCGTTCTCGACTTGAAGGGTCGGCGTAGCGGTATCATTCGCGGGGGCTGCGGTTTCAGGGCTTTTGTCGTCGTGGAGGATGCGGCCGGAGAAGGTGAGGTCGGCGAGTCCAGCGGCTTCACGGGCCTGGGCATGGGTGAGGCGCTCGCGCTCGCGGTCGAGAACCAGGTCGGTGTTTTCGATGAGAGCCATGCCGTGGGAGTGGACAAACTGCTCTGCACCGGAACCGACGAGGTAGATATGGGGGCTCTTTTCGAGGATCAGGCGGGCGGCCTGGATGGGGTTGCGGAGGCGCTCGACACAGGCCACGCCACCCGCCTTCATGCGCCCGCCGTCCATCAGGAGGGCATCAAGTTGAACGCGGCCGTCTGCGGTGAGAAAGCTGCCACGGCCGGCGTCGAAGGTGGGGTCGTCTTCAAGGACGGTGACGGCGGCCTCGACAGCATCGAGAGCGGAACCGCCGAGCGAGAGGATGGAGTAGCCGGTTTCAAGGGCGTTGCGGACCCCAGTCTGGTGGGCGGCAGCGTCTTCGGCCGGGATGGCCCAAGCGCCGCCGTGGACGAGCAGAGTGGGAGCGTGCGTGGCTGGGGTGGTCACCGGAATTATGGTAGAGCATTTCGTGGAGAAGCGGGGAATCCAGCCGAACGATTGCTGGCTGGCCAAGGTTCATTGTGACGATAACCCGGTTATGCGGACCAAAGTGCCGAGAACGAACGGGTGGAATGGTGTCTTTTGGAAAAGGGCAGCAAGTTAGCCCCGCTTTGCGGGGATAGCGGGTGAGCAAGTTGGCGGATTTATACGACAGGTGGAGTTTTACGCGGGAGCGTTCATTTCAGCGGTTAATTCGCGGTAATGAGACCCACCCTAGCCGCAAAAGCAGGAGCGCAGCGAGGGTGGGGTACGCGGAGCGCACCTGAATGCACCGGGAGCGATTGCTCTTTTCTTGTTCCGAATTGGAATTGTTGTCAAAGAGCCCGGGCTCAAGGCGTGTGGATAAGTTATTGAAAGAAAAGAATAAATGCGGAGTTTTCGGGTTGCAGGGAATTTCGTGGAGATTCGGTAAGCTTAGGACATTCAACGGAAAAGCAGAGTGACAGGGGAAAGCAGACGTGGCTTTCCTGACTTTATTCGAACAACTTCCGCAGGTTTTCAGGTGTGGAGAGAGATTCCGGGCATCTTCAGGGCACGCCGTTTTTGACCTTTACGGAGCCGTGAGTGGCGGTGGCGATAGCGGCTGAAGGCAGGATGGCACAGGCGGGACAGGACCCTGGAGGTACCGGAGCGTTTTCCGGTTTGTTTCGGAACTGCGCTGGACGTTGCGCGGCGGCTTCCTGAGAGGGACGAGGCGGCAGGGCGAGGGTGGCGCAGGATACACCAATTCGGAGAATGCAGGGGGTGATTCCCAAGAGGAATCACCCCTTTCCCTTTCTACGGGCGCGTGGGAGACCGTGGAATGGAGGTTCGGGATTGGCGGACAAATGGTGGTTGGAAACGGAAGGCAGGCGGCTTTCGGAAGACCGCGTGGAGCGGGGGCACAGCAGAAGAAAGCGGTGGGCCGCGGGACAGCGAAGATGAGAGCCGCGGCCGACAAGGCCTTGGAGGACAACAGCGAGAAGATTGCGAATTCGCTGGTGACAAGCATAGAGAGCGGGAATGTGAGCAGTGCAAAGCTGCTGTGCTCGCTTGCCGAGGGGCACATTGCTGAGGAGGACGCGGGAACGGCGCAGCCAACGTACAGTCTGGCGAAGCAACTGGCGGTGGAGAAACAGTGGGAAGAGCGGCCAGTCGAGGGGTGCGCGGAGGCGGGCCAGAAACAGAGTGAACCACTGAACAAAGGGGCGGTCAAGTAGGGTTCCTGGGCTCCCACCCTTTCCACAAAAAACGCGGAAAGGGTGGGGCACGGAAGATTTTGGGCGCGGTCCACGTGGATTTGAAGCAGCCTGACTCGGAAGCGCAAGTCGGGCTGCTTCACACGGACGGAACAGAACAACAGGCGGGATTGAGGCGGCTGCGTAAACCGCGGCCGGGTGGGGCTGAAGACAAGACTTTGCGGGGAAGGCGGCAGAGAGTTCTTTGCGGCACTCGCAGGAAGAAAGAAGAGACACGGATGAAGCTCACGAAGCACGAGTGGTTCGACGCCGGCAGATGGATGGGATCTTGCCTGATTGGGATGGGGTTGCTGGGGATGGTGCTGGGCTGTTTGGCCAGCGCACAGTCCGTGAGCACGACGACGGTTCAGGGGACGGTGTACTTAGCCAATGGGCAGCCGGGCTCAGGAACTGTGAACGTGAGCTGGCCGGCGTTTACAACGGCAAACAACCAGGCGGTTGCGGCCGGCAGGACAACGGTGACGATTGCGCCGGATGGTTTTGTGAGTATCAACCTGGCTCCGAACCAGGGGGCGACGCCGGCAGGCCTTTACTACACGGCGATTTATAACCTGAGCGACGGGACGACCAGCACGGAATACTGGGTGGTTCCTGCGGCAGCGCAGGCCAGCCTGGGACAGGTTCGGGCGCAACTGATGCCGGCGGCACAGGCAGTACAGACGGTGAGCAAGGCCTATGTGGACCAAGCGATTGCGGAACTGACGCAGAGCTTGCTTACGGCGTCGGGCGGGACACTGAGCGGGCCGCTTTATTTGAACGGCGATCCGACCCAGCCGCTGCAGGCAGCAGACAAACATTATGTCGATGCCACCTTTGGCGAGGCGGTTCCGCTGGCGGGCGGGACGATGACGGGCGCGCTGGCGACCCCGGCAGTGAACGGGGTGCAGGCACCGGCAGCGGGAAGCGCGCAAACGACACTGCAGTCGGCGATGAGCGCGGCGGGGACTAACGGGGCGATGGAGGTTCCACCGACTTACGCGGGAACGGACGGGTTCAACAATCCGAACGGCGTGTATGTGGCGGATCTGAGGCAGAAGAGTTCGCAGCAGTTTGAGCGCAGCGTGAAGGAATTTGGCGCAGTGTGCGATGGGGTGACGGACGACACGAACGCGTTGCAGTCGGCGCTGAATTATGCCGAGACGCATGGGGTGGCGTTGACGATTCCGGAGGGGACATGCAAGACGCGGACGCTGAACTGGCATGGGGAATCGATTGGCGGAATGGGGAAACAGGTGTCGGCGCTGATGGGATTCCCGGGGCAGGATGTGTTGCTTTCGATGGTGGACAGCACGATTCTGCTGGCATACACGCGGATTCACGATTTGACGATTTATGTGGACCAGAGCCTGGATGTGTCTTGTTCGGTGGCCGAGGGGCGGAGTGCGGCGGGAAGCTGCGCGGAGAATCGCCCGGTGGAGAGCAACTCGATTTTTTCGCCGGGCGGGAACGGGCTGACGGGAACTGCAGGAACGGGAACGGCGTGGGCGGTGGGCAACTGCGCGATTGCGATGCCGGCGACGACCGGAGCGGGTGGAAACGGCCTGCGCGTTGCGGAACTGGAGAACCTGGAGATTGCAGCAACGGGTGTGGACCCAATGGCGGCGCAGTATCCCGGCGCGCACTCGACGCACACATGCGGACTCTACCTGGCACAGTGGCCACAATGGAGCGAGTTCCGGAACATCGATATTCGCGGGCTGAATACAGGCGTCGCAATTCCTGCGCTGCCGGTGGCGACGCCAGCGGGATTGAATGCGGATTCGAACCGGTGGCAGAACATCACGATCCAGGCAACGCACGGGTTTACGGCAGCGGCCGGATCGAACAACGTGTTGGACAACGTGGTGGCGATGGTGGGGAATTCGGCAACGACAGGCGAGCCGCCAACGGGGCTGGTGCTGGACCTGAGCGGGACGCAGCAGGGCTGGACAGTCCGAAATGCGGTGGTGCTGCCGGTGTGGAACGCGGTGCAGCCGCAACTGACGGTGACGGCCGCGGGCGGCGCCGTGACCGGAGTGACGGTGGGGACTGAACGCGGGCTAGGATTCGATCCGTATGGGGCCTCGGTTCCACTGGCGTTCAGCGGGAGTTGCACGGGGCAGGCCACGGCAAGTGTGCAGAGCAACGGGTCGATTGGGGCCGTGACTGTGACGCAGGGCGGGGTTGGCTGCTCGGGAACGACGACGGCGAGCGTGAATGTGGCGGGAACCTGGGATACGTCCGCGCCGGTGAACCTGATTGGCGGCGAGAACATGACGTTCCAGGCCGGGAACCTGCTGAAGGGCAATGGCGGATACACCGTTTGGAATGCGACAGCCTCCGGAAGCTATGGAACGCAGTTGGATGGGGGCGGTGGAACGCTGCCAGGCGGAGGGACCTATGCCGGGCTGGTGGCGAGCAGCCCGATAGGCTCCGCGTACCAGGTGGACCAGTTCCCTGGTGCGGACTTTGGGGCCAAGCTGCAGGCGTGCCTCAGTATGGTCAGTGCGAGTTATGGCGGAACGTGCGACGCGCGCAATTTTACGGGGAGTCTGTCGATGGGATCGAACCTGACGATATCGACGGCGAATGCGACAGTGCTGCTGCCTTGCGCCACGATTGCGACGGCCAATCAGTTGATTGTGGCGGCGGGAACGAGGAATGTAGAACTGCGTGGATGTGCTTTGCGGGGAGCGAGCACGGCCAGCGGGAGCCAGGGCGGCACGGTGTTTCTGTATTCCGGAACCGGCGCAATGATCGAGGTGGGAGACCCGACGTATGCTGCGGATACGACGGGCTTCCATCTGGACAACGTGGCGATCAATACGACGCCGGCTGCGAGCAGCACGACCGAGGGACTGGTGGCCTATCGGACTCAGGAGATGGACCTGGAGAGCTTGTATCTGCTGGGTAACTCAAACCAGACAGGCATGACTCTGGACGGTACCGGGAATTACACGGGCGGAACATTCCTGGACGACGAGTTCACGGGATTCAAGATGGCGGTGAACGCCATCGGGCACCAGGTTTCGAATCCGGCCACGACAGACTGGACGAATGCGAGCGTGTTTTTGCGGCTGCACATCGACTGCCCGACGAACGGTGGAAATCCGATTGCCGGGACATATGGAATCAATCTGCAACAGGGCGATGGAAACACGTTTACGGGCGGAGACGTGGAGGGCTGCTCGACCGCGCTGCACCTGGGCGCGAATGCGCAGAACAACTCGATTGTTGGGCTGCGGAACGAAAACTCGACGAACCAGGTTGTGGCAGATGCGGGCAGCAGTTACAACAACTGGATGACTGGCGGAACGATGTTCACCGGGCAGCTGACGGACAACGGCACGCGCAACAGCTTCCTGGACACGTTCCATCGCAGTTTCAACGGGATGAATGGAGACTGGTACGGCAGCCAGAAAGACGCCACTGTAACCAATCATTTTCGGCTGGGGATTGGCGCGGGCAACGAGCGCGGGCTGCTGAACGAGATTCAGACGGATTATGGGTACCGCTGGATCGAGGGATACACGGACGCGACGGCCGGCGAGCAGTTCTACCAGATCCAGGATCTGCTGAACAATGTGAACCGGGTGTCGATCGGGCAGTACAACAACGGGCAGTCGAGCACCAACGACCAGACAGTGATCAACGCGGCGGGGACAGGAGCGGTGGTGCTGAACGGCTCAAACAACTCCGGCACAGGCGGGGTCGTAATTGGTTCGGGTGGAGCGGTCGAATCGACCGTAGCGACGATCGGCGGCACCGGGAACGCGCAATTCAACGGCACGTTGCAGGTTGGGGGGCAGTCCACTTTCACAGGCTCGACGACAGTAAGAAACCAGGCGGACGCGGAAATCGACCAGTTCCTTTGGGCGGGAGCCACGAAGGATGTGAAAGAGTCCTTCATCTACAAGGACTACACCGGCGCCAGCCAATGGTACATGGTGAAAGACGCAAGCAATAACTGGGCTCTGAACTCTGCTACGGGCGGGCTGGACAGCTTCAAGGCTTACCAGAGCGCAAACGGCGGCGACACGTACATTGACGCCGCAACTTCTTCCGGGTCAGTGCGCGTCAACTACGAGCCAGGTTCCGGAGCCGGTTTCTATGTTTACGGCGGCGGCAGCAGCAGCCCTTTGTATGCCAGCTTTACAGGAACAGCGGCGATCAGGTTCCCAGGACTTGAAGCGAGCAGCGGCCATAACTGCCTGCAAATCGACAATTCGGGATATATCACCAATACGGGCGCGGCCTGCGGGACGGCGGGGTCAAGCGGCACAGTGAACGCGGGAACCACCGGGCAGATTGCGTATTACAGTGCGAGCGGCACAACAGTCACGGGAACGAGCACGGTTCCGGTTACGGCGGGAGGGACCGGGGCATCGACCGCTTCCGGCGCTCTCGGGAACCTGGGCGGGGCTGCTCTGGCGGGGGCCGCTTTTACCGGCCCGGTGAGCGCCAAAACAACGTTTTCCGTGGCAAACAATACAAGCATCGGGCCCCGGTATGATGTTACAAACTCAGCTTTCGGCGCCGTGGGCAACGGATCGACAGACGATACAGCCGCGATTCAGGCGGCGTTCAACGCATGCTGGAATAATGGAGTTCAGCCTTACGGCGGAGTGGTAGAGTTCCCTGGCAACCACTCCTATGTCATCAGCGGCACTATCAACGCATACGATTCCTGCAGGATCGAGGGCATTGTAGGTGCGGAATCTTCTGAGGACCCCCCTTATATTGTGTGGAACGGACCGGTAGCGGGAGCCGTCTACAACACCACGACTTTCACCATCCAGACAAACACGTCCTCCATCACCTTGGCGACGAATCCTCTCAATAACGACACTGTCACGATCAACGGCACGACGGTCAGGTTTGTGACTTCGGGCGCGACGGGCAACCAGGTAAACATCGGAGCCAGCGCAGCCGCGACGGCGACGGCACTCTACACCATGCTTGCGGCATCCAGCGACGTGAACCTGATCAAGAGCACTTACACGAATCCGAGTCCCGGGGTGATTGTGTTTGGATATCAATCAACCGGCTACGTGGAGACACTTGCCACCAGCGATCCGGCCAGGATCACAGTCGCGCCGACGCTTTACGCACCGAGTTCGCCGAGCGGCGGCAGAGCCCCCGCGCAGCCCTACGCCATTACCTTCCCAATCACGAATACCCTGAACGCCGGGAATTGGGTCCTTATCCAAGGGAACTCCACTGCAGCGGGGCTAGGCATCAACAATGCAGTAGCGCAGGTCTCTTCGGCATCGAGCAGTTCATTCACCGTCGTGGTTCCTTTCATTCCTCCGCTGCTGGGAACGTTCACCGACAGCGGGACGGTGACGGCGATCAATGTGGCCATTGCCTTCGACTCTTACGCGCGCAACGAGGAAGAGGTCAAGGACATCGCGATCAATAACCTGGGGGGCCTTGCAACGAATCGGCTGATGGGCGTGGACCTGTACTTCGGCTCTCGAACCGATACGGGTACGCGCATCTACAACACCTGGGCGCAGGGAGCAACCATCGCTGATTATTACTTTGCCGACGGTGGAATCAACACGGAATTCGATAAAGGCTGGAGGTCCGATCTCGGAGCATCTCTTGCCAACATCTACTGGAGAGTGAGCAGCCCGTGGGATAACTTCGGCCTTGCCAACGGCACGATCAGCGTGAATTCAACTACGCCGAGCGGCGCTCAGGTCATGCTGGATAACCAGGCGTGTAATAACGGAACCGTGCGCGTCACATCTCGCAACATCGATCACGAGGTAGATAGCTCGCTGGCGCCGGGATTCGGGGTGTACACGCTTTTGGATTGCCCTACCACGAGCTCACCCCAGTTCTATCTTGATTTTGAGGGGGTAAGCATGGCCCCCGGAACCACGACGAACGCTCCATCGATTGTCATGTCTCCTGCAAATGATCTTGCACTCGACTTGAGCGCACTGAATGCGCGCATGAGCAATGGGACGGGGTACCCTGTGTTTGTTGGACTTCCGACACTCGCACGATACAACCTTTCTGGCGTCTCCGGGCTGATTCCTTTGCTGACCTATGCCCCGTCTCTTAACTCGATGGGCCTTGGCGCAAGTGCCGGTCAATCCGCAGCTCCGACGCAGCTTCTGGGAGATGTGAACGTTGGCCAGATGTGGCAGTACGGGATTAAAGCGTCTCAATTCTTGTACTCGGACACAGCCTTTGGAGCACTGCCTAACGCCACAACGCTGTTCGCAGGCCAGATTCTCGCGCCACCGGCATACTGGAATGGGGCGAGTGGCAAGCGCTATGCCCTAGACGTGGTGTACCAATCCGGCACGACAGGGACACCCAACGGTGGGGCCACTACTTGCGAGACAACCTCCACATCAAGCCAGTTTGTCTGTACCAGCGCGATCGATTTATCTGTCGGGCAGTACATCAATGTCGGTACAAGCGTGCATGAACAAATCTTACTTATCAATGCGTCCAATCCGACAAGCGTGCTGGTCAACGTAAACGGGAGCGTGGGCACCATATCTACCCCAACGGCCTTAACCTTTTCTGCTCCGGTCCTAGGGCCTGAGATCCAGATGCCCACGAAGTCATCGGCGGCACCTGCTACCCTGGCGTGGTCACAGGGCGATACGCTCCAGAACTCAGGGGCGGTGGCAAATGGCATTTGCGGCTGGGTGAACGTAGCCGCCGGCACACCAGGGACATGGACTGCCATTCCGTGCGCGAACGCTGCAGGGCAAATCACACCAGCGCAAATCAGCGGGCAACTCAGTCTTTCGCAAGTCACCAATGGCACGCAAAGCACGGCACCGGTCTGCCCGAACGGAACGGGGGGCACGCTGACGACTACCGGTTGCGCTGGTAGCTCTACCGCAGGCGCTCCCTCTACGGTTGCGGCACTCAATGCCTACGTCGTGAACACGGGCAGTACTGCCTCGACGCAGGTGGCATCACTGAGAATCCCTGGGGGGACACTCGATGCCACAGGCAAGCTAGAGGTAACTCTCCAAACAAGTGCTTGCTCTGGGCTCGGAGCACCTTTTGCAGCTTGTGCGGCTCAGTATCTTGGCTCAGTGACCAGTATCAGTGGAGGAAGCGGATTCTCAGGCACCGGAACCCTGTTATTGACCAACTTCAACGGCTGCACTGGAGCAACGGCAACCATCACCATCACAAGCGGGTCGTTCTCTAGCGCAACGATTACCAGCGCAGGTAGCGGCGGATGTACCACGGCTCCGGCAACTGCGACCTGCACCAGCGGCACAGCTACCTGCACCGGCAGCCCTGTTTCAATCACAGTCACTTCATCTGTGACTGGAGCCAATCAAGGAACTTGCACGGTCAATGCCTATCTTTCGCCGTCAAATACAGGAACTAGCGGGCAGCATTATCTACTTAACATAGTTCCGGCCAAAGCTGCACTGACAAGCCGGTTGAGTGTTCGGGCTCAAAACTCTACTACTTCACAGGTGATGGATGCGGACGGTGCGTCGAATTCGACCGCTATGACTGGAATATATGCAGCTATCAACCCCACGACGCTGAATATGGCGAATGACCAGTTCGTGAATGTTTTCGTCACCAACAGCGTCTCAAACGATCGGTGCATTCTGAGTCAAGGGGATGTGATCGTGTGGCCATAGGCAATGCAGTTGAATCGAGCGGTTCCACGATTTGCGTGCCCTTTCTGGCGCGATGCACGGTGGTGTTTCCCTGAGGGAGATGTCACGGTGGTGCACGCGTTTTTGGGGACGCACCAATCCTGGAACCGCTCCGGCGGAAGGCCGCCTTGTTGGAGCACATCCTTTGTGGCCGGTTGTCCAGTTTCATCCGGCTGAAGATACTGCTTGGCGGGTTGAAATGGGGGATCCGTGACGGACGCAACAGAAGAAGACCCGGCTGGAACGGGAGAGTGGATTGTGTTCCCGGAGTTCCTGGACGCAGAGGAGCTTGCCCGGTTTGGGGAAATTCTGGATCAGCGTCCGGTAAGGCTGCAGGGACGAACCGTGGGGATGGCGCTGGCCGAGCAACTGCTGGAGGTGCGAACGCGCGAGGGCCGGACGCGTCCGCTAGTGGCGAACGCGGCACAGCGGGCCTTCGAGCTGCGGCGGGGCGAGAAGAACATTGTTCTAAAAGCGCGGCAGATGGGACTGACGACCTGGGCGGCGGCGCGCTTTTTTCTGAAGACCATTACCCAGCCGGGGACGCTGACGCTGGAAGTGGCCCATACGCAGGAGGCGGCCGAAGAGATTTTCCGCATCGTGCACCGCTTTCTGGACTGGCTGCCGGAGGAATTGCGTGGAGGGGCCCTGCGGACCTCGCGGGTGAACGTACGGCAGATTGTGTTTCCGGAAATGGATTCACAGTACCGGGTGGTGTCGGCGGGTGACCGGAACGCGGGGCGGGGATTGACGGCGCAGAACCTGCACTGCTCGGAGCTGGCGCGGTGGCCAGGAGATCCGGCGGAGACGCTTGCGGGGTTGCGCGCGGGACTGGCGCCGGGGGCGGAAGTGATTCTGGAGTCGACGCCCGAAGGGGTGGGCGGATGCTTCTACGAGGAATGGCAGAAGGCCCAGGAAACGGGGATGGTGCGGCATTTTTTCCCGTGGTGGATGGAGGAGCGGTACCGGGCCAAGGCGGTGGATGAGGTGAGCCTGACGGAGGAAGAACGGGAATTGAGGGGCCGTCACGGGCTGGACCTGCAGCAGATTGGCTACCGGCGGCAGATCCGGGCGAATTTTCGCGGGATGGCGCGGCAGGAGTACGCCGAGGACGAGGAGAGCTGCTTTCTGGCGAGCGGAGACTCGGTGTTCGAGTTGCCGGCGATCGAGGCGCGGTTGGCAACGATGGCTCCGCCGGTGGAAGTGCGGTGGAATGGAGAGTTGGATGTTTGGCTGCCGCCGGTGAAAGACAAGGAGTACCTGGTGGCTGTGGACCCGGCGGGGGGCGGGAGCGAAGGCGACTACTCGGCGGCGCAGGTGCTGGAACTGGAAACGGGATTGCAATGCGCCGAGTTTGCCGGACATGTGGGAGGCCTGGAACTGGCGCGGCTGGTGACGGCGCTGGCGGATGAGTACAACCAGGCGTGGCTGGTGGTGGAGCGGAACAACCACGGCAGCGGGGTTCTGGCGCTGATCGAGACAGTGTGCGGCTACGGGCGGATTTACAGGCAAAGTGGCCAGACGGGGTGGCTGACTACTTCGATGAGCCGGCCGGCGGCGCTGGGGCGGCTGGATGCGGGGCTGGTGGAGCGGCCGGAATGTTTTCAAAGCCGGCGTCTACTGAGCGAATGCCGGAGTTTTGTACGCATGGCGGATGGCCGGTCGGGAGCGCGGCCAGGGACGCACGACGACCGGGTGATGGCGATGGCCATTGGACTGGCGGCACGGGTGGAGCTGCTGCAACAGGGATCAGGGATCAGGGGTCAGGGATCAGTTGACGATCATTGGTAGTCAGCGGAGGGATTTCATAGGACCAGTGCGCCGAAGTGGGTGGAGGGTGGCGCGGATGGTAACCCGGCACGATTGGCGGGAGGCGGGAGCCCTGCCTCCTGATCCCTGATCCATGTGTTCTGCTTCTGCAGAGGATTCGGGCTGGAGCGCTTAGAATGCGATACAGGTTCTGGAACAGACGGAGGAACGGGCTTGGCAGTTCTGGCGGTGCAGCATATCCGGCGGATGCGGGGCGGTGCGCAAGGCCAGTTGATGCTGGGCGCGGACGGAAAAGTCTACGTGGTGAAATTCCAGAACAACCCCCAGCACATCAGGGTGTTGGCCAACGAGTTTCTGGCCTCGCGGCTGGCGGCGGCGGCAGGGCTGACGGTGCCGGAAGTGGAGTTGGTGGAGGTCTCGAGCTGGCTGGTGGAGAATACGCCCGAGCTGGAGATTGACCTGGGCCGGACGCGGATACGATGCCAGCCCGGATTGCAGTTCGGATCGAGATTTGTAGGCGGGCTGATGCCGGGCCAGGTGGTGGACTACCTGCCCGAAGAGCAGATGGCCGAGGTGAGGAACCTCGAGGAGTTCGCCGGGATCCTGGCCCTGGACAAGTGGACGGGGAACGCCAATGGGCGGCAGGCGGTGTTTGCGCACAAGCAGCGGGAGCGCCGCTACCGGGCGGTGTTCATCGATTACGGCCATTGCTTTCACGCCGGAGAGTGGAAGTTCGAGGATATTCCGCTGCGCGGGATCTACTATCGCAACGATGTATACCGGGAAATTACGGGGTGGCAGTCGTTTGATCCCTGGCTGACCCGGCTGGAGACCATGGCGGCGGAGACGGTGTGGGCCGCGGCCAGCGAGATTCCACCGGAATGGTACGGCGGCGACCTGGGTGAAATGGAAGCGCTGGTGGAGAAATTGCTGGCGCGAAGAAGCCGTATCCGGGAATTGGTGGAAGGATTCGGGAAGTCGGACAGGAAGCCATTTCCGAAATGGGTGGGGATGGCGAAGGAAATGAAAGAAGATGGTTGGAAGGACCCGCGATGGGGGACTAACATGGCGGGAAGAGTGAATTAGGAGGGGCGAACGCCTGGCATGAGTAGCGGGGACGGGCGACGGACATGCGAGTTTCAACTGCTCCGGTATGTGCCGGACGCGGTGCGGAACGAGTATGTGCATATCGGGGTAATCCTGCGCGAGCAGGCCGGCAAGGGTGCGTCTGGCCGCGAGCCAACCAGTTCTGAGCCCGTTTTGGTCCGCTTCACACGCGACTGGCGCCGGGTGCGCTGCCTGGACCCGGAGGCCGACACGGCGCTGCTCGAAGGCATGGAAAGCGAGTTGCGGCGGCGGTTCCAGGCCGAGCCGGATGGAAACCTGATGCGGCTGCTCAACGAATCGCTCTCGCTGAGCGTGCAGATGACCGAGCCCAAGGCGTATTTGGCGGAAAGCCTTCCGGCGGGGATGGAAGAGTTGATGCGGCTGTACGTTGAGCCCCCTCCCAGGGAGCGTGTGCCACGGTTGAGCGGGCGGGCGGCCATCCAGTCGAGGATGCGGACGGAGTTTGAGCGGGCCGGGGTGTGGGATCTGCTGCGGAAGAGGATCGCTGCCTCGGAATACACGCGGGCGGGCGACCCGCTGAGGATCGATGTAGGGTACCGGCCGAACGGATTGAGACACCGCACGGACAAAGACCTGTCCGCGGGGACCCCGTTGATCCGCATGTTTCATGCGGTGAGCCTGGAACCGGGCGTGGAGATGGCCAAGGTGCTGGCCTTCTCGGCGGCGAGCCTCAGGGCGGGCGTGGAGCGCGTGGAAAAAGCGCAACTGGAACTGACCGCGGTGATCGAACCGGCGGCCCGGCTGGGGGCGACAGACGAAGAGCCGGAGAGGCTGGAGATGTACCGGTTTGGCGTCGAGACGATGGAAGAGCACCAGATCCGTGTGCTGACGACATCGGACATGGAACGGGTGGCGGAGACGGCGCGGCGGGAGCTGCGGGTGTGAAAAGGCAACTACTAGCTACTAGCTTTTAGCTGCTAGCTAAGAATTGGCAAGATAGTTGGCGGGAGTTTGCAGATAGTTTCTTGTGTTTGCGGTAGGATGAGTTTTGTGGCGGAACAGTTAGTAGCTAGCGGCTAGAAGCTAGTAGCTAAAAGCTAAGAAAAACGAGGCATGGCCCTTTCCGGGGCTGTGCCTTTTTGTTTTTGGGGCGGCGGAAGAGGGAAGGTGAGCGTGAAGGTAGGAGAGCAGTTGCGAGAGATCTGGCGACAAGCGACGGGAAGCGGCCGAAGGGTGGACATGGAGGCCAAGGTAGCCGACGCGGAGGCAGAGAGAAGGACGCTGGCGCTGCCCGCGATCCTGAGCCCGGTCCAGTTTCCGGGACGGCTGCTTCCCAAGCCGACGCCCATGAATCTGCGCCGGTTTGCGGAGACGCCGGTGGTGCGGCGGGCGATCAACGTAATCAAGGATCGCATTGCGGCCATGGACTGGCAGGTGCGGGTGCGGCGCGGCGTGCGGGCGGGGGATGTAGCGTTCGCGGGCAGGAAGCTGCGAGCTCTGCGCCGGATGCTGGAAGAGCCGAATGCGACGGACAGCTTCCGGACTTTGATGGAGCAGGTGATCGAGGATGCACTGACCGGGGGCTTCGGAGCGATCGAGATGGAGCCGACGGGCGACGAGGACCGGCCGGCAATGCTGTGGCCGGTGGACGGGGCGTCGATTCGGATTAACGCCCGGTGGGATGGGCAGGAAGAAACGCCAAGATACGCGCAGGCGCTTCCGGGTCAACTGGAATCGAGTGCGGTAGAGCTTTTGGACAACCAACTGATCTATGTGCGGATGAATCCGCGCAGCTTTACGCCCTTTGGATTGGGGCCGCTGGAAGTGGCGTTCGAGACGGTGAACCAGTTCCTGAGCGCGCACCGGTTCGCGGGCAAGCTGGCGGCAAACTCGGTGGCGCAATATGCGCTTTGGCTGAACGAGGCTTCTCCGGCGCAGCATGACCGGCTCATCCGCTGGTGGCAGGACGAGATCGAGGGAACGGGGCGGGTACCGTTGATTTCGACGGATCACAAGCCGGAAGTGCTGCGATTTGCGCAAGGGACGGACGCGGATCTGCGCCTGGCGTGGCAGGAGTTTCTGATTCGGATGGTGGCCAATGCTTTCGGGCTGCCGCCGCTGATGCTGGGGCTGGAGGCGGACGTGAACCAGTCGACGGCATCGGAGATGGCCAACGAGGCGTTTCGCGGGGCGATCTCGCCGCTGGCGCTGCTGCTGGCCGGGCACATTACGCGGGATCTCTTCGGCAAGTGCATTGGATGGCGGGAGTTTGAGTTTGTCTTCAACGAACTGAATGCGAGGGACGAGGAGACGGAGCTGGCGGCGCAGGTGCAACTGCTACAGGCCGGGGTGCTGACGGTGAACGAGGTACGGGCAATGCGAGGACTGGGGCCTCTGGGGCAGGATGGGGCGGTCCAGATGGCGGGTGAGGCGGCAGAGGAGCAGGCGGGTTGATGCTTTCAAGTTCGGCCGGGTTGCTGGTGGGGCAGCGGTTGGGCAAGCGAAGGCAGATGGGCGGAGAGCGCATGCGATTGGAAGCAATGGCGGTAAGGATACCCCAGGTGGACGGGCACCCCAACCGGGTGCCGTTCGAGGGAGTGTTGACGGTGGTCAATGCAGCCAGCGACAAGGCGCCGGCGGGAGCGCGCGGGCACCGGGTGATGCTGACGCGGGAGGCGGCAGAGAAGGCGCTGCCGTCGCTGCTGGGAATGGCCGTGGACTACAGGCCAGGCTGGGACGGGCACGACGCGCGGCGCAAGATCGGCCTGCTGACCGAGGCGGACCTGCTGGGACATCGGCTGGTGGTGCGGGGATATCTCTACGCGCGGGACTTTCCCGAGGTGGCCGGGGCCATCCAGGCACATTCGCCCGAGGCGATGGGCATGAGCTACGAACTGGCCGACGCACGGGTGGAAGATATGCGGGCCGAAGTGTGGAAGCTGACCCGGGTGACCTTTACCGGAGCCGCAATCCTGCTGAGAGAGAAGGCGGCCTACCGGGGCACGAGCTTCCGCATGGCGAGTTAGCACGGGAGCGGGGCTAGCGGAGTTGGCAGAAAGAGCTGAGTTAGCCAGGCTGACGAAATTAGCTGGTGAGCAAGTCAGCAAGTTAGAAGGCAGGCTCCGCGATGCGGGGCCTTTTTGTTTGCGGGTTGGTTATAGCAGAACCAGAGTTGGTGTGTCCCGAAGGCAGTGCACCCAAGTCGACGCGACCATCAGGGAGCGGCGATCTGGCATTCACCGAACAAGACACAGGGACTCTGGTTCTGCTCTAGCACCTGAAGTAACGGATTCAGCGCAACGAAGAAAGGAATGGAATGGAGAACGAAGAGAAAACGATGGGGGAACGGCTGGAAGCCGCGACGACCCTGCTGGAGCGGACGCTGAACTGGCTGGAGGAGCGGCAAAACGTCTTGACCGGTGAAGTGGAGAGGATATCGGCCACCGTCGAGCAGAGCCGGCGGGAGTCGGAACTGGCAGAGAAGCTGGCCGCCGCCGAGCGGGAGCTGAGCGAGATGAAGGCCGCGGCTGCGCCGGCGGCACTGAACCCGTTGCGCAGGACGGTGCCCGCGGCCACTTCCGAGATGCTGGCCAAGCATGGCATCGGGGACGGCCCGGTGGATGTGCGCACCCTGGATGCGGCCCTGGCTGGACTGAGCCTGGAGCAGCGCATCGCGGTGAAGACCCAACTGCTGCGGGCAGGCACGATCGCGTAAGGACAGCTTTCAGCTTCTAGCTACTAGCTTCTAGCTAAAAGCTTCTGGACACTCGGCCGAGAGTTTTTGAGAACACGCCGGGACGTTGTGGCAAGGAATCAACCCAGCAATCAGAAGGATACCGGGAAGGACCCTGCCGGAAACATGCTGGACTTACCGCTCGGGTGGAAGAGCTAATAGCTAGAAGCTAGTAGCTAGAAGCTGTTCTTCGAGCCACGACTGGCCCCATGGAGGGGGCGGAAAGAGCCTATGAACGCAACCTTTGCAGACATTCACGCGGCAGCAGATTATATCGGACCGGGCGCCATCGAAGTTCCGCTGTACCAGACCGAGATTTTCGACATCTGCCGGCGTTCGAGCCCCTTCGGGCAGCGCATCAAGCAGGTTCCGGCGACCGGTCATCCCTCGCGCTTTTTTGAGGAGACGGCAATTCCAAATCCGGGGATAGCCGGCTTTGTGAATCCGCGCAGCATCGTAGCGCCAGTGGTGAGCCCGACGCGCGTGGAGCGGAGCGTGCCGCTGAAGGCGATCGTTTCGCAGATCAACTACAACCTGTTCGACATCGAGTTGGGCAATCAGCAGCAGCAGTTCGCCTATCTCCAGGCCAAGGACCTGGTGGACACGGTGAGCGGCGTGATGGTGGCCCACGACGTGGCCTTGTGGAACGGCAACGACACCAGTCTGAGCACACCGACGACCACGCAGTACATGGGAGTGGTGGCACAGATCGTGGCGGGCGGAAACTCGGTTTCCATCGGCACCACGGCTTCGATTGTGGACGGAATCAAGTCGGCGGTGGCGCAGATGGTGGCCAGCAACGGCTTCCATGTCCGCCCCACGGCGATCTACGCCAATCCGGTGCTGCTTGACCTGATCGACCGGGAGATGAAGACGGAGTTCAACGTGGTACTGAATACCGACAGCATCACGGGGGGAATCCGGGTGAAGATGCTTTCGACGCAGGCGGGCGATCTGCCGCTGATTCCGGACTGGAGCCTGAGTTATACAGGCGTTCCGGGATCGGGTTCGGCGGTGCTTCCCGCTTACATCGTGACCGAGGATCTGATCGAGTACCACTGGCTCGGCGATCCGGCGCCGCGCATTTTCCAACTGGGGCTGCCGAACTCGATGACTTACCAGTATGTCGCTGTCAAGTTCGGCGCTCCGGTGGTGAAGGGCGCGAACTATGCGCACTACCAGGTGCTGGTTGACCGGTAGTTAGCTGGCCGGCAAGTCAGCGGATCTGTCGCTGACCGTAAATGAAAGCGGGCGAGCGGGAGTTATGAGTCTGCTCCCGCTCGCCTGGCGGGATGAACCAAGGGAAGGGTGGAGTATGGCATATCTGCAGCCAGCGGATTACCCGAACTATGGATTGCCGGCGGCGACAACGGCGGACTGGATCACGGCCGCCACGGCATTGATCAACAGCTACTGCAGGCGGCCGGACCTGAACGTGATCCAGTACACGGAGCGGTTGCGGCTAACCAGCGGATCGCAGACGGCGATGCTGAGCTATCTTCCGCTAGCGCCGCTGGGGACGGCCACGACGCCGATTGTCAGCATCGAAGGCCGCTACGCAAAGCCTCGCAGGGGAGAGATTCCGAGCGAGCCGTTGTTTGAGATTGCGTGGGCGTTTGCACTCCCGGGCCAATGGACGGCGATCGATCCCAGCCAAGTGGATTTTGACCCCAACACCGGGGAGCTGACGCTGCCGTGGAATGTGTTGGGGCTGCCGTACAACGAAGTGGCGGTGACTTATACGGCGGGCCTGGCGACAATCGGAGACGACGTGAAGACGGCATGCGCGCAGATTGTGCGCAATGCGCAATCGACGCCGGCTTTGAACGCGAGCAAGGCCAGGATCGACACGATGCAGATGCAGTACTTTTCGAGTTCGCTGGTGGACGAAACGGTGCAGGCCTGGCTGCGTCCCTACGTGGCGAACAGGCTGGGGTGAGCGATGAGCGATACGGCGCCGCGCAACCCGGTGGGAGCGCCACAGATGCTGGCCGACGCACTGCTGCGAAGCGTCGCAGGCACGACGGCTCTGCTGCGAGTGACGGGAGCGAACACAGACACCAACATGCTGGAACTGGGGTTGGTGGCGACAACGTTTGAAGATGTGGTGGTGAGCCCGGTGGTCATGCGCAAGGTGCGTCCTACCTGGCAAGAGGGCGGGGAGTCGAAATGGGAGTTATTGGTGTCGGCTACCGGCGTCGAGCAGCAGGTTAGCGCGCTGGACCTGCCTTCCGCCCAGTCACTTTTTGGCATGACGCTGGCGGTGACCGTGGCGGGCCAGGATTACCTGATTGAATCGATCGCTTCCAACGAAGCCTTCGGGCAGGTCTATCTTTACCGGCTTCTGCTACGGGAAGCACGCCAGCAGGCGGTGTGAGAGCAGTGGTCAGGGATCATGATGCGTATTCAATGGCCGAAACTGAGCTTCCTGCCCAATGGCGGTTGTTTGTCAGCGAACATTGATCCGGAAAGGTGAATGGGGAAGCAGAGGGAAAGTGATTAGGGAGAGGTCTTACTGATCCCTGATCCCCGACCCCTGATCCCTGTCTTCTTATGCAGAATGCGAAAGACTCGTTTTATATGGCGCTGCGCACGCGGCTGGCGGCGATCAATCCGGAACGAACAATTCTGCTGCGCGGTGCGGTGCGTCCCGGGATTCTGGTGGAAGAGGCCGAGGCGCCTTTCAGCCAGCTTCCCAACGATGTGTTTGTTCTGCGCTGGCTGGGCCTTGGCACAGATTTGGAACTCGCGTCAACGATGGCGGCAGAGGAGTGCGAAGTTATCTACCAGACCTGCGGAACGCAAAGCTTCGGCGGGCTCGACCGCGGTCGATCGTTGAGCGAGATGGACGAGGAGCTAATAGCGATTCTGCAACCTTTCCATACTCCGAAATTGAGTTACACGGCAACGCCGCCGGCGGCGATGCTGACACAGGTGTTTTGGGATGAGCCCGGCTTTGGCCCGATCGTGGTGCAGCGGGACCGGCTGTGCCGTTCTGCGAAAGTATTGGTTTACAGCTACCAGGAGCAGGGGGAATAAATGGCGGCGAATTGGTTTTCGGCTCCGGCACCTGTGGCGCGGCGGGTTCGAGGGTATTTTGCGGCGGTGAACCGGGATGCGCAAACGCCAGTCTTCTTCGATCCGGCAGAGCAAGGCAGGTTCAGCTTGGACGCTCCACCGGCTCCATGGATCAGCCTGGGATGGATTCAGGCGTTTACGCGCGAGCCCGGAAGCAAGGCGGCGTCTGTGTTAACGGGCATTCCAGCCGCAACGCTCGAGCAGGTGCGCGAGACGCTTGAGGCGCAGGTGAGCTTTGAATTCCTGAGTTGGACAAAGCTGACGATGGCGCTGGCGACGGGTTCGCAGCACATGAACCTGCTGGCTCCCGCGAGCGGCGCAGCGGCGGCCGCAGATGGAGCGCAAGCGGCCCCCGCGGTTGTTGTACAAACCGGCTCGACCTCTACATTCATTGCGCTGGCGGCGACGGATGCGGCGAAATTCTCGGCAGGCTCGATCGTGGCCGTCGATGCGGACTACACGGGACAGACTGGATTTGTCGGCACGCCTGTTTCGGGAGCCTATGTGCGGCAGGCGCTGGCGGACATTGATTACGTCCGGCGTGTGACCTTCAATTTGGCATTGGTCTCCCAGGTAACTTCTACCGGACTTACACTCGCCGAACCGCTGCCGGGCGGCGCTCCGGCCGGCTCCAAAGCGCAGGCAGTTACCGGATTTGTGGACCGCGAGGGTGGGAGTTTTTACCAGGAATGGTCGGCGCTGTTCGTGATGGAAGGAAGCCAGGGGGAGCGGATCTTCTTTCACTATCCGCGCCTGCAGACAATGGCTGGGGCACAAGAAGTCTTGGTGCCTTTGAACGGGAAGCAGAAGGGCGGATTGGAGCGAGTGATGCTGAAGGGCCAATTTTTGGCGCTGCCTGTGACCGATCCGCTGGATGGGGAGCGGGTGCTCTGTTACCGGAGCTTCTTGCCTGCTGATAATGCACTGGTGTAAGCGGAATAGCAATTGAGAAGGTTACCAAGTTAGCGAATTAGCTGGTCAGCGGGGCAGAGAGCCAGGATGAAAATCATAATCAACGGGCAAGACTACACGGCCGGGCTTGATGCAGTGCGGCCGTTGACGATCGAGCGCAAGCTGAACGAGCCCAGCGTATGCCAACTGTGGCTCAGCATGCCGGCCAATGGCAGCCTCGCCATGCCCTTGCGCAACCAGCCTTTGGCAGTGACGGGTGACGATGGAACCTATTATTTTACTGGTTACATTGCGGTAAGTCCTTTGCCCCAATATGCCGGCCTGGCGATCGAGGGTCCGCGTTACCGGATTGCTATCCAGGCATTGAGTGACGAACTGCTGCTGGACCAGCTGCTCATGCCGCCTAGCGCCGGCTCGACGGGCGAAGATGCCGGTGCGTTGATGACGACGCTGGTGGCTCACACGGGAGCTTCCGCACTTTCGACGCAAGGGCTTTCATTGAGCGCGGCGGTGAGCAAATTCACTCCTCAGCCGGGCGCGCCGTGGAGCAAGAGCGCGGGACAGTTGGCAAGCATGGCGCGCGCCGCGTATCGCGCCATCAATGGTGCGCTGGCGCTCTCATCGGTTCAGAGCGCGGTGCATCCGCTGAGCGAGACAGACGGGAGTTTGAATCTCGCGGCCTTGACGCTAACCGCCGGCGTCAGGCGGGCCCTGGCAAACGACGTGACAGTTTGCGGAGAGCATGAGCCGGTTGCCTATGTAACTGAATACTTCCTGGGCGACGGAATCACCACGCAATTCTATCTGGCCGCCGATCCATTTTTTCCGGCTTCCTCGAAGTCCACGATCATCAGCGAACTCTTCAACGAGGCCCAGATCAATCAGCAGGTGTGGGGCGATCCAGGCGGAGCCGGTTATCTGACGTTGGGCGCCGGCGGGCTGGCGATGAATGGCGGCAATGGAACCGATGGAGATACGCTGCTGACTTGGCTTGATCCGGTTGAGATGGGCGGAACGCTGCTGCTTGAGGCGGTTGGAGTGACTCTCGCCCCGGGCAGCACGGGAGCATTGGCTGGCTTCTTCGTGGGCTTGGACAGGCAGGCCGCGTGCATCGCTGGCTTTCAGGCGACGGCGCAACAGGGCACCGGGGCGGTGACATTGCAGCCACTGATTCAGGGGAGTCCAGCGGGGACAACGTATGCTGTCAATCCAGCCTATCAATACACACTGCGCGTCAGGGTGCATTGCGCAGAGGACGAACGGGAGTTGGCGATTTATCGTTCCTGTGGCGATAGTGGGCCTATAACTTGCGGCGGACAGTGGAATGTAACTCCGGGCAATGTGCAAATGGAAATTCAGCAGTTTGTGAACGGGGTGGGCGGGACGCCGGTAACTCTGTATGACGGCGCAATCGCCAGCGTTCCGGGAGCTTGCAATGTGGTGGCCGTCAGCAGCATCAACCTGATTGGAACGGTGCGCGCAATCAACTTGACCAATCTTGGCTCGGGCTGGGTGGTGAGCACGCCGCCGAACGGAGGCGCGTATACGCGGCGGGTGGGTACGACGGCCGAGGCTGCGGAGTGCCACCTGGAGCGCACGGGCAAGGTTGTGTTTTACACCGGGTCTACGCCGGTAGCCGGCGAACAGATTGCAGTGAGTTACCGCACCGTGGGCAGGGCCGTGGGGCGAGCGGTGAACACGGCCAGCCAGCAAGCGCTTGCGCAGGCCGGAATGCCGGCCGAGGCGGCGTGGATTGGGTCGGTGATCAATCCCCCGGCACGCAGTTCGACCGATTGCAGAAATGCGGCCCTGGCGATTGAGCAGGCCGCGGCCGGTGTAAGCGCTCTCTGGAGTGGCACTTACCGGGGAACGAGGATGAGCTTTGCCGCCGATGTGTGGCCCGGCGACGCGCTTGCGTTGACTGCGCCGTCAACCAGCTTGAACGCGCAGGTAGTTGTACGAGCAGTGACGATAAGTTATAGGGCGAGTTATCCAGACGTGGTGGAGTATTCCATCGCTTTCGCCAACGATTGGGCGGACGACCTGGCCATCAAAACCAGCACAGCGGTGCCTGTGGATGCGTGGCTTCCGGCGCCGGTCGCTCCCACCGTGCTTGCCACCCTGACCAGCCTCACGGTAACTGCGGTGAATGGAAGCTCGGTGACTATCAATGCGGGGGTGACGCCACCCACAGGCGGGGGATTCGAGATCCGGCGCCGGGACTTTGCCTTCATGCCGGGCGAAGATCCGGGCCTAGTGATGAGGGCGACCGTGCCGAACATGACCTTTCCCCGCGCGACCGCGAACGACCGGTTCTATATCAGGATGTATGACGGTTCGACGCCGCCGAATTATTCGGAGTTCTCGACGGCATTGTTCATCAACCTGCCGCTGGGATCGTGAGCGGCAACTTTCCCGAGCGATGGACGAATGGAGTCCGGCGGATGCGAATGATGAATGAATTCGAAGCGCAGGTGCTGAGCGACTTGAGCGTGCTGAAGACGCAGATGACCGGCCTGATGGGCGACGGCAACGGCGGGCGGATTGCCGAGTTGGAATGGCGCATGGACCGGCATGAACAGAACTGGCAGCGGGCGAAGGGATTTCTGGCGGCGGTCAGCGTGCTGTTCGCGGTGATCGAAGTGGCTGTGGAGGCGCTGCACCGACATTGAGGGCAATGCCTTTGAAGCGCGGCCACTCTGTTTACGATCGGAACTCAGGCCCCTCGTATAATCAGACGTATGAACGATCAGCCGCTGGTGGGAGTGGTGATGGGCAGCAAGAGCGACTACGAGGTGCTCTCGGCTGCAGTGGAGATTCTGCGCGCGCTTGAGATTCCTCATGAAGCGCGCATCGTGAGCGCACATCGCACCCCGGACCGGCTTTTCCAGTACGCTGAAACGGCGCGTGTTCGGGGTCTGCGCGTAATTATCGCAGGAGCCGGAGGCGCAGCCCACCTGCCTGGAATGCTGGCGGCCAAAACTCTGGTTCCGGTGCTGGGAGTGCCCGTGGCGGCCACGCAATTGAATGGCCTGGATTCGCTGCTTTCGATTGTGCAGATGCCCAAGGGCGTTCCGGTGGGAACGCTGGCCATCGGCAAGCCCGGTGCGGCCAACGCTGCGCTGCTGGCGGCCGAGATCCTGGCCGCGACCGATGCGGCTCTCTATGAGCGGCTGGCCGCATGGCGCGCAGCACGGACCCAGGAAGTGCTGGAGATGGAGTTGCCTGCTTGAACCGCTCCGAACCCCTTACTGCGTTGCAATCTCCGGTTGTAAAACCGGGCGGGTTGCTGGCGATCCTGGGCGGCGGCCAACTGGGGCGCATGACGGCGATGGCCGCGCGCACCATGGGCTACCATGTGCGGGTGATGGACCCCGAGCCGGCCTGTCCGGCCAGCTTTGTGGCGGACGAAACCATCGTGGGCCGCTGGGACGATGTGGACGCGGCGCGACGGCTGGCGACGGGCGCCGACGCTGTGACGCTGGAGATTGAGCAGATTGGCGTGGACGCGCTGACTGAGGTTGCCCGGTTTGCGCCGCTGCGCCCCGGCGTTGAACCCATCCGCATCATCCAGGACAAGACACTTCAGAAAACATGGCTCGCTGAGGCCGGCTTTCCGGTGGGAGATTTTAGCGTAGTGCGCAGCGAAGCGGAGCTGCACGAGGCGGTTGCCGCGCTGGGCGGACGCGTGTTTTTGAAGATCGGCCGCGGTGGCTACGACGGACGGGGCCAGGCGCAGATCGGTCTCGACCAGCCCGCCACGGAAGCATCCATCGCCGAAGCGTGGAACGGCATTGGCGCGCGCCCGGCGGTGGCCGAAAAGGCCCTCGATCTGGAGTGCGAAATCAGCGTGATGGCCGCCCGCAATCCATCCGGCGAGGTGCGCAGTTATCCCGCGGCGCGCAATCACCACGAGAATCAGATTCTGGCCTGGAGCGTGCTGCCGGCCGGCGCGCCTGCGGAGCTGGAATCCCGCGCCGAAGCGCTGGCAACCGGAATCATCGCCAAGCTAGGCATCGAGGGCCTGCTGTGCGTGGAGCTTTTTGTGACGCGCCAGGGCGAATTGCTGGTGAACGAACTCGCGCCGCGCTCGCATAACAGCTATCACCAGAGCGAGCGCGGGTGCGTCACCAGCCAGTTTGAACAGGCCGTGCGCGCCGTGTGCAATCTTCCACTGGGCGACACGGACCTGATTACCCCCGCGGCCATCGTCAACCTGCTGGGCGATGTGTGGCTTGCGGGCGAACCGGATTTTCCCGCCGCCCTGGCCGTGCCCGGCGTGCGGTTGCATCTCTATGAGAAACACACGCCGCGCGCGGGCAGAAAGATGGGGCACTTATCCGCAACAGGCGCCACGGCGGAAGAGGCGTTGGAGAGAGTGCTGGAGGCGAAGCGCAGGCTCCATCCGCACCGAGGCTGAACCGCCCCGGCCTTGCATTCCCTTCCCCTGCCTTGAGGTTCCCAACCACCGGCTCTGTCCCTTCGGAGCGGAATCCGACGAAATCCTTTATTGTGGAGCGCATGAAGAACCCGCTTCCTGGGATGCTCATCGCAGTACTGGCAGCGATTTTCATTGCCCCGGCATCGCTTTGCGCCCAGCCCCAGTCTCCAGATTCGCCTGCACCAGTCTCCATCCTCGTTCATGCTGGTCGGCCCGCAGGGCCCTATTCCCCCATCTGGAACTACTTCGGCGCCGACGAGCCGAACTACCTTTATGCGCCCAACGGCCAAAAGCTGCTGGCGGAGCTGGCCGCGCTCAGCCCGGTCCCGGTCTACTTTCGCCCCCATAACTTGCTGACCACAGGCGCGGGCGACGGCTCGCTGAAATGGGGCTCGACCAACGTCTACACCGAATTGCCGGGTGGAACGCCGGTCTACGACTTCACCATCACCGACCGCATCTTCGACGCCCTCGTGGCCGCGCATGTTCGTCCCCTGGTCGAGATCGGCTTCATGCCCCAGGCGCTCTCCCGCCATCCGGAGCCCTATCGGCACAGTTTCCCCAAGGGCGACATCTTCACCGGCTGGACCTATCCGCCCAGGGACGAAGCAAAGTGGTCGAAGCTGGTGCTGGCCTATGCAGCCCACCTGCGCGACCGCTACGGCAGCCAGACCGGCACCTGGCTGTGGGAGGTGTGGAACGAGCCCGACATCGGCTACTGGCACGGAACGCCGGCCGAATACGACCGCCTCTACGACCTGACCGCGGCCGCCATTCGACAGGCGCTGCCCCGGGCTCGCATCGGCGGCCCGGAGGCCACCGGCGTCAGCGACCATTCCGAACCGTTTCTGCGGCAGTTTCTGGAGCACTGCGCCCACGGCGTGAATGCTGCAACAGGCGGCACCGGCGCGCCTCTGGACTTCATCAGCTTTCATCCCAAAGGCAATCCAAAGTTTATCGATGGTCCTGCGACTGGGGGTCCCGGCGACAGGCCTTCGTCAACCGGGCATGTGCAAATGAGCGTCGGCACGCAGTTGCGGGCTGCGGCGCGGGGCATGGCCGTGGTTGCCAGCTACCCGGAGTGGAAGCACACGCCCATCATCCTGGGCGAGAGCGACCCGGAGGGCTGCGCCGCCTGCCAGGGCAGCCAGAACGGTTATCGCAACGGCCCGCTCTACGGCGTCAGCGTGGCCGAAGCGACCCTGCGCACCTACGAACTGGCCCGCCAGTACGGAGTCACCGTCGAGGGCGCGGTCACCTGGGCCTTCGAGTTCGAGGACCAGCCGGCCTTTGCCGGATTTCGCGAACTGGCCACCAACGGCGTCGACAAGCCAGTCTTGAACGTCTTCCGCATGTTCGGCATGTTGGGCGGAGGCAAGCCGGGCGGCGGCCGGGCAGCATTTTCGCCAGGCGAAGCCTTGCCGGGAGCGGTGTGGGTCGAAACGGAAAGCAGCGGGGCGCTGCCGTTGGCGCAAATCCTGGTGAACAGCGTTCCCGGCGCTCCCGACGTGAATGCCGTGGCCACGCGCAACGGCGATGAAGTGGATGTGCTGGTGTGGAACTACCACGACGCCGACCTGCCTGCCCCGGCCGCGCCGATTCATTTGACCGTGGACGGCCTCGAGGGCAAGACGGCCACAGCCGCCGAGTTCCGCATGGACTGGACGCACAGCAACGCTTACCGGGTTTGGCAGCAGATGGGCAGCCCCGCGCACCCCAGCGCCGAGCAGACGCGGCAACTGGAACGGGCCGGCGCGCTCGAAGAGACCGTGGCGGATCACTCGGTACAGCTTGACGGAGGCAAAGCCGAAATCGACCTCAGCCTGCCGCGGCAAGGCGTCGCGCTGGTGCGGTTGCGGGTTCGGTGATGGCTGGAAGCAACGTAAAGCGAGCGTCTCCGAACCCCAAATGAGGGATTTGGGTCGGCTGGCTGGACCCGGTTTGGAAGATTCTGGCTTTTTGCCGTCCAAGTCCCAGAACCGCGACCATGGGGTACTTACCGTCTGTCCAGAACGTGATGGCCATCACGATGGGTGGCTTCGGTGCAGAATATATGTTCAGAATCCAGTAAAATTGATCCTGAAATGAACAATTGATCGGTTCGGAATGCCGTTGATGGGTATGGCCTCTATTCCTCCACCTATCTATTGCGTTTTCCAGGATATGTGGTGTAGAAAGGCTATACGCTGCGGGTCGGTGTATTCGTGCATCTAAGCCCGTGTAAGGCCCCTCTAATGTTGAGGGGTGTTCGAATGGACCGAAACGTGGAATGCTCTAGGCGCTTGGCAATGCTACCGAAAACCACGACATTGCCGATATAAAAGGCAGTCTGGCACCACGAGGAGCGAACTTGCTGAAAATCCAGTGCGTAGAAATCCGTGGAGCGTTGAGGGCGCTCTAGGCTGATCCGACGCAGTCAAATGCCTGCCTTTGGTAATGGAATCGCCCGGCAGGAAAGGAGGGACAAGTGGAAATAGTCGAGATTGTCAGTCCGACCCTGGATGAGTATATGGCGCGGGTGCGCCATCTCTCGGAGGTGTATCTGAGAGATCCAGAGAAGAGTTGGTACCAGCTCACCGTCAGTGACATCCCCGAATCAGATGACCGGGATGAGTTTAGCTTTATCAGAATGGCCCTTTGGGACAAACTGTTGGAGAGGGAGTTTTTTCCAAAGAATGAGTCCCAAGCTCAGTTGAATTTGTTCGGCAAATGCGACGCAGCAGAACCCGGAGACATTCCGGGTTCTACTTTTTGGGGTGAGTCTTGGGAGCTTACGAATACGCAGAACTCATTGCTCGCCTGCTAAATTCCTGCGAATACCTCGATTCACGCCCAGCGAGCCCGTCCAAGATCAGAATTCCGAAAGACAATCCTTGCGCGCTCTACTGGAACGACAAGTTCTCTTTTATAGATGGAAAAACCCTTACAGTTAAAGACATGGCGACGTTCGACGCCGATGGTAATATGCTCGAACGGAGCTTCAAATACGATTTTCGTGACAACGGCAGTCCTGTTCCTCTCTTCCGTATTTGTAATCACGGTGCATGGCAATCCGCAAGCGAACCATGCCATGTTCATGTGGGGACGGAAGAAAATATAGTGCATTTTCCTTCATCCGAAGGAAAGGACTTTCCCTACGCCATTCACTGCATCAAGAATTTCTATCGGCAGAAACAGCAAGATTGGGCGAAGGAGGAAGACGATGACCCGAGTGCTTAAGGTACAGCATTTTGATTCTGAAGGTCGCGAGAACCTCCCGTACGTAATCAAAAACGTGAAAAACTATCTTCGCGTCTTGCAAACCGGTGGGACTACAAACCTTCCTAAGCTCGTTTTTTTGACGGGGCAAGGGGAGGGACCAATGATTGCGTACAACCAGCTCAGCGGGCTAAATGTCGCCATAATCGCAGTTACTTTTCCTCGCGGCTTTCATATTCGAATAAATGAAAAGGAAGTGTATTACCCGCAGATTTCTGAACGAGTGAAAAAGTTCTTTGCGGGTGTTGAAATTCCAATAATCACCGGCCGTTTGCCTTTCGACGCTATGGATGGCGCAGATTCTCATAACAGAGAAATGGAGCTTCTTCGTAGCGCTTTCGCGCTTTTTGGCGGGAGCATGCCATTAGCAATTCAGGCAGTTCTGCAAGCCACGGATAACGGTCTAGTAGAAGCAGGAGAGCAGGTAATCGCAGTTACATCAGACACGGCAGTTCTCATCACTGCTTCTACTACCGAGCACTTCTTGAGTAAAACTTGCGGAATGATGGTGAATGAAATCATCTGTAAGCCCCGCATATTCACGATTGCCCGGCGTTCGCAATATCTTGAACTGCGCCGCGAATCGTCGGAGACAAGATTTGCATCTCCGGAAATTCAAGGACCGGAGCAAGACTAACCAACCTTCGCAATGAGCTTCTAACGAGACCTTGAAAACTGGCCCCGGGGCGAATTGTGCAGCCACGAATACCTGATTCGTGACCGCACAATTCCCAATCTACCTGGCCGCAAGTCTGGGTCCGTGTGATTGGGATGATATCTGCCGGTTCTCTGCCCTACCTGGACTTACACCTTGGCTAACACGCCGCCGGTTAGGCGCTCTTTCAGGATTTCGTCGGCGTGGGAGAGGAACTCGTCCAGCGGAATCTTGCCGGCGTCTACGTCGGCGAGGAGGTCGCGCTGGGCGGCGTATTCCTTGTTCACGATTCCCGCCTTCGATTGCAACATGCGCCACGCCTTGCGCCGTTCGACGCAGAACATGACTAACTGGCGACTGAGGGCGTAGTAGATTGTCTTGCCGCCCTGCTCCAGCGTGATGTAGACGCCGAAGTCGGGAATGAAGGCGCGGTGCGTTGGGTCGAGGTAGCGGCGGTAGACAACATCCTGCTGGGTGATGCGGACCAGCATGTTGTCGAGGTGGATGAGTTTAGCTGCCGCTTCGGGCTTGATCTTCTTCAAGTGGTTGCGGAATCGGGCTTCCGTGGTGCACCAGTGAGCGACGGTGTAGCGCGAGGTCTCGCCGGTGACCTTGTTTTTGGTTTCGTACCAATCCAGATCAATGGACGGGTTGCCCTTGATGTCGAGGGCTTCCTGGTAGGTTTCGCCGAGGCGGGGGTTGAAGACGAACTCGGGCACGCCGCGGGAGTCGCGCACGCGCTGGGCCTGGAAGAGGGCCATGTCGTCGGCCACGCCGTGCTCGGGCTGGCAGGTGGTGAAGGCCTGGAGGAACATGGTGCCGCGATACTCCAGACCGTCGAGAATGGCGCGGTAGAGCTTGGGTGCGTTGGCCATGGAGACCTGGGCGACGAACGGCGAACCGTGGCCGGCGAGGAAGGTTTCCGCGACCGTCTTCTTCTCAGTGTTTTTGCCCTGGGTGGCGGAGCCGAAGGTATTCATGTCGCCGCCGCCGAGCATGGGGGTGGAGTCGGAGTTCTGGCCGCCGGTGTTGGAGTAGACCTGGGTGTCAAGCATGAGGACCTTGACGTTGGGCCGGTTCTGCAACATCACCTTGGAGGTGTTCTGGTAGCCGATGTCGCCGATGCCGCCGTCGCCGCCGACCACCCAGACCTTGGGCAGCTCGACAATCTCCTGGTCGGTCATGAGGGCGTCAGTGAAGTGGGTGAGGTGGTAGTACTCCTCGTCGCTGATTACATTGGTTTCACGAGTCAGCAGCATATCCACGAGGCGCTCGGGGATGACGGAGCGGCGGGCGTGATCGACGATGAAGCTTTCGCCCATGAGCCAGCCGACGGTGACGCCGTCCTGGAAGAGGGAGTTCATCCACGGGTAGGGGTGGGGGTTGTTGGGCGCGGTGGAACCGTAGACGGTGTTGCAGCCGGTGTGGGCGGCCATGGCCATGACGGACATGCCGTTGG